>Ga0302221_10002386_pt1 | contig 11701 bp, 12 predicted proteins | sample II_Palsa_E2_1_FD_193517 | JGI IMG/M metagenome (GOLD analysis project Ga0302221, IMG submission 193517) | Peat permafrost microbial communities from Stordalen Mire near Abisko, Sweden - II_Palsa_E2_1 | ecosystem: Environmental > Terrestrial > Soil > Palsa > Peat permafrost | place: Sweden...
AAGGCAAATTTTTTGTCATACAATCCTGACATATCAAGTTACCAGGTTTTAAATCATGATGAAGTTTGGTGGCAAAACAGTATTAATGTCGGCGAAGGAAGGATCGTAGCAGATATTGGTTATACCAAAAGCATACGACATGAAATAGATACAGGTACCGTTGCTGAAGAAAATATGTTTGTGCATGATATCCCCTATTCCATTAAATACCAGGTGGAAGGCGCTAATTCGGGCATGAAGTTCACTACTGGCTTTAACGGCATGTATGAATTTATGAACAATGGCGCGGAACCTCCTTCCCCATATAAAGGTATTTTTGAGATACCCAATTACCATATTTTTGATATAGGCGGGTATGGTATCCTGGAAAAAGATTTTAAAAACCTAACCCTGATTGGCGGGTTGCGCTATGATCTAAGAAGTATAACCGGGCAGCCAATGTACCTGGCTAATTATTTTACGGCAGAGCAGGAAGAAGTCCCGGCAGGAACACCGGGAGCCTACACCCAGTTCCCTGCGGTTAGCCAAAAATACAGCGGATTTTCGGGAAGTATAGGTGCAACTTATCAACTACCTGAACATAACTATGTAAAGCTAAATATAGCAAAAAGTTACCGCGCCCCTGCCATAAATGAGTTAACCAGTAATGAGCTAAATCCGGGGGCGTTTGCTTATGAATTAGGGGATATTAACCTTAAAGCTGAACAAGGGTATGAAGTAGACGCTGCCTATGGGAATAATGGCAAAGATGTCAATTTTGAAGTGGACGGGTTTTGTAATTATATAAACAACTTTATATTTTCAGACCGGCTCGCCGCTAACAATGGGGCGGATTCCATTCTTTTGGGAAAACCCATTTACAAATACGGGGCCAATACTGCTATTATTACAGGCGTTACCGCGTATCTGAACATACATCCTGCTGATGCAAAATGGTTTGAATTAGATAACGGGTTTTCTTATATCTATACTTTTCTACCCGGGCAAACCGATTCAACACAGCGTATACCCTGGACGCCTGCTCCCCGTCTGACATCGGAGGTTAAGTTTAAACTAAAAGACCAACCTAACTCAGTTCTTACCAGAACGTTCTTTAAGCTTGGAGCTGAGCATGACTGGGCGCAAAATGACATTTACAGCGCCCAATATACCGAACTCTCCTCCTACAACTATACTTTATTTAATGCAGGCATTGGGACGAATTTTGTCAGCAAAAAAACCAAACGGGTAGTATGCTCACTGTTTATTAATTGCACAAACGTTATGAATATTGCTTATGTTGACCATACATCACGTACACAATATTTTTGGGCATACAACGGCGCTAATGACCCAACCAACTTTGGCCACGTACCTGCTGTGGTAACTCAACAAAGTGAAGGAATTTACAATATGGGACGCAATATAGGCTTTAAACTCATTATCCCTTTTGGCAATGCCGGAAGTAAAACTAATGCAGCAGGCGGAGGGGGCTATATTCAAAATTAATTAATTTGAAAATTATGGGCTTTTGAGAGCAGCCCATTGATATGAGGCTGTCTCATAAGTCTTTATCGAAAAGGGATTACAAAATAATATTTGGCTGGGAATTATATTATTATTCTTTTGAGACAACCTCATATACTTAAAATATACCCTTTGCAATTTACTTGCTGTACAAAACGTACATAGCGGTACCGGGAACGGTCATATTTCCCGGTCCAAATGTTCTAACGCCATCTTCGTTAATAGTATTTTCATCCGCTGCTAAAGTCCAGTTACCTTCGGGTATGTTGATAGTTTTCGCTGATGTATTTCCGTTCAAAACAACTAAAATATTTTTCCAGCTGTCGCCGTTGGCATTATTGCTGATTTGGTAAGCGATTAAACCAGGTTCGCCTGTTTCCATAAACTTTAAATTGCGCCTGATCATTTTGGTTGACGGCATCCTGAATGCCGGGTGATGTTTGCGTAACGCGATCAGTCCTTTATAATATTCAAATACGGCTTTATATTTTGTTTTACGGCTCCAGTCTATCTGGTTGATGGAATCAGGCTTATTATAGGAATTGGCTACACTCTGTTTTGTTCGCAATAACTCTGCTCCCGAATGTAAAAACGAAACACCCTGCGAAGTAAGCACTATAGCATTGGCCAGCTTATCCATTTTTATCAAATCGGCTTCGGAAGCTTTTGGATTTGATATTTTAAGCCGGTCGAACAGCGTATTATCATCGTGACAAGATACATAAGTAATTGCCTGGTAAGGCTCTGCTGCCCATGGCACTTTTGAATAGTTTACCGCTTTATAATTTACCTGCGAATTCGGTGTTGAGGCTACTATGCCAAATTTCACACTTTCAGTCATTGCAGCATTCCCGCTTACAAAACCTTTTTCTTTTAAATCGCCCCAGCCGCCTTTTATACCGTCGCGTATATCATCGCTAAAAACTGCCGCCCGGGGTACTTTTGCAATATTCTTTTTTACGGCCCTTAAATCGTCCGGATAAGGACTGTTTCCAGCGGTCCAGCCTTCGCCATAAATAAATATAGTGGGATCAATTTTGTGCAGGGTATCGCTGATCATGTTCATGGTTTCAATATCATGTATCCCCATCAAATCAAACCTGAAGCCATCCAAATGGTATTCCTTTGCCCAATATGCTACCGATTCGATTATGAATTTTCGCACCATCGGCCTTTCCGAAGCAACCTCATTGCCGCAGCCTGTTCCGTTTGAACAGGAGCCGTCAGGGTTTTGACGGTAGAAATACCCTGGCGCAAACTGGGTAAAATTAGAGTGGTCAATATCGCTGGTATGGTTATAAACCACGTCAAGTATTACCCGCAAGCCGTTTTTATGAAGGATTTGCACCATTTTTTTAAATTCCCTTATCCGCACATTGCCGTCATACGGATTGGTTGAATAGCTTCCTTCGGGCACATTATAGTTTAGCGGATCATATCCCCAATTGTATTGATTCGCATCCGGTTTTGTTTCATCAATCGAATTGAAATCAAAAGATGGCAGCAAGTGAACATGTGTTACGCCAAGCTCTTTGATATGATCAAGCCCGGTTGCTTCGCCATCAGGGCTTTTTGGTGCCTGTTTCCGCAAGGCCTAAAAATTTACCTTTATGCGTAATTCCCGAGTTTGGGCTTATGGAAATGTCGCGGATATGTAATTCATAAAGTATTATATCGGTAAAGTTTTTAAGTGCAGGTTTTTTATCATTACGCCAGTTTGTTGGATTAGTCGAGGCCATATCGGCCACCATACCGCGTTTCCCGTTAACACCAACGGCTTTTGCATAAATATCTGGCGCTTCTGATAGCCATTTGCCATCCTGCATTACCTGGAAGGTATAATATTTGTTTTTAATGTTTTTGTCGATGATACTTTTCCAGGTGCCCTTAATGCCTTTTTTCATACTCACTGTTGCTATAACCTCTCCGCCATCTCCGGGATCATATAAACGTAAAGTTACTTCCGATGCTTTTGGCGCCCAAACTTTAAAAACTGTTTTTAGCGTTGAATATTTAACCCCGAGATCGTTCCCGGTATACACCGGGTAATTATCAAACGGGCCGATAGTTTGTGCAACTCCTGCTGATGTGAGCATGGTTATAAAAAGGATGGTTAATATAAAATTGAAATATTTCATAATAATGGTAGCCTATAATTGGATGTTAATAAATGGCTGATTTGAGTGGTTAAATATAGAATAAATTGATCAATACATTTAAACACTACTCCCTCCATTTAAATGATTTTTCATCAATAGCCCGCATGGTACAAAGGATCCCGTTCAAATGATCATTCTCGTGCTGCAAAAGTTCTGATAGGGCATCTTCCATTTTCCAAACCCGTGTTTGCCAGTTTTCATCGAGGTATTTTATGGTTAACGACTGATGCCTTTTTACTTTCACTAATAAATTGGGGAAACTCATGCAGTCATCCCACAATTCAAACAGATCTTCGCTTAAATCATGCAGTTGGGGGTTAATAAAAATAACAGGCCTATCAATGTTCATATAAATCAGCCTTTTCATAATACCCAATTGAGGTGCGGCTATGGCCCGGCCGAAATTATACTTCAGCCTGATCTCTTTCATCACATTATCCATATCGGTAACCCAACCTTTAACTAAAGGTAATTCTGTTTGTAAAACGGGTCCGCAGGTTTCATACAGGCGGGGATCGCCTAATAAAAGAAGGTTGGCAAGGCTTTTCATCAGGGTGCAATATTAGCAAAATGGAATTATATTGGTAAATGCCCGAAAAATAAGCAAAAAAAACAGGGTCTCCTGCCAGAAAAACCCTGCCTGGTGGATCTCATGTTTAACACAAATTAACCGTGCCCCGCTTAATTACTGTGTCCCCACCAAATATTTTATAAGAAATATTGCTTTTTTAAAGCCCTTTAAACAAAATTAATACTTTGTAATACATCCATCTTATACAAAACGATACAAGATAATACAAGATGGTACACGAGTGTTTCGAAGGTTCTCCGAAGGCGCTTTGAAAATTTTCGCTTTTATTGTTGAATAATTTCACTTATATTTGAGTTTGTAAAAAATTCATATTATGGGCAATCAGAATACCGGTTTAGCAAAAAGAAAACCGCTCAGAGCCCAGTTTAAAAATCTTTCTATTGACAATGACGCCCGGATGTTTGCAAATGCTCGGGCTGGTTTATCCCCATAGATATTTTATCAATTTGCACGGCACATTAATGTACCGGACAAATTCCTTGCCAACCTTCTGCACCTTTCACCGAGGACCATTAGTAATTATGTTGAAAAGCATAAACCACTTGATCCTATTCAAAGTGAACATTTATTAAAACTAATTGCTTTGTATGATAAGGGAGAAGATATTTTGGAAATATTGATGAATTCAATTACTGGCTTAATAAACAATTTTGGGACTGTCCTGAAAAGCCCATTGACTGGCTGATCACGCCCGGAGGGGTAGACCTGGTAATGTTTGAGATGGATCGTTTATCTTATGGTTATCCGGCCTAAACATGGTTGTTTACAGGATAGCGCATAAAAAACACAAAGATCATTTATTTGCCCTGGGTATTAGTGGAAGGTGGAACAGTGCAGGCAAGAAAATTCTTTATTGCGCAGAATCTATACCGCTTGCTTTTCTTGAAAGTATGATAAGACGGCAGGGAGCAGGTTTCAATCACGACTATAATATCGTTATCATCGAAATGCCGGATGACTTGTTAGTAAAAACCATATCGCTTTTTGATTTGGCAGATGGCTGGCGCAGCTTCAGAGATTATTTCATCTGCCAACAAATTGGGAATGCCTGGTTTGATGAATTAGATACCCCTGTATTAAAAGTGCCGTCGGCCGTTGTTGTTCAATGCTATAATTATGTTATCCATGCACAGCACAAAGATTATAATCGCATTAAAGTAATTGGGATAACAGAATTGATACCAGATTCGAGAATTGATGAGTTATTAAAAGGATATAAAGGGTAAATTTTATAAGAGAGTGAAAGGCTTACGAGGTTTTGATCTTCGTAAGCCTTAAAATAGCAACGAAAGTTATTACATCCCCGCATTAATCTTATTAATGGCATCCAGGTGCATTCGTACAGTGGTAGCAGTTTTACCTGCAAAAGCTTTCAAATCAGCATCTTTGCCATTTGTTGCTTCATCCTGCATTAACTTAAGCGCACCCTGGTGGTCGTCAACCATGATTTTCACATAACCTTTATCAAAATCGGCGCCCGACATTTTCGAAAGGTCATCATATTTCTTCTGGTGATCCGGGTCAAGGGCTGTTGGCAAGGTAATATTTTTATTCTTTGCGATCACCGCCAGGGAATCACCAGCCTTACTATGATCGGTAACCATCATAGCTGCAAAGTCTTTAATTTTCGTATTTGTGGATTTTTGTTCTGCAAGTTTTGATAACTGGATTTCAGCCATTCCGCCGCCGGCTGCATTTGTAGCAAATTTTGCATCGCTGCTGTCAACAGCGGTGGTGCTTGCGGTAGCTGCAGTGTCTTTTGTTTTGCTTATGCTGTCAGCGTTTTGATTAGCGTTTGAACCGCTATGACAACCCTGTATGGCATATACAGCAACGGCCATCACACTCATCGTAATTAACTTTTTCATGGTATATAATTTGGGTTTGATATTTAACAAATTATATACCATTAAGTTTTGGTTAAATATTACAAAGCGTACAACATATCAGGTCAGTTCCTTCATCAGTTTATCAAATGCCTCTCTTAATTCGGCAAGATCAGTTTCTAATTTAACTACTCTTGCCTCTAATCCGCCTGGATGTCTTACATGCGGTTCTTCAGCATAATCATCATCATTTATCTCTGGTACCCCGCATAATAAATGAGCGTAGCGTACTTCTTTTTGCCCGGGCCGCCTTGGCAATTGCATTAAAAACGGCATTTCGGGACTGTTAAGCCTTTCTAATACCCCCTGCACTTCTTCAATCGATTCAAATTCATGCATTCTGCCCGAATTAGTATTTAACTCGCCGGGCGTTTGGGGGCCCCTTAGCATCAGTAAACAAATGATAGCCACTTCGGAGGGCAATACAGGGAACACAATGGCAAAATTGTGTTTGTATTTTACGCTACGGATAGAGCCGCCGGTCGCCGTGGAAATCAGGCCCCTTCTTTTGAGTGTATTTAATGCCTGCGCCACGGTGTCTTCATCATATTCTACCACCGGCCTGCGCGATGATTTTTGATTACAGGCTACTGTAAGGGCATTAATGGTCATGGGGTAATAATCGGGCGTGGTTTTGCTTTTTTCCATTAATGAGCCAAGCACACGCAACTCTTCGGCATTAAGTACAGGTAAAGTTATTGGTGAATCCATGGGGGTAAAGATAGGTGATTTCGGATTTACGATTTCGGAATATAGCTTTGGGATTTAAAAAAACGTACAACATTTCAATATTTTAACGAAAAATCCGAAATCCGAAATCGAAAATCCGAAATAAATAAAGTTTCTTTGTATATTATATGTCCATGTTTATAGCATCATTAAATTCGGGAAGCAACGGCAATTGCTATTATATCGGCAATGAGCATGAGGCGGTACTGGTTGATGCCGGGATTTCCTGCCGCGAAACTGAACGGCGAATGCTCCGGCTGGGCCTTTCCATCCGTAAGGTAAAGGCTATTTTTGTATCGCATGAACATTCCGATCATATCAATGGCATTCCCGTTCTATCCAAAAAATATCAGTTGCCTGTTTATATCACACCGCCAACATTGCAAAATGGCGGGTTAAGCCTGGATGAGCATTTGGTGCACCCGTTTGTGGCTTTTGAAACCATCAGCATTGGCGAATTGCATATTTCCGCTTTCCCGAAACTGCATGACGCCAGTAACCCGCATAGTTTTATAATTACCTGCCGGGATATTAAAATTGGCGTATTTACCGATATTGGAATTGCCTGCGAAAATGTTATCACACATTTCAGTCAATGCCATGCGGCGTTTTTAGAGGCCAATTATGATGATGAAATGCTGGATAAGGGCGGTTATCCTTTTCATTTAAAGCAAAGGATACGCGGCGGGCATGGCCATCTTTCAAATAAACAGGCGCTGGAGCTTTTTATAACACACGGGCCGCCTTTTATGACGCATTTGCTGTTATCGCATCTCTCAAAAAACAATAACGACCCTAAACTGGTCCGGGAATTATTTGACAATTGCGCCGGTGAAACAGCCATTATCATAGCTTCACGTTATCAGGAATCAGCTGTTTATCATATCGGGGCCTCAAATCAGGCTAAAAAACAAGCTGGAAAGCAGACATTTTATCAGCATACTTTGTTTTAAAAACTTTTTTAAGAAAAAAAATTCCGTTAAAACCAATTCCATCAGTCATCTGATGACTTGATTTTAATGAATTATTGTGTGATATGGCCGGTAATTTTAGCGCTCCAGTAGCCTGCTTTTTTAGGGTCCTGCCGTAGTACGCCATCCAGCAGGTTTCGGTATTGCTCGGGAGCTTCCTTAAAAAACGAAGTGTCCTCGTGGTGGTTCAGCAGTTCGCTTTTTAATTGCATGGCGAATAGTTTGTACAGATCAGCCAGGATATCATTTTTAGAAGCTCCGGCCAGTACGATATAAAAGTTTATATGTGCATCAATGCATTCAGTAAGTAAATTCTCGTTGGCAGCTTTAATTCTTTTATCTAAAAAGTATTCCAGTTTTGATATGTCATTCCCGGTACGGTTCAGAGCAGCCTTTTCGGCAATTTTCATTTCCAGTATCTCCCGTACCTCATCAATGTTTTTAGGGTCAGCTCTTTTTAATCGCTGACTTAAAGGTTCATTAATTCCGGAGGTGTCTTCAATAAAGGTACCTATGCCCTGAAGCACCCGCAAAAAACCGGAATTTACCAATATTTTAACGGCTTCCCTAACGGTGGATCGGCCAACGCCATAGCTCTTCATCAGCTCAGCCTCAACAGGAAGTTTCTGGTTTACTTTATAGCCGCCTTTTAATATTTTCTCCTGCAATTTGGAGGCAACCTCATCGGCTAAAGACTTTCGGGGGATTATGTTTGCATTCATCGTATCATCTGATGAGTGCAAATGTAAAGTTAATTTTTAGTGAAACAAGGAGGTTGGGAAATTGTTTGAAAAAATATTTTTTTAATTTTATTAAAGAGCTTGTAAAAAAAGGTTGAGGTTTTTTTATGTGATAAAGTTGTCGGGGTTTTAGAAAAAAGAGCTTGAATTTTAAAAATTATGCTTTTCGTAATTAACTTATAAAGAAATTGCCGACCAACTATTTGTTAGTCCGCGTACGGTGGATAATTACCGGGAGGCGCTTTTCCCTGAAGCTAAACTTAAAATCGAGGAGCGGCTTAGTTTTGTACGCCATACAAAATGAAATATTTAAGTTTGAGAAATAATTGAGAAGGAACCAAGAACCAAGAGTCAAGAGTCAGGGGCCCAGACAGAAGCAGTTAGCGGTCCTTTTTGTCTTGATTCCTGGCTCTTGACCCCTGGTTCTTATAATTGACTATGCAAAGAAGAACGCTCCTCAAAAACCTCGGCGGATTATTGCTGGTACCAGCTTTGCCTTTTAATGGCTTTTCTGAAAGGAAAAAGCCTGTTTTACGGGTTGCCCACCTTACTGATGTGCATTTAAAAGATAAATGGGATGCACCAGCCCGTTTTGCAAAATGCCTGTATCATGTACAGCAGCAGCCGAACGTGGATATGATACTTAATGGTGGTGATGTGGTATTTGATATGAATAAAGAAAACATTGCTACCATAAATGCGCAATGGAATTTATGGCATTCCGTCATCAAATCGGATTGCAGCCTGCCAATTCATTATATTTTGGGCAACCATGATATTTGGTGGAACGAAAATGATAAAGGGCAAACATTATATGGCAAACAATATGCGATAGAGCAACTAAAACTATCCTCGCCCTATTACAGCTTTACAAAAAATGGCTGGAAATTTATATTGCTTGACAGCGTACACCTTGATATTGACGGCACATGGTACATTGGCCAACTCGGCGATGTTCAATTTAACTGGCTGGAGGATGAATTAAAATCTACACCGGCGGATATGCCTGTTTGTATAATGTCGCACATCCCTTTGCTTACAGCAACATTGATGGTAGACGATCAAACCGCAGTTAATAGATGGGAAGTATTAGGCGGGGATATGCATACTGATATTTCAAAGATCGTTGCCCTGTTTTATAAGCACCCGAATGTGAAATTATGTTTAAGCGGCCATATCCACCTGCGCGACAAGGTGGTTTATAACAATGTGACCTATATATGTAACGGCGCGGTAAGCGGGGCATGGTGGGAAGGCAATAAACGCGAAACAGCGCCCGGCTATGGCTTAATAGATCTTTATGCGGATGGCAGCTTTGACGAGCTGTATGTTAATTATTGAATTGGTGAATTTGTGAGTTAGTGAATTAGTGATTGAGGAGTATGCTTTATATTTACCTTAATGTCCATTTTCTTCAAAATTCACTAAATCGGTAATTCAATAATTCAACTTTAATTACTTCCAGCAAAAGAAACCAGCAATAATAGCTGCCGATAAATAGCTGAGGGATGAAGCGATCAGTTTGCCAGCCACGAACTTTTTATCATAATTGATATAGATGGCATTGCTGATCTCCAGGATAAAACTAAAACATGCAAAGCAGATCAACCCCAGTTTTATATGCGACCATGAATTTCCATTTATCACATAATTAACGCCTATTTTTAAATAAAAAAGTGTGAATAAGGCCCCGAATAAAAACGACAATAGCGTGCTGTACATATAACTCCTGTTACTTTCGGGGAGCCAGGTATTGGGCGTTAATGCCTGTGATTTATGAAACAAAAACCCAATAACAAACCATTCGATACAGGTATTTGCAAAGCCGATGCAAATAGCCGAAAGGATAAAATGCGTTGTTGACATTATGATTAAGTTTATATAAAGATAGTTTTTATTTAAACACCCCGTTAATTATTAGAAACTTATAACAAGTCGTCCTTATGTTACCCGTATTTATATTATTTCAGAAAACATTCCATTACAATCTCCGTTCTATTAAAAAATAAAACTATGAGCTTATTAAAATATATTATAGCTGGTGCCGCTGTTGGATATGCCGTTAGCTATATTACCAAAAAAGGGCCGGATGGCCGCTCAATTCTCGAGGATATTACCGATAAAGCGCCTGAATGGTTCGACCAGGCCAAGAATTTTGCTGCAGAAACCGTTGACAAGATTAGGCAGTATGCACAGCCAAAAGAGAATTAATGACCGGGATTGCCGGTTGTTGATGGTTGTAATTCATTCAAAGGAGGATTTAATCTTTTGAATGAATTATAGATCAGCATAAAATAAATTATAGTAACCAAATTGTAGACGGCTACCTGGATAAACTGGGATGTGGTATCTCGGGGTATCATGCTATATCCGTAAACTTTCTTAAAAACATCCCCTATTATCACTATCGGCATAATAAAATAAACTGTTATTCGCCAGCCTATCACCCACGATACAACAAATAAGCGGTTGTAAAAATGTTTACCGTCAATCAAATTATTTGTTTTGAATAGTTTAACCAGGCCCCATACGGTAATAGAAAATGATAAGATAAAGTCGAGCCCTTCAACCGTTTGATTTAAAAAAAATTGAGCCGGAGCATACCCGCCAATACATATTAACATCGCAATACCCAACAAATATTTAAAGCCTTCGCTATCTGAAAGTTCATTTGTTGAAAGTTTGCGCTCTGCTTCTTTAAGATTTAACCAGATCATAGTTTAGATGTTTTGCCGGTAAACAATCAGTTTTTATTAACAACAGGCCTTACCGAAACAGCGGACCATTACTTAACCAGTATGTGTCTTTCTATTATTCCTGTTACGGTTGGAATTTTCATAGTGGTATAAAGATAATCATTGAGAAGGGAAATTGTACGAAATATGTTTATGATGAATGGAAAGAGAAATTAACTTCAATGTCCGCTACAGATCATTTTGTCCGGAATTTGAAAAAGCCTTTCTTCTTCCGGCAACCCTTCGTAGTGACTTTTATTAATCGCTATATTTAGTTCGTGGTGAATACGGAACAAAAAAATACTGGTTGACCTTTCCTGAAAATTGTTTACTCCGGCACGTTCTGCCACCACATTAATTAATGCATAAAACCAGCACTTATA
>Ga0302221_10002387_pt1 | contig 11699 bp, 12 predicted proteins | sample II_Palsa_E2_1_FD_193517 | JGI IMG/M metagenome (GOLD analysis project Ga0302221, IMG submission 193517) | Peat permafrost microbial communities from Stordalen Mire near Abisko, Sweden - II_Palsa_E2_1 | ecosystem: Environmental > Terrestrial > Soil > Palsa > Peat permafrost | place: Sweden...
AGATACTGGCAATCGTTTTCCACTTCAGAGAATTAGTATGCTCCCTCCTACTTTCATGCTGGGGAAGACGTACGAAAGCCTGAAAGCCACTGTAATCAGTGATGACATTTCCATAATAACGGCCGAAATTGTGAGGATTAATGATCGCGTAGGCGCCTTTGCTGGTGATGTAGTCCACGTAAGTCTGTAACCCTTGCGCGTATGTCTGATTGACAGCCCCAGTCATGCTGGAGGGAATGATGCGTTCCATCATTATGGGAATCCCTAGTTAATAAGTCACTTCAGTCTTTGAATATTGAGAAGGACCTACGGAATATGTTTAAGCCCTTGCCGACGAGGGTATCGATCGTGGAACTGGAGGTTATATGAGCTAAACGCTGGGCATAATAGTAAATGCAAGGGGAAATACGTGAGTGGCCATGTATAGTCTTTCCCAAGTTGACCAGGAATGGCGGTGTTTCCGAATTCTGCACCGGACTCATTGACACCAAAGAATTTGAAGGTCTTAACTCTCTTCATCAATCCTGTAGATGGGGCAGCAACAGCGAGAACTGCCGTGCTGGCAAGTACAAGAAGGTTACTGAAATGCATGATGTAAGTTGGAGCTAGAAGTCCAGCTGCTACTGAAGAATGGAAAAAGGCAAACTGCATTTGAGAAAGCTTAGAAGCCTTAAAGGAAAAGGAAGATTATTTGGGAGAATTGAAACTAATATATAGGAAGCCATTGACTTAAGCAATCCTGTTGTATTGTCTAACTATCTCCTTCCACATAGTCTGTCCGGCGTGTCATTCCGTTCAGGAAAATTGGGACACCGGAAGTGGACGCTATTGTTCATACTGGGGTTTTCATCTGGGGCTAGAATCATTTGGGTCTGATATTAGAAAACATTTGCTTTATTGCACGTTCTAGGAGCGGTAAGGGAGTTCCTGAAAGAATATGGGGAATGCTACCCCACAATTTGCTATAGTTGAAACAAAGCGGGGGGCTAACTACCGAGTCCCATGAGTTATGCCACTCTCTTTTAGATTCGGAGTAACTGAATCTTTGGTCTACTTTCGCATTACAGGATCCCAATCGGACCGGTCGCTCTACCCAAGCAGAAGAGAAGACTTTTTGAAGAATATACCCAAGTTTTAAAGTCTCAGAGTTCACTATCTCTAAAGTTTATCAGAAGTATCAAAAGTATGTTGCCGAACCACGCCTGAAATAAATTAAAAGTCGAACGATCTGAGCAAACTTGCCTATCAGAATATTCCGCTCAAATTTGTTCTCCGCGACTCCAAGCATTGAAGGCCCCTGGGAATGCGGAAGCCCCACCTCCGAACCGTACCTTGACTGCCAACCCCACACTATGGAGAGCATATCAAATTCCCTGTATATATCAGCTGATCAAGGTTTCGCCGAAGTCACGGCATCACGGGCCTCTCACGCAGATTTTGGGCACCTGCTGATTCAAACATAATATATAACTCCTCAGCCGATGCTGGCGGGAAACATATTTGCGGTAATCAGTTTATTACATCTCCCGATCAGCGACGAGAGCGCCGGCTTTGATCACTTCTTCCATCCACTTGGGATCAATAGCCTCCTCGCTCAGGTAGGGGCATCTATCAGCGCCCTCAGTTCGCTCTTCGATCGTGAAGCCTAGACCTAGGAATGCCCAGCTTTTGTATGTAAGCACACGAACTTGTGGAGATGTGATTGGGGATGACCGACGGATTATATTTGTTTTGATAAGTGATATTGTAATCTTCGTACCGTGGCTCTTCGATGACTTGACAATAGTGAAGTGAGCTACCTGGAAAGACAGCATTTACACGTCCGGTCTCGTTGTCTATAGTAAAGTCAGGACACTGAGATCTTGCAAAACCAGGACTCGCATACTCTTATACCACGCCCGACAGCTTCCAGACCACACACTCTGCTTGATGAACTCCTGAGCATGCTCGTTGAAGAGATCTGTGATATCCTGTTTTGGGGTGATCGATTTAATGAACTCGTTTTGCATCTTCTTAATTATTTTGACTGCATAGTTGCCGACATAAGACAGAGGTCCCATCACCGAGCCATTTTCAACGGGCCACGTTGGGCCGATAAATGTCAGGAAGTTTGGCATGTCCGGGACTGCAAGGCCCAGATAAGACTCAGGGCATAATTTCCACTTCTCACTAAGCTCAACTCCGTTCTGTCCCACAATAGGGAATCTGGGCTTGTAAGAGACGTCAAATCCAGTGGCACAGACGATGGTATCGACTTTCTTCTCAACGCCATCTGTATCGATGACTGAATCTTCAGTAATCTTGTTCACTGCTGAGAAATGCACATCGACATTAGGCTCTTGAATCGCTCGCATGTATGGATCCCCTAAGTATGTCAGTCGGAAGCACTACCTCTAGTCAAGCAAGTGAGCTCACCTGGAGTAATTCTCCGACAACCAATGGCAAACTTCGGCGTGAATCCCTTGAGAAGTCTCTCATCCTTGATGAATTCCGCCATTCGATTGCCAAAAAGCTCTTGGGCCGCCTTCTGGGTCGCACTGTCAGTAAAGAACAAATCCCAAATCGCGTTGATTTCGGTTTCGAGATGTTTCGCATGTTTCACGAGCTCTTTCGTGTCTGCTCGGAATCGATTACGTTGCTCTTCAGTGTAGACCTCTCCGGCTCCATTGTTCCCGGCAATAGAGATAAACCAAACCGCAGTCCGGACGTAAACGTCAATATGCTTGACAAATGGCTGCATGTTAGGCAGAGTCTGAATCGATGAAGCTCCAGAGCCAATGATAGCAACCGATTCGTTTTTCCATTGTTCCTTCTGATAGTCTTTGGGCCACCTCGCAGTATCTGGAACATCAGCATTTGTCTTCCGAGGTGGCTATTACTTACGAACGACTTTGCCTTTGAATTTCTCCAACCCTTCGATCTCGGGCCACTTGAAGTTGTTCAGGATTCCCGTTGCATGAAGCAACAGGTCACACTTCTCCTCAAACTCCTTGGGAGATGATCCAGGGTTGTGCTGTCGAAGCTTCACTGTCCACTGGCCAGCATCTTCATTCCAATAGCAACCAATAATCTCGGTGTTGAATGTCATATATTTGCGGAGGTCGAAGGTTTCGCAAACTTTGTCGAGGTACTTCCAGATATCAGGAGAGTGGCTAGCATATCTGGGCCAGTCTGGACTAACATCTGGTCAGTGGCTTTTACGGATATGGAACTGAGACAGAGGGGGCACATACTTGAGTGCAAAATTGAAAGTGTATGCGTGTGAAGGAACGTCACATGCACATCCAGGATACCTATTCTCAAGCCAAGTCCCGCCAATGTCTTCGTTCTTCTCGTATATAACGTGCTCCACACTTCGTCCGTTAGAATCGTAGTTTTTCAGCACATCTTATACAAGGAGTCTCGAGGTCACTCACTTCTGACACTGCTTTTGAATCTGATAAGCCATCATTATTCCAGATACGCCTGCTCCAATTGTCAAGACCTTAAGTCTACGATTCTGGGGATCACGGAATGTAATATCTGGAATATGGTAGCCACCTGCCCTTCCATCCGCAGAAATTGGGATGTGAGAGTCAATTTGTGAAATGTCCGGTGCCATCTTGGTTGATGTAGTTGTTTAACGTCGAAGTTTTGTTTCTAGAAAATTGAAAGAAATAACGGATAAGATAAAGTCTGGGAGCAGTTGATAGAGGTCTCAATATATAACTCAAAACGAACCCCCTCACGACCGGGGAGGGGGAACTCTTCCCCACCTCGAGCCTTGAGGGGTTCGGTTATACTAGGGTATATCTGGGAATGGGAGAACGGCGCGATGACGAAGAGGCCGAGGCTCATAACTCTCTTACCGTGTGCAAATAGGAAGGCAGTGCTGTAAATATTGACTGCTGTCATTCCTCGATTCTCGATCCGAAGTGATCGGGGCGCAAATACCAATCTTGCTGAATATGCTCCTCTGGCGTGTCCTGTGCCTTAAGAGTTAGGACTGTCTGGACCGGGCAACAACAAAGCAATATGTGATACGGCTGGATTTCCCGTGGATCCAAGACTCGTGACTGGGGGCTGATTCATTATGTAGCACTGGGTAAGCCACCGTTGACCTGTATGTTTCGACCCGGTTGTTCATGACAATCATGAGAACATTCGCGAAGTCTTCCTGAATCATGAGTGTTGACAGGGTCTAATTTTGGCAAGCGAATTTGCGGGGTTTAGCGTGTCTTTGTTCGAACCACAGGTCTTTCAAGCCCTGAGCTGACCTTCGCATTCAGCCTGACAAAGGAACACCTCACCCTCTCAATATTCTCTTGGAAGAAATCCAGGAAGCATGGCAACCATGGCTTCTGGATCGATTGACGTTGATAAGCCAGGCAAATACCCCATAGTTCTGAGTGATGCGTTGTTGGGGAAGCCGTCAAAGGAGGTCTATACCGGAATCCGATGTACGCCGTCTCCTTCCTTTGAGCAACAAACCTAGCTAACAGTATTAGACAATCACAAGCCGGATCTCTCTTCTGATGCCTCGTCCACTTCCACGCATCTCCAACCTTCCGACTCCAGTTTTACAAGCTACGACCTCTCCTTCACAGACAACTCCGACAAGTACATATACAACGGTGTGCGAACTTCGGGTGACGGACAGTATGTGCTTATATTTGACCCTGTCAAGAAGCATTTTGTGCTCCACCGAGTGGACTCTACATTCGACATGAACCTGGTCAGCGCGCCATGGGATCAGAATCTGTTGAGCTTACGGTCAGAATACCCTCAATTAGAGTCCGATTCCAAGCAAGTAGCCTCGGTCCCGCAACGGAAGCCATCGAAATCTGCGAAGAATGCGGCAGCAGCTAAACTAAACACTAAACGCCAAAAACAAGAGAAGCCTAAAAAACCGAAGCCTCCGGTTCGCGAGCCCACGCCGGTGGAGGAAGACTCAGACGACGGGCTGACAGTCGAATATCCAGATGGACCGCCTGCTCAACAATACCAATATCAACCTACACCTGTCTTTCGACGAAATGTCAGCGAAGAGGCGAGTGACGAGGATGAAGATGCAGAACATGAATCATTCGAGGAAGAGCGGAATCAGGATGTGGATCATCTGCAACTGCCAAGCCCGGCCAACAACGCGGCTGGAATGAGCGATGAAGAGATAGAATTGGACTTGGAAGCAGAACTGGAGCAGGCACTAAAGGAGACAGAGAATGGGGTGGATGAAAGTAGTGAGAGTGAGGAGGAATAAGACATAATTGCGGATAACAGGCGTTACGAGAAGATACGATAGGCGGAGTCGATTTATATTGGGCATACAAGGCGCACAAATATGGAGCATGTTTAGACTACATTTGAATATGATGTTAATTAACTCATTCGCCCCAGCTGATAGCTCAGCTAGTTTCCACTCGTTGAGTTGTCATACGATTGCATTATCCTCTTGAAGTAATTAAGTCAGGACACATGTAACAGAAGAACTGAACACATTACAGAAGCCTGAGGGGAGCTGTCTATTCAGGTGCTGTTAAGAAGCTCTTAGCGATGGAGATCCAGGGGGTTCTCAAGATGGAATTCAAATTCGGTTCGTCCTCCTCTGCTCGCTTCGCTCTGAATGTGTGACGGTACTGTTATTCCCGATTTGGCTGTGAAATGGAAACCACGACTCCTTCTTTCAGAACGAAAATGTACATCTTTGGTATTCATTTATATCCAGAGCTAGTTTGGCTCAATTTAAGTATGCAATGTTGTAAACTTTTCCGGTGTGTTTGGGTCATGTTTCGAGGAGATTCTCACGAAGAATTGACTTGGCTTTCTTCCTTCCGTATTCCAACGATTCTGCCATCACGTACTGAACAGTACAAATGTTCTCTGATAAAACAACATTTTCAAAGAAGAAAATAACTCAGAAATTGCCTCCTCGAAAATCGAAATGCTGTCACAATATCAAAGAAAGGAATCGTAAGAAGACCCAACTCATTATCACTACTAGAAGGTTCCAATGTTTCACGTTATCCTGGCTCGGATGCCGAAAATGCTCAATTTTAGCTCCGGGACGCCGCAGGATAAGATAGTCATCAAGTTCCTGGTCTTGAATGGCTCTTTAGACTTAGACGCCTACCTTACTGGCGTTGCTGCAGGTTCTAGAAAGGGAACAACCGCTGTAAAAAAGGAAACTCGTGGACAGAGGAGAAATTCAGATGGATGAACGTATCGAATCCGAAACTCTTCAGAAGGTAGTTGCTACACCATTGGCTACCGAGAAGACTACAGCTCCGTTTCGCGGCATCTGAGTGAAATTTGTTGATCAGAGGAAGATACCTTGAGGACAACAGCTGTATGTTTAGACAATATGAAATTTCGGGGCAGATGAAAGTGTGACCCAAGCAAGGTAGGTTTTCGGTTCGGGCATTAATTTATATTCATTATGGTTTGATTTATGTCAAGAAGGAGTCGAAGAAGAGGGTGAAGAAGGACAAGGATGGGAAAGCATAAAACTAGATTGCTAGGATCATTCTATTGCACTTAGTCTTCTACCTTTAACGGCTTTTGAGAGTTGATCATTGGATTGATTGTTTTGCGGGCCGTCAAATCTAGCGAGGAGTCCCATATGCTGGTTGATGTCACTTCTCGGGGGAAAGGGACGCGAAGGACTCAAGAAGAGATGCATAAGATACGCCACTATTTTGGGGCTAAACTTAGCCATCAGTGGTGTAGGAAGATTTGATGCAAATGTAACTGAATGAACATATTACGGTGGCCCTTTTCTCTGGGCGTCTTAAGTCTTGCTTATCCACTATGCTGCATACTTGGTGAATTTAGGATATCCCTAAGGTTCGAGAACGACTAATTGCTACATCGTGGCCTAAAATCTGCGAGATTACAGGTTTACACCAACCTATCTCCTGATGGGAGGAAATTCTCCAAAAGCCTCCCTAAAGCCGGTGCACGTGATTGCTTGCAGGCCCGAATCTAGCCGAGGTTTTGAAAGCTCCAGGATCGCCTCCCCATAAAATTCGAACGGATTGCAAGCATCTTAACTTTCTGGAGAAGCTTGCAAGTCCTTCTCCAGCTCAAAATCTCTTCTCTCAATCCAATTGAATATCATGTCGGCGATCAATCGCAGTGTTCGTACAGCTGCGAAAAACCTACGATTGCCCGCCCTTCATTCGCGAGCTCTTTGTGCCCCTCTTTCCCTGACACTGCGAGCAACTGTCCAAGCTTCACCACGTACACCTGCTTTCAGGCAATTCTCAGCCATGTCTCCACTGCAATCTGGTGCTCCTCCACCACCACAAGCTCGAGAATACGACCCTGAAATTAAGGATATTGCAAGCTATGTTCATCATACGCCCATAACTTCCGACCTGGCTGTAAGTTCCCCACAATTCACCCAGACACCCTGCTGATGATGGCACAGTTTGACACAGCTCGATTTGTCCTTCTCGATACTCTCGGATGCGGTCTGGAGGGATTGCGGTTCAAAGAATGCACCAAGTTGCTCGGCCCAATTGTTGAAGGAACCGTAGTACCAAACGGAACCAAGGTCCCAGGCACGCCCTTCCAGCTCGACCCCGTCAATGGCGCTTTCAACATCGGTGCCATGATTCGATGGCTCGACTACAATGACTGCTGGCTTGCTGCTGAATGGGGCCACCCTTCAGACAACTTGGGTGCGATCTTGGCTGTCGCGGACTGGATTTCACGAACAAACCGAGCTGGTGGGAAGCTGGGCAATGGAAAGGTTATAACTGTTAAGGAGGTCTTGGAGGCTATGATTAAGGCACACGAAATCCAGGGCTGCTTGGCCCTCTTGAACTCGTTCAACAAGGTCGGTCTGGACCACGTTGTGCTTGTCAAGGTTGCCTCTGCGGCAGTTGTCTCGAAGATGCTGGGTCTCTCCGAGAAGCAGACTGCAGATGCGGTCTCCCAGGCTTGGGTTGATGGCCAGAGTTTGAGAACATACAGACACTCGCCCAATACCATGTCAAGAAAGTCATGGGCTGCGGGTGATGCATGCCAGCGTGCGGTCAATCTCGTTTTGAAGGTTATGAAAGGCGAGCCCGGTGTCCCTACCGTTTTATCTGCTCCGGTTTGGGGTTTCTATGATGTCCTGTTTAAAGGAAACAAGTTTGAATTCCAGCGACCATATGGAAGCTACGTCATGGAGAATGTCCTCTTCAAGGTCTCATACCCAGGTAAGTCATATTGTCTGAAGTTTATTCCTGTCTGATTATTCCAGCCGAATTCCACTCTCAAACTGCCATCGAAGCTGCAAAGCGAATCCACAAGCAATTGGCAGATCAAGGAAAGTCAGCTGCCGATATCAAGGAAATCACTTGCCGCACACACGAAGCTTGTATCCGAATCATTGACAAGCAATTCAAGCCTATGGATAATTTCGCTGATCGTGATCACTGCATCCAATATATGGCTGCAGTCATGCTTGTGTACGGCCGTCTCGAAGCCACCGACTACACCGATGGAGGAGAAGCCGCTACATCCCCCCTTGTAGAATCGCTCCGCCAAAAGATCAAATGTGTCGAGGACCCACAATTCACGCGGGACTACCATAATGAAAATATGCGCACCATCCCTAATGCCTTGACTGTCACTTTGAATGACGGAACAGTCCTTGAAGAAGTTGTTGTGGAGGCACCATTGGGACACAAATTGAGGAGAGAGGAAGCCAAGCCAGAAATCCTGGCTAAGTACAAGCGACATCTTGGACCACATTACAGTGAGGAGAAGGTCAAGGAGTTGGTCGATCTCGGAAATGATGCAAAGAGGTTGGAGGCTATGGCAGTGGATGAGTATGTTGACCTGTATGTCAGCAAGGATAGCAAGTTTGTGTAAATAAATAAAAAAGGGTTCGGTACATTTTTATAGATGAGATTGATTTGCTATGCTAAAGTGTCGCTAGTAGATCATCTTGAGTTGGATGATCGATCGCCCTTAATTCTTGCGTCTGCCTCGGCTTTCTTGTGATCACCTCTCAGCATATGATAAGTCCTTACATCTGCATAATATCTGCTAATCTCGATATAGACAAAAAGGACGATTATGAATTAGACTTGATAGTCATTACTCATTTCATGCAAAAGTGTACTGTCGAATTTTGGATGAATGAAATAAGTTTCACACAACTTATCTTGCATTTCAAGCTGTCATTTTGCCAAATTCGGTCACGAGACAAGCACGAAGACTGGTGCTATATAATTAAATAAGCTAATCTTCATCATTAAGAATGGGTTGGGTATCTTCTCCCAGCCGCGCTGCCTCGCTTAATATCGCCGACCACCGACGACCTAGGTACTTGATAACCCAAAATAAGCCATTTCCCAGCACAATTAGAGACTTTCCTTAACGGACGGTACGTTAGAACGCTCCGAAGCCCCGCAGCCTGGCACTGTGCGGGATTCCATGTGTGTTCTAACGAACAAACGTCCAGCAGTTAAGATGTGTATGCTCTGCCACAGCAAACCAAGCCCGTTTAGAAAGGCTGAGTTTCTGGTCCTAACGGATTCTTTTGCTTCCTTGAACTAAAAACTTATGTGACAGTCATTTGTTAGGAAAATTTGCAGATTTTTTGGTACGAGCCGTTTGTGGTTGTGGGAATTTTAACCGAGCCCCCTTTTCAAGCCCCTAGTAGCGATTGAAGTTTAATTCAATGCTATATTGAACTTAGAGGAAGGTCTATAAAATGTCACAATATCAGAACATTGACATCTGCAACGAAGTTTAAAGATCACAATGAGCTCTTCATTTCACAGCCCTAGTCCCTCGCTTATTACCTAGTCAAGCCGCCAAAGTGCGGCGTTTTCCTCATGTGAGATGTTGGTTTCGATTGACAATCATGGACGAGAGATTATTACTGTATTTCTCTGAACTTTCCTTGATGTATGAAGTATCTTTTTTACAATTGCAATTGAACTGTTAGGTGGAGCACTTCCCCTCACTATAAGAAAAAATGACCAGAAACAGCAACCTTGACTACCCCGAACCCCGCAGTGCGGGGCAAGTGACGCCATTTGTAAGCGCCTCACGAAGAAATTGACGAAATGACAGAGACAAGACACCGCCTATGAAGAGCTCATTCCTACTAAAAAGAACCTTATATTTGCATAATAGAGCTTCTCAGATCAAGAGACATCTTAGCATGGCTTTCACGCAGAAGATTGAAGATGGAGCCTGGCATGGCTTGATTCAACCGGACGGGGAATTTCCACCGGAGAAGGGGCGATACCATCTCTACATTGGTAGGTGAACACTTGCTTAGATTTAGGAGGTAGCTAACTCTCAATGTAGGCCTCTTTTGCCCTTTTGCACACCGCGCAAACCTCGTTCGACACTTGAAAGGCCTGACTGATATCATAGATATCTCAATCGTTAAACCATATCCAAAGGGTGATGAGAAAGGATGGCCGGGATGGAAGTTCCCTACTGCTGAAGACCCATACGAAGGTGCCACCGAAGACCATTTGTTTGGAAGTAAATATCTGCACGAAGTGTATTTCAAGGACAACAAAGACTACAAAGGACGTTACAGTGTTCCAGTGCTATGGGACAAGAAAACGAATCGGATTGTCAATAACGAGAGCCTAGAGATACTTCGAAATTTCAACACTGGTTGGAACTCGATTCTGCCAGAACAGTACAAGAAAGTAGACTTGTACCCTGAGAAACTGCGGACAGAGATCGAGGAGGTGGGAAAATGGATGCAGGAGGACCTCAACACTGGCGTGTACAAGGCTGGATTTGCATCAGATCAAGCCGCATACGACACGAACGTTGTACCAGTGTTCCGAGCGCTGAATCGTTTGGAAGAAATGTTATCAAAGAATGGTGGACCTTATGTCCTTGGTTCCGAGCTCACTGAGCTGGATCTGCGCCTCTACCCAACACTGATCAGGTTTGACACGGTGTATGTGCAACATTTTAAATGCAACTTGGGAACCATACGGCATAACTATCCGCTGTTGAACGAGTGGATGAAGAACCTGTACTGGAACGTGTCTGGATTCAAGGAGACAACGGACTTTAGACATATCAAGGAGAATGTGAGTCCTCCCTTGAACACTCTTTCGAACAGAACTGACATCCATTGCCAGTATACCAAGAGTCACGCACATATAAACCCAAAGGCAATTACGCCTATGGGTCCAATACCGGACATTGAGAGTGGCCTTGAAAAGGATTGGAGCAAGGTAAAAACAGGTGGAGTGAAGTTACCTGTCTAGGAATTACTTGTTCCTCGACATGCTCCATAGCCAAGTAGTATCAGAAAACAGAATGAAGAAGAATGAGGTTCAATTTGGAAAAATGTGGGATGATGAGGAATAGGTTTGTTTTAATTCATAGATCGAAGGTAACGCGCGCACGTCGATCATTTGTTCCGAGAACGGGCTGCAACGTCATCCGACTTGGCAAGTAAAACCCCCTGAAAGGTAGCCTGAAGCCAAACTTTAGTTCATTGTGAATGGACATTCCACCATATCACTTGTTCTAAATTCAATACAATCTCGAGAACTAAACACTTCGTTTTATACATCTATATCTACGATGTACGGAACTAAAGTCATTATATTTTTAGATGCAACATCAAGCTCCACCATTCAAGCATGTCTCGCCCGGGCCATTCCATGTCCTTTCTTACCCGACATGATTTTCGCTTCCTGGTTTTAACACCTTCAACCTCATCTCCTTCTGCT
>Ga0302221_10002388_pt1 | contig 11696 bp, 2 predicted proteins | sample II_Palsa_E2_1_FD_193517 | JGI IMG/M metagenome (GOLD analysis project Ga0302221, IMG submission 193517) | Peat permafrost microbial communities from Stordalen Mire near Abisko, Sweden - II_Palsa_E2_1 | ecosystem: Environmental > Terrestrial > Soil > Palsa > Peat permafrost | place: Sweden...
AAGAAATAGTTCGTCGGTATAAGTTCCCTTAATTAAGACTCCCGATTCTTTAAAGGTAAAGCTTAGCTAGCTAAGCTTAATAGCTTGCAATTTATCGATTTTTAGCTATTAATTATTTGCTAAGCCCTTTAAATAGTTTAAGGCAGCTTTAATATTACTAGTAATAAGTACTAATTAAGCGTAAACCGAGGCTTTGTAAGCACGCTTTAAAGTTATTATATTAAGCAACTTAATAGCTTTATATGGCTCGATTTTCGATTTAAATAGCACATTTAAGTTGCTATATATATTCTTACTATATTAAAGGTATTCTTGCTAAATAAATTTGCTAAAAGCTTGTACTCGAGAAGAGTTCCTCCGGTTTATAGTTCTAATAAAGCTAGCTAAAGCTTTACAAGAAATAGCTTTAGCTTTCTTTACATCTTTTGCAGCTTCGATAAATGCTTTATTTTAAATATTATACGCCGCTAAGGCGTCTTTTTCTAATCCGAGAGCTTCTTTATTTTAAATTATATCCCTTTAGCTTATAATTACATCCTTTACCTTATCTTTACTTTATAATAATATAATATTAAACGTTATAATTATAGTAGCTTTCTCTTTATCCGGGAAGTTTTTAATAACATTTAAAGCTTGCGCTAGACTTGTAACTTTTATACCGGCAATTTGCAGCTTTATAAGTTTATAAGGTGCAAATGTATAGCGCGCAACTAAGAGCTCTTCGTTCTTAGCTTCCTTAGTAAGGGTTTACTTTACGCTCGAGATTTCGGCTTTATTTTCTTGCATTTTGTAAAGATTTCGATATTCTTATAAAGTATAAGATATGTAAGTAAGTTATAAGGTTATAAAGCGTAAATGTAAGGTCGTATAAGTTTTAATAGGGGTAAATGTTTATTACCTTGTAAAATCGACTAGTTTATAACTAAAAGCAGAGTTTTAAATGCTATAAGCTTTTAAATATGTAAAATAAGAAAAAAAAATCAAGGAAAAGGTCTCTTCTTTAAAGTGCAAATCCTTTATTATATAAGAGTAAAAATAAGTTAGTACTATATGCAAAAAAAGTCTTTTATAACATATTTGCTTAAAGAGAAAAAGCAATTATAATACTAAAAAATAAAGGGTTTAAAGCAAACATATATAGCTTTAAAGACTCGACTAAATCAAGGAACAAATTAAAGGTTTTTAAGGGTAAAAGGAATATAAAAAGCAAGTATAAGTTAGCCTCGTCCCTCTTATATTTATTACTTGTCCCGAGCAAGTAAAAGTAAAGTAAGTAAAAGTTTTTAGTAAAAAAATGCAAGTATAAGTTAAAAGTAAACAAAAAATATAAGAAACTTTATATATAATATAAGAAACTTTATATGTAACAAAGGAAACTTTATATATAATAAAAGAAATCAAGTATATATAATAAAAAAAAAAAAAAAAAAAAAGCTTAAGTAAATAAATACAAAAGCAAAAAGCAACTAAAAGCTAAAATAGGAAGGAAATGCCGGGTTCTCCCTTAAAACAAATCTTATAATTACTTCTCCTCCTCTAATAACACCTCCTCTTATAGCTACTATTAGCATCTTAATAGCTTAAAGTATAGCAATACTACTAAAGTCCTATTTTAACTAATTATAAAGTTTCTTTACCTTCTCTAGCTATAGCTTATAACTCTTAAGTTCCTTTGCTTATACTTTAGTAGTTATAGCTATAATTTTATTGTTATTGTTATTTCTTCCGGTTATAGTTAAATAAAAAGCTTTATCCGGTATTTTTGTTGCTATTAGTCTTCTAATTCTATCATTATCCTGTATTTGATGCTTTTAGCATAGCTTTTAGTACTACTTGTAGCTTAAACTAGCTTTTGCTAATTAATTGCATTTACGAATTACAATTATCAACTAAGTCCTAGCTCAAGTAAAGTTTAGTTTTAAGTAGTATAGTCCTTTCTAAGTTGTTCTTGTATTTTAGAGTATATATAAATCGAAGTTCAAGCATTAGCAGCTATACATTTATAGTCGATAATAGCCTTTACTCCTAGTCCTTATCCTTACTTGCTAACCTAGCTTCGTTTTAGTTATTATCGAAATAGACGTACTTCCCCTTCTTAAATTTAAAAAGTTTTAAGACTCGTATAACGATTCTAGTATCTTTTTCGATTTTTTAAGTAATCTTAGCGTAAAACTTTGCAATAGCTTCTTCTTTTAGTTTTGCATTAATCTGGAATTCGACTTCCTTAAAAGTAAGCTTTAATACTTTATCCTTATAAGAATACTAATACTAATCTCTTTTAACAAATTGCTTTAGTCGGTTTCTTGCATATATGCGACATAAAAGAGTCTTATCCAATTCTTTTAATATATAAATCCCCTTTAATTAGTTTACTTCCTTAACTTTATATAGCCTTAGCTACTAGTATAAAAGCTTAATATTTTTAGACTTGTCTTAATTAATATTCTTAATATTATATATTAGAACAAGATCTTTAGCTTAAATTAGTTTCTTACAAATCTAGTACTTAGCATCGAAGTTAGCTTTACCCTTAGCACGTCGTCAAGTTTTCTATAACTTAAACTCTTTAATATCTTTATTACGCATCTAAATTTGTTATATATAAAGCTATAGCAAAGTCGATTAATTATAAACTTTATCTTATTTAAGAGTTTTTTAAGTAAAGTAACAAGTTTTTACTAAAAGTACTACTTCTTTGCTGTAAACTATATAAAAAGGAGTAAAGCTTATAAGGCCGTATATAATAATTTTGTTAGCAAAAAGCATTTAAGGTAAAAGGTCTACTTATAATTTCTTTCCTCTTATACTTAAAGCAATTAAAGCTAATGCAATTAGTTAATGCCCACGCTTTATTATTCTATTAGCTTTAACATTATATACAAAGATTATAATCTTATAAATCCTTAGCTTTTAAAGCTCCTTAATTACAAAACCTTTAAATTTAGTACTACTATTAACTTTAAGTTTTTTAAATAAACTATACCGACAAATCACTTTAGTTTAAATAAACTTTGCAATCTTCTTACTAGTAGGATTCTTTATAAGTTTAGCTTTTAGCCATTTAAAGAAGTTATCCTTAGCTATTATTAAATAGTTATAGCTTTTGTATTCGGGCAACTTTATAACATTTATGCTAATATAATAAAAAAGAGGAGCAGCTTTTATAAGAAATAAGGCTTCTTCTTATTATTACTTGTTTTTATATTAATACACTTTATAAGAATTATAATACTTGTAAACATTATCGTAAAAACCCTCCTAATAATATTTATATACTAGCTTTATAAAAGTAATCTCTCGGCCCGAATAGCTAGTTTTGTTATATAACTCCTTTATAACCTTTGCTCTTTAAGCTAAATTATTAAGAACTAAATGCGAGAAGTACGTTTTACACTCGTTCTTTTATAATTGCCTATCGCGTATGCTATAATTTAGTGCTTCTTTTTTTAGTTTATAGAATTTGCCCTTAGATATATCCTTAAGCTTAGCTAGCGTAATCAAATACCTCGCAATTGCTTAAAATAGCTTTAAATAGCTCTTATTAAGCGGATTAACCGATATAAAACTATTAGTCGCGTTTTAAAGTACTAATATAAAGTAATATGTAATATTATAGTTATTAGTTACGTGGCTCCGAATAGCTTTTCGCTTAAGTGCCTAAAATGTAAAGCTACTTTAAAAGGGGGAATTCCCCCTTTAAAGGTAGCTTAAAAAATAAAGCTTGCTTTTAAAGTAAAGCTTTAACTTGTAAGTTTTAGCTAAGCGAGGCTTTCGGCTAATTAAATTGCGCATTGCATTTAATATCGCGACGCTTTACTATTTTTGCGCTTTTAATAACTAGTTAAATTTTAATTGCATTAAGCTTTAGTGCAATAAATTTATCGATATTTAAATTATCCTCCGAATTATCTTTATAATAAGGGCGCCGGGATAGTTTATTAGCCGCAATATACTTCTTACCCTTTATATAGTATACCTCGAAGTCGAATAGCTTAATTTAAGCAAGCTAGCGCGTAACTAAAGCTTTAAGAAGGTTAATAGCTGCCCGATTTAGCTAAGTAACAAGCGTATTAGCGTCTATTTCTAAGATAAAGTAAATACTATATAGCTAAAATCGCAATTTCTACAAAGCTTTAAAAACCCTTTTACATTCTCTTTTAGTAGTATTATAGCCTCGTTCGGCCTAGTTTTATATTCTTAATTTGTACTTAGCAACCCTCTTGCGTCCCTTATTATTATATTAGCCTAAAACTACTCCTTATCCGAATAAGCTAGCGTCTATAGCTAAAATAATAAGTCCTTATAACTTTACTAAGTTGTAATATAGCTTATAAAGCAATAGCGTAGTAATAAGTTTTTTTTAAAGAGTTTGCATTGCTTTAATCTATTTCTCCCCTTATAAGAAGGGCTCTCCTTTTTTAAGTAATCGATAAATTAGTTTAGCTATTATAGTATACGCTTCGATTTAAATTTTGTAATATATGCAAATTCTTAAGAATACTTTAGCCTTTGTAATATTATTGTACTAGTACTAGTTTAAGATCTTATTAACTTTAGTAGTAGCAAAGCTTCTTCCTTTAAACTTATATATAAAACTTATAATACTTATACTATCGTAGCAAAACTATAATTTAAGTCTAATAAAAGCTTTAGCTTATTTAATCCGATTTAAGGCTTTATCTAAGTTTTATAAATGCTCGAATACAAATCGACGAACCCTAAAAAGCTTTAATTCTCTACTATAGTTAATATATAGCCCTTTTACCCTAATATTATCGATAAATAGCATAGCTATAGCTAAAAACAAGTCTTTTAAGATTGTTATTATTACTTGTATAAACTAAGCTACTAAATTAGTAGCTCTTTGTAGTAAAGTAGTTATTTTAAGTAAGCTAAGAGGGGTTATAAAAGCTATTATATCCCTGCTCTTAACATTTAAAGTAAGCTAATTATACTTAAAGAAGAAATCGATTAAGGAAGCATATTAGCATCTAGCAAATTCCTCTAAAAACTCGTCTACTAATAAAGGCATATTAGCATCTTATAAAGTAATAAAATTCATCTTTATTACCGCGTTAATAAGTCTATAAGTGCTAGCTAGTTTCTTAGCAACCAAGAACTAAGGGTTTTTGTAAAGTCTATTGCATTTTTTTAATACTCTTTAGTTTAAGCATTCTAATAGCATTTTCATTATTACCGGTACTAAAGCTTTAAAGCAAGGGAAGTTCTTTTCTTACTAAGCTTTATGCGGTATTATCTTAGTAAAAATAAAGGGGCTAACATCTTTATAAATCTTTCTTACTTCCTTTTAATCAAATATAATAGCACCTTTGCAGTTAATTATCAATTCTTCGAATATAGCCCTTTCCTTCTCTTAAAGCTAGTCTCTAATATCTAATTATACTAGTCGTTTTAGTATAAGACGTAAGCCTCTTAATATTGCAATAAAGCGTAAGAGTAAGTAGTCCTAATATTCGCTTACTTACTCTTGCGGGGTATCTCGTGCTTTAAATCGCTTATACTAATCAAATCGTCTTTTAAGTCCTTTTCCTATTCTATTATTCTTATTAACTAGCTATACCTTCTTAGCTTTTAGTTTATAAATACCGTCTATTAAGAGCGTAAAGGGCACGCTTATAAAGTCTTGTAATGCAATAGCCATTTTCTCTAATTTCACTTATTTTAGTATACTTATACGCAAGACCTTCTTGCTTTTATCCTTATCTTTTAAGTATAGTAATACCCCCTTTAATTTATCAAAAAACTATAAAAACTCTAAAAACTCTAATCCTCTATTCCTAGCTTTAAGGATAAAACTAGCTAGCATCGAATAATACAATTCTACTTTAGTATCCGGAATATTAATATCTAAAATATTTATTACTTGTTTTCGTGTTATATCCGGGAAGTGCTTTATAAAAGCTAAAATAAAAGCGTCTTCTATAGCTCTTATATCTAAAAAATTAGTAACGCTAGTCCTAAAATCATAAAACTCCTTTAAAAACCCTAAAATAACCTTTACTCCCTTAATACTCTCTTTAGCTAAAGCATTAAGCCCTAGTTTTCCTCTTCTTCATCCTTATCACTCGAGTCCACTTCCTCGATTTTAAGCTAAAGGTCTTACTAGAATTAAACCCTCCTCTTAAAGACGCTCTTTAATAGTAAAACAATTATAATTATACAAGTATTCTTCGAGTCTTTTAAGTTAATAAATGTATTATCCCACAAACTATTATCCTTATAATCTATAGCCATTTTTATCTTGCTAATAAACGGCATCCCTAGCAAGGTCTTAAGAGAGTTATCAATTAAGAACATATCCTTGCAATTAACCCCTTTTATAATCTCGATCTTAATCTTAGCTATGCTAGCAAAACCGAATTAGTCTCCCGTAATTATAAATATAATAAAGGTATTAACGCTATAAATAACGTAGCTTAAGTTCTTAGCTATCTCTATAAATAAGATATTACATTTAGCTCTAATATCTAATATATTATAGCATTCCGTTTCTCTGCTAAGGTTATATAGTAAAAATCGAAGTCGAGGGGACATAATAATACTCTTCTTCGAGATAAGAGTCTTAAAATTAAATATAGCTATATTTCTTTAAAGCATATAACTAGTTACTTAAGCCGGCTAAGTTATATTTTGCATTATATGTTTTAGTTTATTAGCTATAGCAATTATCTTAGTTATTTTCTTGATTTCCTCGGCTATATATATAGCTACTATATTTCTTATTCCTAAAATTGTCATATAAGCTTAATTATCCTTTACTTATTAATGCTAAATCGTAGCTACAAGATCGGGAGTTTTAAGAGCGTTAATAATTATTTTTACCCCTTTTTGTATACACAAAAGCAAAACAATTACTTTCTTCGATTATAAAATAAGCTCTTCTTACAAAGTATTAACTAGTTTTAGTTCTTTATTAAAAGCTAAGTTAAAGTTTATATCTTATAAGGGTCTAATATCCCTTTTAACTCTTAATATAGCAAATCTTTAGCTTTTAGCTTGCAAGAACCTTTCTTTTGCTCGAGCTCGTTACTTTATAATATCTTAGGCAATTTATAATCCTTTTCCCTTTACTTTTAAAGATCTTGCAATATTAACAAATAATATAAAATATATTATATCCTTATATATATTACTAATAAAAATGCTATCCTTATTTACAACATCCACGCAATTGCCTTTAATAATAAGAACATTATTTATATCTTAACGCAAAATCTCTTTGCTCTTATATAAATTGCTAAGTGTAAGAGAGGCTTAAGACTTGTTTCTCTTATAGTTGCTAAGCTAAATATTATTTTATAATTGTTAAGCGTTTGCAAGTCGCATTAACATATTATAATTATACTCCCCTCTTTAAAGCTAAGTCCTAATCTAGTTAAATTAACGCTAATTATTCTATAAAATAAGAGGTATAAAAGGGCAATTAGGGTCCTATTTTCCTTTATACTAATTATAGCTATCCTTATAAATACACTTAAAGTTAACTAGCTCCTATATTAATAGACAATTATTTAAGTGCATATAATCGCAATTAAGATTTATAGCACTATCTTAATCCTTTCTAAAACACCTTAAATAATTCTTATCAAATAACTAAAATATAGCATTAATCTAAGCTACATTTTACTAAAAATCCGGGTAAGGGCAATTACTATTAGTCGATATAAATGCTCCCCTTCCTCTTTTACTATAATAACTACCTCGACCTCGATTGCATTTACCGAAACCCCCTTTACTATAATAACTTTTAAATGCTTAAGTGTCTTTTAAGTTATTAATTATAAAGAGTATAGACTAAATCTTGTTAGTAATAGTAGCAGTCGAAGCATTAATAGCCTTTTATAAATCCTTTTAAGTAACGGATAAAATCGATAGTTTTTGTAGTTCTTTTATTAGTTAATCGATTTTATTAGCCGGTTTCTTAAGCTTTATTATCCTAAAAATAAGAACTTTTGACACTTTATTAGCTCTAGTAAGTTCCTTTACTAATGCAAGTATAATTAAAAGTAAAGGAAGGGCGTATTTATCATTTGTCGCAAGCACTATATCTTATACGACCGTATCGAGGTATTTCTAGTATAGCTAAGAGTATTTTAAGTCGTTAGCCTCGTTATACTTGCGTCTCTTCTCCTTATACTTATACGCAAATATAACGATTTTGTGCATTTTGCTATAGTTATAAGTTGATATATTTATAAGCTTATAGTTAAAGTCTTTAAAGATCCGGTCTTTAACTTAAAAAAGAAGACCTTTTATAAACTCCCGGCACTAATAATTACTATCTAATTCCTTTCTCTTTACTAGCTTAATCGATACCTTATAAAACAAGTCGACGAAGGTCTTAGTAGTAATATGCCCTCTTTAAGACTAAGTAATAATTCGATTTAAGAAATTATAACTAATTTTAAAAGTCTCTTAGTTATACTCCTTATACTCCTTCTTTAAGGCCGCGTAAAACTTGGCTTTATCGTACTTATTAAAGCTATTAATATAGTATTCCGGCATAGCTTTAACTTAGTCCTTATATAATAGTAAAATATATTTAATAATACGCTCTCTTTTCATAGTTACAAAGACTTGATAATCCTTGCACATATTAATATATTGCTTTAAGAAGGTAAAAATATTATTGCCTTTAAACTATAAAGCTTTTTATGCTTTAAGCAAAAAAAAGTATAATCTAAGAACTAATATATACTTGTTATCCTCTATTATACTCGTGTTTAATATTAGAATAGTGGGCTCGTCTTTTAAGGATATAAACTAAAGCATAAGTTGCTATGCTAGCAAATTATAAGGGGAATTAGTAGTTGCTATGCTTGATTTAAAGGTTAATCGAGCAATGTTTTTAGTTAAAATAAGTAATAAACGTTTCGATAAGTCCTTTAAAGCTCGTTTTCTGCTATCTCGATTACTTATACTATTTTATTCTTATTTTTTTGCTTTTAGCTATACTTGTAGCTTCTTTTCTCTTTTCTTCCTCTTAACTACTATATCCCTTTAAAGGATTATAACCCCCTTTATATTATTATCCTTTTATTTATGCTATAGCTTTATAGCTATTTCGAGTTTATATATTCTTAGTTTTTTATATTTCTAATTCTTGCTAGTCTTATATTTATGCTTTACTCGTTTTTAGTTTTTCTTATATATCTTATACACTTTTATATAGCTTTTATTATATAAGGACTCCCGTCTAATGTTCTTATAATCTAGACTTCGAACTAAAGTTAGTAACTTTCTTACTATTAATAGTAAAATAGTTAAAAATAAAACGCAAATTGATAATATAAGCTTATTTAAAAGTGCTAAGACTCCTCTTTAATATAGCTCCGTCTTATAATTCCTTTATTCTATCCTAGCTACCTCCTCTTATCGCATTTTCATCCCCCTTAAGTCAAGCTTAGCTAAAGCTATTCTTAATTAAGCTAGTAAGCTGCCTTATAGCTATTTTAGCTTTATATTAGCGGGAATTGTTCGGAAATTGGACTATATAAGCGAATTAACTAGCTAAAACAAACTAACTAGAATAGTAATAGTAAAAACAAGCTAACTAGCCACCTAATAAAATAAGGACACCTTAATACACGACTCACTTTACAGACCTCTAAGCTTTGCTTTACAAGAACCTTAAGTTGTACAATTAATAAGAGCTTCCCTTAACTACATTCGATCTCCTTGCATCGCTTACTAAAAATATATAAAGGGGCAAACCTTAGCTAAAAGAAAAGGCTTTATAAGAACGTCTCTCGGATATTAAGCAAGTAACAAGTAAACGCATATGTAAATATAAAGCAATAACAAAAGGAAGGATTAAAGCATGCAAGAACTAAGTATAATTATAAAAGCAATACGCAAAACAAGCGACGAATAAACGATTATTAAGTGAGGTGTGTACATGTATAAATGATTAAAAGTAATGCATGTCTAGCTACAAAAACCCAGCAATTATACCTCCATTCTAGTCACGTGTAGCACTAGTAAAGAACCTCTAAAAACCTCCAAAATCGACAAAATTCAATAGTCTCCTTGGCGCCCCGCCACAGTATATAAATAAATAGCAAAGTTAAATCTTATAAACTAATAACTTTATAAAACTAAACTGCAATAGCTACAAAGGATATTATTAAAGGAACTTATAAAATTTGCGGATATATTCTTAAAGATAGCATCGAATAAGCCGCCGCTACACTAGCTATACGATTATAAGATTTAGCTTAAAGATCCAAATACTAGCAAAATTAGATACTCCCCTTTACACTAGCAGTTTACGCAAGAACTTAAAAAAATAAAGAAGTTTCTAAAAAAATAATTTATATTAAAGCTTTATTAAAGCTAACTAATTACCTTTTACATCCCCGGTGCTATTTGTTAAAAAAGCTAATAAATCTTTATAGTTTTGCGTCGATTTCCGGAAGCTAAATAACCTTACTTGTAAAGATTGATACTTATTATTACTTATCGATAAGACTATTGCCCGATTAGCTAAAGCAAAGGTTTATACAAAGTTAGATATTTGTCAAGCATTTTATAAGATTTAAATAGACCCTAATTCAAAAGAACTTACTACTTTTTATACCCGTTATAAGTCTTATAAGTGCAAAGTTTTATAAGAAGGTTTAACTAATAGACTTACTATATACTAACGATATATAAACGATATCCTTTTCGATTACTTAAACGACTTTTGCATTGCTTATTTAAATAATATTATCATTTATTCGGAAGATCCTTTAAAGCATAAGTGCTATATATAAAAAGTACTCGAACGCCTCCGCTAAGCAAGTCTCTAAGTCGACATTAAGAAATCGGAATTTAATATTACTTGTACAAAGTTTTTAGGGTTTATTATCTTAATAAATAATATTAAAGTAAACCCGGAAAAGGTTATAGTTATAAAGAATTAAAAAGAACTAATTATAGTTAAAGGAATATAGTTATTTTTAGGGTTTTGCAACTTTTATAAGAAGTTTATTACAAATTACAAGCGAATTGCTAAGCTATTAAACGAATTAACCCGTAAAAGAACCGTATACTTATAAATAACGAGTTGCTAGTCCGCATTCGATTAATTAAAATAAGCTATGCTTATTACACCGATTTATAATATTATTAGCCCGATTTACCTATTATAATAAAAACAAATGCCTTAAATGGAGTTATAGCAAGTGTTTTATCTTAATAAGACCCACAAAGCATGCTATAGCACCCTATAGCTTACTTCTCTAAGACTATATAGCAAGCTTAGCTAAATTACGATATCCACAACAAGGAAATGCTAGCTATTATCCTTGCATTCGAGGAATAGCGTGCAAAATTAAAGGGGTTATAATCTAATCCTTTTATAGTTTACTCGGATTATAAAGCACTTAAGTACTTTATAACTACAAAGAAGCTATTTGCGCAGCAAGCACAATAGGCCGAATATCTCTCTCGATTCTATTTTAAGCTTATATATCGGGCAAAGAAGTCGAATAAACGAGTAAACGCTTTAAGCAAGAAGTATAAGGATATTAAAGGATAAGGCAAAGCAATTAAGGAATATAAAACCCAAGTTTTACTCCCTTGTACAAAGATTAATCTAATAGTTGTATAAGACTTACAATTAGCCCTTATAAAACTTATATAAGAGTTAAAACCCGAACTTATACAAGAACTAAAACTAAAACTAAAGC
>Ga0302221_10002392_pt1 | contig 11691 bp, 4 predicted proteins | sample II_Palsa_E2_1_FD_193517 | JGI IMG/M metagenome (GOLD analysis project Ga0302221, IMG submission 193517) | Peat permafrost microbial communities from Stordalen Mire near Abisko, Sweden - II_Palsa_E2_1 | ecosystem: Environmental > Terrestrial > Soil > Palsa > Peat permafrost | place: Sweden...
CCTGAAGGTGGTTTCTTTCCTCCGGCGGGATAGACTGCTTCTGTTGGCATTTCCCATATTGTATCCTCAGTGTAGATATTCTCATAAAACCTTAGACGAATTAGACCTCGATTCAACCCATTGAGAAGAATTTACAACTCACCATGCGCTGTATTGAGGGTTCCAATGTGCTTTCCAACCTTGTGGAACAGCTGGTGGAGGCGGACCTGTGGGTGGTGCGACCATTTTCGGCGTAAATGCTGAATCTTCGACCGTTTAATTTGAGGTTTGGGATGCCGTATTTTCTCAATCGATGAATATCACGACAAATGAAATGGGTGGTGAAATGGGAACGCGCCCACTTTATTGCCTTTCAGAATCCCAGAAGAAAAAAACCATGCATCAACCCCTCCGGAAGAAAAGAAAATATGAGCAAACGACGCTAACGAGCTCAGCTCTTCCGCCCCCATGCACTTTGAGCGTATCAATTGGCGATTTCGAAGCCACCAGAAAGCCACGCATTAATTTTTGAGGGTTGGACCTCTCAGATGCTCAGCTTCGTAACACTTCTGAAACAATTGTGCAAAGCATAGCCAATAAACGAGGCTCAGGGGAACCACTCCTAAGGCTTGGCGAAGATAAAAATAGGCATATTTAGACTGCGGCAAAATGAATTGTGTCTGGGTAGCATCTGCCCGGTTGGTAGTTTAGCGGGTTCTTTCGTTGGACACCGGGGGTGTTTGCAAGGGTTTTTACAAGGTATTTGGAAAGTCGCGGGTCAGTGCGCGAGAGGTTTCTGCCTTATGTAATTGACCTGGTGAAATTCGAATCTCTTGATTACTTGTCAAAAGCGTTTATAAACGAAGTAACACTTAAGGGACAGTTTAAAAACAAAATACAAGTAAGTACAATAATAATGCAACAGACAGACACACAGCGAAGATAGAAGGTAGAGTTGATGCCTGGCGCGATATAATTTAAACGGGGAACTTCAAATACCCCGGTGTGTCCAACGAAAGAACCGCCGAGCTGTAAACTCGCATCTGCCGGCAAAGCATCACGGAATTTTATTGGGGGAATTTTAAATCTAAGTCAAAAATCTAAGTTACTCCGGCCATTGGCATTAGTAAGGCGCTCTATACAATTTTTAATCGCTCTATCAACAATTGATTTTCACTACTATTATAATCACTATTCCTTACCATTAACTTTTGCAATACCTTTAAAGCAATTACTATATCTTCTTTAACCAAAACACCACGCCATCCTTCTAATACACTTATCCCTTTCCCTGATATTCGCAAGACAATTAGTCCCTGCTTTCCTAATACCGAATACCCCTCCTTGCTTACTCTCTTAGCCGCATACAAGTCCTATTCTTATAGCAAAGGTTATAGTGTTATATTAGCTAATAGCGCAGGGTTAAAGAGACTTGATCGGCTAAGTAAGAGAGTTATATATTGTTATAACCACCAGGGAAAGCTACAATGTGAGGATGTTGTTGGTAGGCAATAAGGCATTATGAATAATTCAATGGATTCCAAAGAGTATATTTAGTATAAAACTAATCTCTGCCCCTCTATTAGGTGCAAGTAGACATCCTTAAAGCTTATAGCTTATAAGGATGTAAGACGGGTCGAATATTCCTCTATTGCAGACTAAATATTGCTCCGGGAGTTCTAGTGCTTACAAGTTACTTGATCCCTAGCATTACTAGCCTTACACATATAGCCGACTTCTTGCATATCACAAGTATACCCCCTTTTAAGATCTTGTCCTTAAGATTATCTAATTAGAGTCTTCAAAATAAGTTTTATTAGAAAGGGTAATAATATAATATAAGTGTCGTGTAACTACTATAAATAAACGACGTGTAACACGCGATATAATCAGTCGAAACTCGCGTAGCGTTAAGCTATGCGGGTATACAATTAGTTAATCTAAAAAACTAAGGAATAGCAAGAGAAACGGCTTAATTTATTGCTTTTTTGCATATTAATCTTAAATCCTTGAAAATATAATATATATCTTTAAAGGCAAGCAAGAATTAATATTTGTATTATATATATAACTATTAAATTATATAAGAAGTGATAAATAAGCTCCTAGAAAGTAAGCACTTAGAGGGCAAGCGCACTAGTTGCTTCCGGAAATGGATTAGTGTCGAATTTAGATATGTTAATTGAATTCCTTTAAGCCCTTTAAGCCCTTAAGTATAAAAGCTCTCGAAGGCTCTTGTTTAATGCTCCCACTTCTTCCAAAAATAACATTAAACAATAACATTTGCCTTATATTTTGTTATCCCTTTTTCAACTTATTTGCACAATTATTTAATTTATTAAAAGCTTTACCTCTACATTACTATATCCACATCGGGTTTCTAGTCTATTATAGCACCCTTTAAGAAGCGCAAGGCTAACCTTGCTAATTTTTAGCCTTAATTAAGTTGCTATCTCAAATGCTTTAAGCATATAATTATTAATTCTAAAATTAAGTATTTAACTTTACTTAAAAGAAGAATTATAAGCGTTGCAATAAGGGTAAAACAAGTTATAAGAAGGTAAGCTTAGCATTCTTAACTTAAACTATATTTTACATGTTAATATATAAACAAAATTAACATATACCTTTAAATTCCCGGCTACCTTTATAAAGCTTATTATACTTAAAAGGATACTATTACTATCTTTGTTATATGGCTTCAAGATTACTTTAATTAAGAGTCTTTAGCTAAAGAGGAGGATAATTATAATTTTTAAATTATAAAATTCGACTATAATGCTTTTAATAATATTTAAAACTTCAAGTACTTTTAGTAAAAGATAAAGTTAATAGATTCCTCTTTGCATATTAAGAACTTAAAGGATAAAGACTTTTAAAAGGCTTTACAAGTAAGTTTTTTTAACCTTTTAAAGAATAATGCTAATCTTAGTTTAAGAATACTAAGATATATATGTTTAAGGTATAAAATTAATTGCTAGTATTACTATTGCTTAAAAGGACAATTTTGTTGCAAGTGCCTCTTTTGCTAATATTATAATGCTTTTAGCAATAAAGGAGCTAACTTCAAAGATCTGGCTCTTTTAAGAGGCATATATAATTATAATAAGTTTACTAAAACCCTTTATAAAGGTTTAAAAACTAACTTCCCTTAGCATATACTTACTTTTAATAAAAATAAGCAAGTGCCCGAGTATATTTATTGCTATTTTACTTTTACATTATCCTAATTAAGGGTGTTATTTTAAAGTTTTTAAGAATTTAGTTTTAAGCTTTAAATGCTATATAACTATACAAAGATACTTATAGCAAGATTATATGCAATAAACTTTTATTATACTTTATCCTTTATCTTAAGTAACTTTTAAGTTTAGTATTTAATTTTATAAGCTTCGAGAAAACCTTAAAAAAAACTATTTATATAAAAAACTAAAGAAAGAGCATCTCTTATTATAAGTTTTTCTAGGGCTTATTAGGACCTCTCTTCTTCTTTAGTTGCGTTTTAGGAGGTAATTTAGCTAATGCCGAGTCTAATTTATAGTTTTTGTTATATAATTTTAAGAGTTCCTTAAAGTTTTAAAGGTTAAGGTAAGCTAGTAACTAAGTGTTATAATTATTAGGCTAATACTTTTATTTAATTAAATACTTTTAATTCTTTTTGCTATTTTAATAATTAATAATAGCTTTAACTTCTTATTCTTTCTCTTTATTATTGTCTAATAGCTTTAAAAGCTCTTTAAAGGGGTATATGTAAGCTTCTTAACCCTTTTTAGCTATATACTCTTTAAGGAGAGAAATATAAAATGTTAGATAAAGACAATTATATAATATTAATAGCTTTAACTTATATGCTAATTTTCTAATATATTATAAGATCTTAAAAGGTTTAATATACTTTAAAGCAAGCTTCCTTGCTTTTAGCTTAATATTCTTTGTTAATAGCATTACTTAATCTTTTAAAGAGAAGTATTTATTTAATTAATACTTATTATAATAATTTTCTTAGTTGTTTTGCACTTAATACTAAAGTTTTTAAAGCTTTTTCTGCTCTTTATATAAAACTTTAAGCCTCTTGCATATAGCTAGTACCTCTTTTTAAATCTTGCTTTTAAGATTTTATAATAATTAAGGGTAATAACTATAATATATATAAAATAATATATCTTGCAAAACTTGATATTTTAAGCTATTATATACAAGTTTTGCAAAGGATAGCTTATTGCGCTAATTATTCTTATTTGCATTGTAATAAGCCTTTAAGTAGTGTTTTAAAGCTTAATTTTAGCATTTTATTTATTTATTAGTTTAAGAATAAAAAGCAATACTTAAATATTACTTGCAAAGCATATAAAAGTAAAGTGTAGACCAAAATTTGCTAGTAAACACTATTCTTTTATTAAAAAATATTTTATCAAGTATATTAAAGATTAAAAAGACTTGTTTTTATAAGATTTTAATAAGCTTTAAAAAGTTAATAGTTTTATAATATACAATATACTTAGCTATCTTCGAGTATTAGTTAATTACTACTAAAATAGGGTCAAAAGCAAGACTGCTAATAAGGTTTTTGTATACTAGTAACTTAGTAATAAAATTTATAAAAATCTTGCTTTAAAGCTTTAATAGCTATAATAAACTACCAAGTAAATTATATAGCATATGCCTTTTAACCTTAACTCTTTAGCAAATGTCGCATTCCTTATAATAAGTATATATAGCATTATTTATTTGTTTTTAGTAATAGGTTTTATAAAAGAGTTTAAAGGTCTTATTAACTTTATAATAGCTTACTAAAGGGTTATTATAATAAAGTTTTATAACTTTTATATATAAAGCAAGGTTATTAAGAATATAAATTCTCTTATACTATTAAAGTAGCTCTAAGTTATTTATTATTTATATAACTTCTTTATTTATATTATATTTGCTAAGCCTTTTAATAATAATAAACTTATATTATTTATTGTTTTGTTAAGCTACTTTAATAATATTTAAAAGGGGCTTTATAAAAGGGGCTAGTGCTATTGCCCTTTTAATAGTAGCATATATTTATAAATATGAAATTAAGTACTTGCAATTACTTAATTTTATAATTTAAAAGAGAGATATAAAGTTATAAGTTTTATTAAATAACTTTGCTATAAATAGCTTTATTATTATAGCTATAATAGCAAAACTTGTAAAGTGCTTTCTTATACTTTCTTCTTAAATTAAGGGATTTATAAAATAATTTATTTGCTTAATTTATAGCAAATCTCTTTATATAATAGTAATAATTATAAGAAATAATATATTTCTATTAAGGGTAAACTTTTTAAGGCTTGCTAAGCCTTAAATTATAATAGTAAAGCTTCTTTTAAGTTTATTTTAAAAAGTAGAAAGCTAAGTTATATTAGCAAGTCCCTTTTAATAGTTAAGACATGTACTAAGCTTATTAGTAGCATTTAAGGCACCTTTCTAGTAAGTAATCTTAAAATTATAAATAGTAAAGTACATTACTTACTATGCTTAATAGCTTTTTAAGCACTTTATTTTTATAAAGTATTTAAAGTTATTATAATTAATTAAGACCTCGATTATATGCCTAAAACCCTTAAAGTAATATCTCCACTGCTTAAAAGCTTCTATAATCGCTAATAACTCAAAATTATAAGTTTAATAATTGCATTTAGCACCAGATAGCTTTTAAGACTAAAATGCTATAAGATGCTAATGCTTATATATTTTAGAATTTGCATTAACTTGTTAAAAGAGATAACTAGCAATAGCAAACTTAAATATATCAATTTTTATACAAATCTTTTTAAAAGGGTCAAAATAGATAAGAATAAGCGCTTAAGTAAAAGTAGCTTTAAGTTTTTAAAAACTTTATTTAATATTTGCAATTTACTTAAAAGGAGTAGTTTTTCGACTATTCTTTATATTAACTAAGAAGTTTATAAAGCTATATATTATATGCAAGTACTTGTAAACAAAATAGCAATAAAAATTCGCAAATTTAAAAAACACTTGCATATTATAAAACAATTTTAGCTTAAGCTACTTAATAATATTATAAATCCTCTTAAAGTCTAATTTAACTCTATTAACTTTAATGCAAAAGCTTAAAAATTCGAGTTTTTGTATACTAAACTCACATTTATTAAGCTTAGCATATAGCTTACACTTGTAAAGCTTAGCTATTACTTGGCGCATATGCTCTTTATACTCTTTGGGGGGTTTTAAGTATATAAGGATATTATTTAAATATATAACTATAAAATAGTTTAAAAGTCTTGTTATAAACATATTAATATATGCTTAAAATATAGCTAAAGCATTTGCTAAGCTAAAAGGCATAATAAAGTACTTAAAATGTTTATAATAAGTATAAAATGCTATCTTTTATTTATAACCTTTACAAATATAAATTCGATAATATATATCCTTTAAATTAAGCTTTATAAAGACTTTAGCGCTTACCAAGTAGTCTAGCATCTTATTAATTAGTAGAAAAGGGTATTAATTCTTAATTATAACTTTATTTAAGCTATAGTAATTAATATAAAAGCGTAACTTGCTATTTTTTTAAGTATAAAAAAGATAAAGGCCCTTGCTAGGCTTATAAATAGCCAAATTTAATACTTCTTAATAGCATTTGCTAAATATAACTTTAAAGCCTTAAGCTAAACTTTAAAAAGATTATATAATGGCTTATATAAAAGAAGATTAGTAGTATTAATAAAATATTTAAACCCTCTTTACTTTAAAAGTTTATTAGCTTTGCTTTTGTTAAAAATATTAATAAAGTTACTAAAGTATTTTGGCAATTTAATAAAACCTTTTAGTAATAGCTCAAAAATCTAATAAGTTAAGATAATATTTATAATAAATTCGGGTTTTTAGATAAAAGCAATAATAAAATAACTTTTATATTAATATAAAGACTAATTGATTAAATAGTCACAATTGCCCTTATTTATAAAAAGGACTTAAGCAATAGCATCTAAGTTTCTATTAAGCTTTGCCCCGAATTCCTTTAGTGTTAAAATCTTAATATTATTAGGCTATATAAGTGTATATACTTAACATTTTTTAATATAATTACAATATTAAGCAATTGTAGCCTTATAAAATTCTATTCCAAAAACTAGGCAATAACTTATAGTTTCGCATTTATAAAAATAAAGCTTATATAATCGAGTTTTTGTATAATTATTTATAATAGAGATATTAAAATTATATATATAATATATTTTAAATTTATTATTATAAAAAGTAACAAACTCGATATTATATTAAGCAAGGGGTATAAAACCCTTTAATTTAGCTTAATTATTATTAAGAAAATTGCGGTCAAAACTAATATCCCCGAAGCTTAATAGCTACTTAAAGGCTTTAGTACTAGCTTGCACCAAGTAAGCCTTAACACTTATCCTTTTATTTTTAAGTGCTTTTAGTTTATTAAGCCTTATAATATTTAAGACTTAAACTTACCTTTTTTTATACTTTTAAATAAAGAGCTTTATTTTTAATTTGCTTATATAATCTAATTTATATAGCATATAATAGTAATAGCATCTTCTTTAGCCTTAGCCTTTTTAAGGAAGTCTTAAGCCTAATTAGCATACTTTAAGCACCTTTTATCCTTAAATATATATCCTTTTTAATTACAAGTATAATAAGTAATATCATATTTTACTTAGCTCTTAAAATTAGGCTTAAAGCTAGCTTAATTGTTTTTAAAGCTATTTTAAGCCTCACAAGCTTTCTTTTTTCTTTTTCTCTTGCTCTCTTCTAAAGTGCCAAAGGAGGCACTATTATTAGTATTAAAGTTAAAGTTTAAGCCTCTTCTAGTATTTGCTTTATACTTTAAGCATTGCCCTTTATTAATAATATACTTTGCATATTATGCTATTTTTAACTATTAAAAAATAAAAGTAATTATCTTTTTATAAAGTATAAAGATTAATATCTTTCTAGTTTCTTAGTTTATTAAAGTAATATTAAGGGTTTAAATATAACTAGTCTTATTTATAGCTTTAAAGTTAAATTTAAATATAGTTATTTGAGTATATAACTTAATAACTAATTTGCTTAATGTCGCACTGGAGTAGCCCCCCCCTGGGGGCTTATGTCAGGTGATTAGGGTGCAGGGGTCCCTGCCTTATATATAGGGGCTCCCGCCCACATCATTCCAAAAATCAGAGCTGCTTATTAGAGCATTTTGCCTTTATCGATTTATTTGCGATAGTTATGAGCCCGGTTTGCAATTACTTCCTTTGCGCAATAGATATAGAGGCACTCTCCGCTCCCTCTATTTAAAGGAGCGTACGATCCCACGGAAGCTTAGCAGACGCGCTAGCCCCCCCTTACGTGGCCTTTACAGTCGGAGGCCTTTACTAGCACTTCTTCTACACACTTTACTACGGCGCTCACGATTCGACGAGCATGCTAACCTTAAGCCTAGCGCGAGCTGGCTACCCTCTCTACAATCAAATAGCCTTTATTTGGCGCTCCCTCCGACGATAAGCTTGCAGAAAGCTCTCGTTATTTTGTACGCCTAGCAACGGCTAGCAACTCTTTACTTCGATCTTTCACAAAACTACACTTAAACGTATTCGAGGAAGCTTTACTCGTGGCTTATAAGCTATCTTTTGGATTTGTCTTAGCTAACTAGATAATTGGTTAACGCTTAACAGACTTGGCTTAAATGGACTAGGAAGCAAGTAGTATGTACAAGCAAAGTTTTTGCAAAAGCGTAATCGCTATAGCCCTAAGCGCGTCTAAATTGCAGTTTAAGTACAAGTTTAGATTTCGCCGTCTTTGTAAAGTATAAGTATATATACTTGTATTATATAAAGTCTTCTATTGCGGAGATTGTGCGAAAATAGGGAGCAATTGCAATAATTAATTTGTGGAAATTGGAGGACAATTGATCAAGTGGACAAGGAGGAGGAAGAGTATAGAGATTTGGGGGGTGCAATAGACCCTAAGAAGCCTGTAGCTTGCTCGGCTAGTCTTTGTAGATTTGCTTGTTTGCGCGGAGCAGGGAAGAGGGTAAACTATAGGATCTGCTAGCTCTTTAGCCAATTTTCCTTACTTTTTGTACTTAGTTTTAATAGCTTATTTAGGCCGAGGTAGCTATAAAAGCTCCTCTTAGCCTAGGGGGTGTGTCGCACTAGAGTAGCCCCCCCTTAGGGGCTTATGTCAAGTGATTAGGGTGCAGGGGTCCCTGCCTTATATATAGGGGCTCCCGCCCACATCATTCCAAAAATCAGAGCTGCTCATTAGAGCATTTTGCCTTCATCGATTTATTTGCGACACTTAAGCCTTATTAAAAGTTGCAAAAACTTTTAAAAGCATCTTAATTTCAGGCTTTAAAAGAGTTAATTATATTTGCAAAACAAGCTTTAAACTTCTCTTAAATAACTAGTTTATGAAAGAAGCTATTTTTATAATAAGCTTTTTACAAGTTATACAAGTTTTTGCGCAATATAATAGCTATAATATTTACTTTACTCGAGTAAATGTTATAAGTCTAAGGTTAAGCTTTAAATAAAGCCTTTCAACTTATTATAAATATAATTTACTCTTTAATATTCTTCCTTTAATATAATTTAAGGACTTTAACTTTTAAGATCTTTTTGCACTCGAGACTTCTCTTAAAAATATTAAATAAGGGTTTTTCTTATATTATATCTTTATTTATATTACTAAAGCTTATAATAAGTTATTTGTCTTCGATAAAAGGAGATGTAATAGAGGCTATATAAAAGGGGACAATTGTTAAAGGAGTAAATTTAATAATATATTTAAAGGGTATTAAGTCCTTACAAATAAAAGAAGCTAGTATAGTTATAAAGCGGACCTTTGCCCTTAAAGCAGCTTTCTTAGCCTCTAATGCAACAATATTAGCATTTATAGCAACCTCTTTATTATTAATTTTATAACATTTCTCAACTAAGTCTATTACTTTTGCCTTTAAGGCAGCTTCTTTTACTTTGGCTTAAGCTAATAAAGCTCGGGCCTAAGCTTTTTAGAGCAATAAAGCAAAGCTAAAAGGATAATTATTATAAGCTTTTAAAAGGGACTTATTAATAGTATGCAACTGCAATCTGCTATTGTTTCCACTATTGCTTCTATTAGTATTAGGCTAATTAAGCCTAGTACTAGAACTAGCTAAAGGGATAACTTTAATGTAATTCGTAAAAGATATAATTACTTTATTTAGAGATTAACTTGTAAGGATATTGTTAGTAGGCAATAAGGCAATATAAATAATTTAGTGGATTTTAAAGAGTATATTTAATATAGAACTAATCTTTGCCCCTCTACTAAGTGCAGGTAAACATCCTTAAAGCCTATAGCTTATAAGGATGTAAGACAGGTCGAATATTCCTCTATTGCGGACTAAATGTTGCTCCGGGAGTTCTAGTGCTTACAGGTCACCTGATCCCTAGCATCACTAGCCCTACGCGTATAGCCGACTTCCCGCATATCACATACAAATATAAAAGTAGAAGGACATGCATAAAAGTCGAAAAAGGGCTAATACAAGCTCTAAGAAGTGCAATTATCCCTTCCTAATTAAAGCCTAAAAGCTTTTATCTAATCAATAGCGTAGGTCTACAAAAGTCAAATACTATAACTACAATTTATCCGATAAAGTTACCTCCCATCCTTTATACCAAAAGCAGGCTTTTAAGGGAAACGAAGAGGCTATAGCATTAATTTAACAACTCCCCAATTGACAAACTCTGGCAGCTACAATTAAGTTAAAGCTTTAAGCTATAACCATGCGCGTTAAACAAACAAATATCTACAATACACATTTAAGGATTTGCAATATTTAGCTTAGAGGGATGACTACTATCTAATAGCTTGCGGATACCCTCAAAGAATAGGCCTTTTTCGTTAGAATTAACACTACTAAAGATAACAAGAATCGAGTTACTTGTTTATTCTTTGCTTACCCCAAATCAATCAAATTGCTTAAGCAAAACCCCAACCTTCTTCTCTTTAATTGCCCATATAAGACAAACTAATTTAATATGCCCTTATTAAATATTTGTAGTATTACTAGCAATAATATAACCCCTCAAATTGCATTTGCTTTTCTTAGCAGTAAAAAGGAAGAGGATTATACTTAGGCTATAGAAACTAGTTTTCTAAAGTTGTGCAAAGAATATAATATTCTTGCTCTAAAGTATATAATTATAAACAAAGAACTTGCTCTTTTTAATACTCTTGACAACTTCTTCCTTATATCAGATTATATTTTATGCCACTAGCATATAAATATCAATGTTATTGCCAAAACAAAAAAGCACTTCAAAACAAACAAGGAGTTCTAAGCATTTTACAAGGCTTAAACTTTAATTATCAACTCTTCCACTGTTAAAGAGTATACAAAGAACCTTAAAGCGCTTCAAAAGTTCTATTCAATTGCTATAAAGTATATAAAAAAGACATAGTTGATATAAAGAGAAAAATTAGTAAGTGACAAGTGCCTCTTCTTTGTCGACATTATAGCTTATACAAAAGGTAAGAGTTCGCGCTATTGCTTTGCGTACACCTAAGCGAAACCCCCAGCACAACCACCTCGAATAACGAGCTTATTATATCATTAAATCTCTTAAGAAATATTGTTAAAGTATAAGAGAGGATCAAAGATCAAAATTTTCTTGTTTTCTTTTTAGGTTTGTGTGGGGAAGAGGAGTAGTTAGGGTC
>Ga0302221_10002393_pt1 | contig 11689 bp, 1 predicted proteins | sample II_Palsa_E2_1_FD_193517 | JGI IMG/M metagenome (GOLD analysis project Ga0302221, IMG submission 193517) | Peat permafrost microbial communities from Stordalen Mire near Abisko, Sweden - II_Palsa_E2_1 | ecosystem: Environmental > Terrestrial > Soil > Palsa > Peat permafrost | place: Sweden...
TTTAAAAAATTTAATTAATTTATAAATAAGTTATAATTATCGATAATTATTTATAAAAAGAAATAATAATTAAATAATATTAAAATTTATTTTATTAATAAAAAATATTATTTAAATAATAATTATTATAATTATTAAAATAAAAATTAATAATATAATAATAATTATAATCACGAAAGTCGTAATAACTTTAAAAATTTCTTTAAATCTTGTAATAGCTTTATATTATATATCCGCTTTAGTTTTATAAAATTATATTTTATTTATAAAAAATTAAGCTATTATTCTTAAAATTATAATTCTAGAAAATAAATAAAAAAAAAGATTTATTTTAAAGCTAGAAATTTTTATAAATTTAAAAATATTAAATCTTATAATTTCGACAAGAATTTTAATATAGTTTATTAATAATATATAACGAATATCGAGAATAAATTAAATAAGAATAACGAGAATAATAAAAATAAAAATAATCTCGATAAAATAATTAATATCTTTATTATTTTATTAGCGGATATTAATAATATTAACGGGATTAATAAGACTTATTTTATATTAATTATAAGTTTATTATTTTAAATTATTTTTATTATATTAATAAAAATAATAAATACTTTTATAAATAATCTTAATTTTATTTTATTTATTTATTAATTAATAAAACATAATCTTATATTAATTTTTAATATTTTTATAAAATTATAATTAATATTAATATTTTAAAGTATTTAATTATTGAATTTAAATAATTTTAAGTCTTATAATATATTAATAAAGATATTATACTTAATGAAATTATTAAAAAATAAATAATAATATAATTTAATATTAATTTAATTTTTTTTATTAGTTTTATAAAAGTAAATATTTTAATTAATAAAATAAAGTTTTATATTATATTTATAAAAATATTATTCTTGCTTAACTTAGCGAATATAAATAAATTAGATATTTATTTTAATAATTTTATTGATTAAATTATTATTTTTATTAAAAAAGTTTTAATAATATAATATTTTAATTATTTTATTTTATTTTAAGATATAGTTCTTTAAAGTTATATTATAGAATTTTTTATTTATAATTCTTATTTTCTTATAAGTATAAAATTATAATATCTTTATTATTATTTTAATTATTTATTTATAAGTCGATTAAAAAATATATTTAAATATATAAATTATAATATTAATTATAATATATTTAAATATTTAATAAAATATTATAAATATTATTAAAAGTATAAAAAAATATTTAATCGATTTAAGTTTAATTTACGGGATAATATTAACTTTAATTATTTTATTATTATTAATATTTTTTATATTACAAGAAAGCTTATACTTTATATAATCGATAAAAATATATAATATTAAATTAATTAATGACTTTAAAATATTAATATTATATATACGTGAAACGTTTTATAAAAATATTAAATTAATATATATTTAAGATTTCCGGATTAATTTATAATAAATACTAAAAAGTAATTCACGAGTAAAAAATTTATTTAATATATAAATATTATAGATATTAAAATTAAAATTATTTTTATAAAGACTTATAATTTAATTTAATAAATCTATAATTTAATAATTAATTTAAATATTTTAGTTTAATATAAGAATAATATTAATTAATCGGGTAATTAAAAAGGATTATATAAATTTATAATTATTAATAAAAAGAATTATATATTATTATTTTCACGCGATAATATAATATTTTATTTAATATTAATAAAATTATTTTATATATTAAATAAATTTATAATTAAGATTAATTTATTAGATTTATTAAATTAAAATAATTAAGATTTTAAAAATAAAGATTTTATTATTATAAATATTTTATTTATAATAAAATATAATAAAGATCGTTTATATAAATATATTAATATTATATTATTTTTATAAAATAATATTAATTATAAAATATTTTATTAAGTTAAAATTATTAAACTTTTTAAAAAAAAAAATTTATTATTATTATTAAAATTAATATTTTCGATAAAGTATATATTTTTAACTTTAGATTTATAAATAAAGTTAAGTATAAAGACTTTAAAAATAAGCTTAAGAAGTCAAGATTAATTATTTAAGTATATAATAATAATTTTAAATATATTATATTAATTTAATTATTTATAATATAATAGATTAATTAATAAATTATTTTTAATATTATCGTTATAATTATTAAAATAATAAGATTATATTTATAAGATATTTTATAGATTTATATATAATTAATAATTATATTAAGTCGTGATTTTTATATTAATTTACTTTAAGAATTTATAAAACGATTAAATTTAATAAATAACTTAATCTTAAAGATTATTAAGTTATTATATAATATTTTTAAAGCAAAGAATTATTAATTTAAGACTTATTATTTTTATTATTTTAACGAATTAATTATAAAATAATTAATTTATAATTCTTGTTTTTTTTATAATAATAAATTTTTTAATATTATTAATTTATAAATTAATAATATTTTCTTTATCGGAGATAATGATTTTATTAAAAAAGAATAAATAAGCTTAAAAAAAATAAAGTTTATAATAAAGAAATATAAATATAAATATTTTTATTTATAATTTTAAATTTAATAAAAAGATTATTAAAATTAATAATATTATAATTATTTTTATATAAGTATAATAATATAAAAATCTTAAAATTATTAATAATAAAAATATAATAATAATTAATAATAAAGATATTATATATTAAAATCTTAATATTAAGAATTAATATATTATTTAATATATTAAAGAAATATATATTTTATTCGTTTATTAATTTAAAGTAATATATAATTTATTAATTATTATTTAAGTTATTAAATCTATTAAAAATAATATTAAAAAGCTTAATAAATATATTTAATAATAAATTAAAAATATTATTAAAGAATTATATTTTATTAAGCTTAAAAAAGAATTATTATATTTTTTTATTTTTATTAATATATTATTTATTAATAATAAAAATCTTTTTTTATAAATCGGATATATTCTTATATTAGCTAACGACGCTAAACGGGCAAATATTTTTTATTAATCTTTTACGAAATATAAGCGCGTTATTAAAAATATATTAGTGTTTAAGTTTTATAAGATAATTTATAGTTTTAATATAAGAGTATTAATTAAAGCTATAATCGATAAAATACTTAAAATTAAACTATTATTGGTCGTTTATATAAATTTAAAATTACTTTATAAATACTTTATTAAGTTAAAAATTATATAAGAAAAGTAATTTATAATTAATATTATATATCTTTATTAAGCTTATAAATAACGTGAGATCGCGAAGATTAAATAAATCAAGAGAAATTTAAATCTTATTAACTTTATAATAAAGATAAAATCTTTAAGTATCTTAACGTAATTATTAAATATAAATATATTATAATTAAACGTAAAAGAATAAATTAAACGGGAATAATAAGTATATAAATAAGAAAGAAAGTATTATATTAAGAATAATTTTATTGTATTTAGCAAGAAGGATTTTTATAAATATATAAACGTATTAAATAAACGAAAAGAATAAGTTAAATTCTTTTAAGAAATTAATGTTTAATTTAATAAAAATATTATTTTTGGATTATTTTTAAAGTAATTTTAATGTTAGTATAATTATAATATTATAGTTATATTGATTATATATCGAGCGGATATATTTTAGCACTTGTATATAATTATTAAATTAAGTATAATTTAATTAAGATTCGGGTATAATGATATTTTTATTATTATATTTTTTTTTAATTAATTATTATTTTATATAATTAATATTTTTATATTTATATAATGATTATTATATATTATTAATAAACTAATAATTAACTTTATTTATATTTATTAAAATATATTTAAATTATTAAATTAATATAATAATATAAAATAGTTTTATTCGAAATCGAATAAAAAATAAAAATAATTAATTTAAAGTAAAAAAAATATATAATAAAAATAAAATATAAATTAATATAAAAAATAAAAAAAACTTTTAAAACTTTATAAAATATATTAATAAAATTAAAGTTTTTTATTTATTTTATATAAAAAAAATTATTTTTTAATTTAAATATATTAATAAAATATAATTTTATAATTATAATATTTTATTTAATATTAAAGATATTTTTAAAAAATATAACTTTAAAATTATTAATAAATTAAATTTAATTAATAATATTTATAAGTAAATTATTAAACTTTATAAAAATATAATATTATTTAATAAAGCTCGAAATAATATATTTTATATAAATTTATAAAAAATTATATTTTATAATTTAATTAAGTTATTAATTAATTATTATATTTATTAATTATAAAATAATAAAAAATATTTATAATTATATAAATTTTAATATTTTTAATATATTAAAAATAAATATAAAATTTATTTATATTTTAATATACTTTTTATAATTTGACTTTAATATTAAATATTATTTTAATTAATTAAATATTATTTTTAATATTCTTTTTTAGTTTTTAATTATAAAATAATAAAATATTTTTAAAGACAATAAATTAAAATATATTATATTTATTATAAAATTTATTATAAACTCCGAATTTTTAAAAAAATTATTAATTAAATTATAAAAAGATTTAAAGTTTAATAAAATATTAATACTTTTAAGTATTATATTATAAAAATTATAAAAAGATAAATCTTTAATATTTTTATTTAATATAAAGAATATAAAGTTATTATAAAAATTATAAAAAAAATAAAATAATATTTAAAATTAAAAACAATTTATTTTATTAAATTATTAATAAAAAGTATTATTTATATATATTAAACTTAATAATAAATAAAGTTATAAATATAATTTATAATTTATTTTATTTTGGTTTAAAGTATATATTTTATAAATTAAATAATTTTTATATTTTATAGTTAAAAAAATAATTTAAAGTTTTATATTTTTTATTATTTAATATATTTATTTAATAAAACTTTAAAAAATATAATTTTATAAAAAGTTATAATTTATTAAAATATTATTAATATTATATTATATAATTATAATAAACTTTATATTAAATTTATTAATTATTTTTATAGTTAATTTATATAAAATTAAAAGTTTTAATATTTTTGATTATATAATAATTTAGTTTTATAAAATTTTAAAAAAAATATTAATCTTTAAATATATAATATATATTATTATAAATTAAACGGAAATTTATATTAAAATATAATTATTATTAAAATAAAAAATATTTTATAATATTATTTTTAATAAAAATAAAAAATTTATTTTTAAGTTTTAATAAAAGTTATTTAAAAACTTTAAAACTAAACTTTTAATATTTATAATATAATATTTTTAAACCGATAAAGCTTTAAAATAAAAGAATTAAATTATCGAAATTAGTTTATAATATATTATCTTTAATAATTTTAAAAAATTATAAATAAATGAATTAAATTTTTTTTAATTAATATTAAATAATATATAAATAATAATAATTTAAATCTTTCCGAACGAGTATATTAATAGTTTTTAATTAATAATAAATTTGTTTTTTTTTATAAATAATTTTAAGAATAAATTTTTAAAAGTAATTTATAAATTATATTAAAGAGATATAAAAATTATTATAAACTTTATAAATAATATTATAAAAAAATATTATAATATTAAATATAAATTAATTATAATAAACGTTAATAATTTTATATATTTAAAACTTTATTATAAATATAATTTATTTAAGAAATTAAATAAAAAATTATTAAAGTAATAAATAAAATTATTTAAAGTTATTTAATATATTAAAAAACTTATTTATAAACTAAAATTATTAAATAACTAAAAGATTTATTTAATTATTTTTATTATTTATTTTAAACTAATATTAAAAGAATTAAATTTATATAAACATAAATTAATTATAAAAAAAAACTTTTTAAAAATATTAATAAAAATAATAAAAAATAATAAAGTTAAAAACTTAAACGAATTATAAATATTATAATTAAATAAAATATTTTATTAAATATTTAAAATAAAATAATAAATATAATAAATAATAATTAATTAAAGTATTCGGTAATATAAAAGATTTAATTAATAATTATAAAAATAAATTAATAATAATATTAATAAAATAATATAAACGTTTATTTAAAATTAAATAATAATAATAAAATATTAATTATTTTTATCGAATATATTTATTGCTAAATATATTATATATTTATAATATTTTATTAATTTATATTAAATATATTATTTTATTTATAAAAGATAAAGAAAAATATTTTAGAATTATTTTATATAATTAAAATTTTTCTTTAAATATTATAAATCTTTATATTATAATAAATATTAAATATTATTATAAAAATATCTTTATTATATATATTTATATATATATTAATAAAATCTAAAAAAATATATTAAATAATAAAAGAAGTATATATTTTTTAAAATTAATTTATAAATATATTTATAATAAGTTAATAAAAAATAAAGTATTTTTAAAAAAGAATTAAATAAAATAATATAAAAATATAAAAAAAAACTAAAAAATATATTAAATATTAAAAAATTATTAAATATATATTTTATTAAAAAAAAGAATTTAAATAATTTTTATAAAAAATATTTTAAACTCGATATTATAAAAAATAATAATGATTTAAATATTATTAACTTTTTAGTTTTTAAGTATTAAAATAAATAAATTAATAATTATATTATAAAAAAAGTTAAAACTAAAAGAGTAATAAATAATAAATCAGATATTTTAATATTTATATTAATAATAAAAGTTAAAAAATTTTTTTTCAATAAAATAAAAAATTATTATAAAAAAAATAATATATATAAGAATATATATAATTTTTATATTAAATATAATTTTAATCGATATAATAATATTAATATAAATAATTAAAAAAAAAATATTATATAATTAAGTTTAATATTAAAAACCTTATATTTAAAATTAAAAAGATATAATATTTTAATAGATTTTAATAATTAGTTAAAATATTTTAAAGTAAAAATATTAATATATTTTTAATTTATAACGTTTTTTTATTATTGTTTAATAACGAAAAGTTATAATATATTTAAAAATATTTTTTATAAATAACAAACGACAAGATTTTAGATTTTTGTGTAATTATTTATAATTATATAAAACATTATATCGGATATAATTTTTTTAAATAAAAGAAATATAAATAAAAGATTATAAATATTTTTAAATTAAAATAACCGATATTAAAAAAAAAACTTATATTAAAGAAAGTAATACTAAAAATATCAATGTTATAAAAATAAAATATAATAAAAATAAAAATTAACGATATTTTAAGTTTAATTTATTATTATATATTATTAAATTAAAAGTTATATTTTAATAATTTATTTAAATATATAAATATAAGCGAAATTATTATTTATTTAATAAGATTTTTATTATATAATAATAGATTTTAAAAAATAATAAACGATAAAAATAAAAAATAAAAAAGTATAAAAGAATAAAGTTTTATATAAAAATAAATATTATATAATTATAATATAAATTTTTTTTTTAAATTCTCGATAAATATTCTTAAAAAATAATATTAAGTTTAAAGTTTATTAATAAATAATTTTTTTCTTTTTATATTTATATAATGTTAAAAGTAATATAAGTTTATTAAAGTTAATATTTATTATAATATTATATAAGTTTTAACGTCATTCGATATAATTAAATATTATATAGCTCTTATATTTAATATTAATTATAAATTAAACTTTTATAATAATATTTTATGACTTTTTATAACAAAAAGTTTTAAGTAATAATTATAATATATTTTAAATAATATAAATTATAAAACTTAATATTTTAAATTATTATATATAAATTTAATAAAAAATAATTTCTTAAATTAAATTTTTTTTTAAAGATTATAATAATTTCTTAAATAATATTTAAATTTTTATTTTTATTTATTTATTTATTTATTAATTTATAAATAAAATATTATATTTAAATATTATTTATATATTAAATAATAATAAAAAATAAACTAAAAATAATTAATAAATATTATTTTTTAGTTAAAAATAATATTATTAAAAATATTAAATAATAAAAATATATATTTTTTATATAAATTTAATAAATTCCGGAAAATTAATTATTTTATAATAAATAATATATTTAATTATTTTTAAATATCGATTAATAATAATAAAAATTATATTAAAATCAAGATTTTTTATTAAGTTTTTATATAAGAATAAGCTTATAATAAAATTTATTAAAATCTTATTTTAAGATCTTTTAAATTATAATAAATTATTTAATAATTTATATAATTTATATTATTTAACTTTAATTCTTTAATAAATATTATATTTTTTATAATAGTTATAAACGTTTATTTTTATATTTTTTTAATATTAAAATCTTTTAAAAAACTCGAATGTCTTCTCGACTTTATAATATTATATTAAAGAATTATTATAATAAAATTTTATAACTTTTTTATATAATATTAAATCTTTTAATATAATAACTTTTAATTTATATTTAAAAAAAGTTTAAATTATTTATTAATTAAATTTCTTTATTATTAATATTTTTTTTATTAAGTTTTTTTTTATAATATTTTAATATCGAGAATTATTTCTTTAAATTATTTTAATAATATTAAATAATAATTTAAATAAAAGAATTAAAATAATAATTATTTTAATAATTATATATATTTATATTTATAAAATTAAATAATTCTTTTAAACTATAATAAAAATAATAAATATTAAATATTCTTTTTTAAAAAATAATTTTTTAATAATTTAAATCATTAATTAAATTATAATTATAATTTTTTTTAAAAAGTTTATTTTAAAAGATTAAAAATAAAATTATATTAATAAAATCTTTAAAATAATTAAAGCGTTTATTAAATCTATTTATAAGATTTAAAATACTTTTATAATATATAATTTTAAAGTTATATATTATAAAATATATTATTTAATATATTTAATAATTTTTAAATATTTTATTTTTATAAAATATTAAAAGTTTTAATAATTAATAATAATCTTAATTATATATTTAATATTTTTAAAATAATAATATTAATATTTAAAAACTTTTATAATTATAAAAATTTTTTTATTATAAATATTATAATTTTATTTAGTTTTAGAAAATTTCCGAAACTAAAATATTATCGGATATTAATATTATTTAATATTACTATTAGTTTTATATTATTAAAAAATAATTTTTATAATTATAAATTTTAATATATTTATTTTAATTTTAATTTTTTTTTAAAAAAGATTAAAATAAATTAAAATAAATATAAAAATAAATATATTTTTTAAAAATTAAAAATTCTTTTAAATAATTTTTATTTAATAAAATAAATTTATTTTATAATCTTAAATTATATTTTATAAAAAATTTATGAATCTAAAAATTATATATAAATATTATTATTATATATTTATAATTTATACGGATATATATTTTAAATATATCTTTAATATAATCTTAAATTATTTAATTATATATAAATAATATATTTATTTAAAGATAAATTATTATATTTTTTATAAGTTAATATTATTATTATATATATGATTTTAAATATTAGTTTTAAAAATTATTTATAATATTTAAAACTAGTTATTATTATTATAATAATTAAAAGAATATTTAAATAAATAAAATTTAAATAAAATAATTAATAATAAATAAAAAATTTATAAAACTTAAAATTAATTTAAAAAGTTATAATTTATTATTATCTTATTTTAAAATTATTTTATAATTTAAAAAACTTATTAATTTTTATTAATAACTCTTTTATTTAATAAAAGAATTTAATTTTAGCTTAAATTATATAATAAATAAATTTTATTTAAGTTATTTATTGGTTTTTTTATTATTATTTATTAAATTAAAAAATAATTTAAATTTTTTAAATTAAAGCTTAAATTATAAAAATAAAAATACTTTATAAATTAATATTTTTTATTAACTTTAAAAGTCTTATTTTTATAGCTTAAAATAAAATATAAGTTAATTTATATTTATAAGATAATTAATTAATAAGCAATAAGTCAAAAGAATTAATAAATTATAAATTTAATAAATTTAATACAAAAGTAATCTCTAATCCTCTTAAAAGAATCAAAAAAGAATTTATTATATATATATAATCGTTACGTAAACTCCTCGTACTTATTTAATAAAATATATAAGAAATAATATAATTAATTTATAATTAATCCGGATAAATAAAAAAATATAAATACTTAAAAATAACTTATATAATAAATAAACTAATTATATATTATTATATTTATTAATCTATATATATTATAATTATATTCCTTTTAAGAATCTTATTCTTAAGATTTTATTATTTCTTATTTAAAGTAAATATAATTTTAGTTTTTATTCAAAGAAATATCGATACTTTATTATATTTAAAATAACTTAAAATTTTTATAAATATTAATTATTCTAATTATATATTATTATTAAATAAAGTATTATATAAATTAAAATAATTAGCTTAAACATAATTTTATATTTTAAAATTTAAGCTTTTAAAATTAGAATTTAAGTCTTTAAATAACGAAGTATACTTATTTATAAATAATAATATTAAGATTATTATTTATTTATATATCGATAATTTAGTTATTTTAGCTTCTAATAAAATTATATTTAATAACTTTATTAAATTAATAAGTTAAGACTTTAAAATTAAAAATTTGGGAATTATTAAAGATTATTTAAATATTAATATTAATTTTAATATTAATAAAGAATTTATTAAATTAAGTCAAGCTATTTATATTAATAAAATATTCAATAAATATAATTTACAAGATACTAAAATAAAGTCTATACCTATAGATTCTTATATTAAATTAGAATTTAATAAAGAATAAATTAAGTTATATTAAATACTTATAGATTTTTTATTATATATAATACTCGATATTTAGATTAATATCGTATTTGCGATTATTAAATTAGCTCGTTATATATCTAACTTTAATAATGCCTACTTTACTATCGTTAAGCGAGTATATAAATATTTAAAAGACACTAAAGACTACGGTATAATTTATTATAAAAATAAAAATAACTTTATAAATAAATATTACGATACCGACTATATAAGCGATATTAAAATCATTAAATCAACTAGTAATTATTTAATATTATACGCCGGAAATATAATTAACTAGAAGTCTAAATTATAATTAATTATAGCCTAAAGTATTATAGAAGCTAAATATATAATTATTAATACTATAATAAAAGAGATTATTTATATTAAAGCCTTATTAAAAAAAATTAGAATATTATTAATAAAATAAGTTCCTAATTTATACTAATAATAATAGAGTCTTATTATTAGCTAAAAATCTAATTTTTTATAAAAGGACTAAATATATAGCAATAAAATACCACTGTATAAAAGATTTAATAATTAAAAATATAATAGACTTTAATTATATATCTTCCAAAAATTAAAAGACGGATAGATTAATAAAATTATTAAATAAATCAAAATTTAATGATTTTTTAATTTATTTAAGATTTAAATTAATTTAGTTCTAAATAATAATGTCTTTATTAAAGGAGCGT
>Ga0302221_10002396_pt1 | contig 11681 bp, 2 predicted proteins | sample II_Palsa_E2_1_FD_193517 | JGI IMG/M metagenome (GOLD analysis project Ga0302221, IMG submission 193517) | Peat permafrost microbial communities from Stordalen Mire near Abisko, Sweden - II_Palsa_E2_1 | ecosystem: Environmental > Terrestrial > Soil > Palsa > Peat permafrost | place: Sweden...
AATTATAAAGATAATAGCAATATTAAATAATATTTAACTATTAAGTTAATTATATAAAATAAAAACAAGCTAAGCAATAAGAGCTTTTAAGAAATATATTAATAAGACTTTAAAAACTTTAAAACTAATAATTTCCTTCGACTTAAAGATAATATTAATAAGTTGCGCAAATACTTATAATATAATAATATTTATATTTTATAAGCAAGTAAAGGAAAAATAGTAATAAGTATAATATATAATATAGCTTATAAAGAGTCTTAATATATATAAATAAATAATAACTATAAAGAATGCAAGATAAATCTTAATAAAGGCTTAATTACTTTAATTTAAATATTACTTATTAAAAATTTATTTTACAATTAACGACTTTTGCTAAAAGTTAAACTTATATAATTTATATTAGCATATAGCAGTTTCCCGACTAATATATTACTTTAAAACCCTTAAAATCCTTAAAATACTTAACTTTAAGCTAGTATATAAACAAGTATTATAGCAATTATAATTGCTAGCGTAGCTAAAATTTATATTAACAAGCAAAAATATAATAATTTAAAAAGCTTTAATTATAAGCTTAATATATCTTATAATATTTGTTGTCGATATAATCTTAATTAAAAGGATCTAATTAATGCTTTTCTTATTATATTAAAGGGTATAGCTTAAGACTAATATTATAGCTATCAACTCTCACGAAAAACCTTTATTAAAGCTTATACTTACTTGCGCAACTTCTTCGAAAGACCTTTTATATAATAAGCTACTTTATATAAATAAAATGCTTTAACCCTTACTTCGATTGCATATTAAAATCCTACGAAATCGACAAAGGACTATATTTAAATATTAACTAATAAGATATATGCATTAAAGTATAATTTATTACCCGACTTGCAAAGTAATATGCACTTTTATAATAAGCTTATATTAGTATATTAAAGTGTTTTAGTATATTAATATGCACTTGCAAATCCTTTATAAGACTTAAGCATATTTATTAATAAGCTATAATCCTTAATTACTACTTATAAAGCTAAAAACCCTTTTGCTAAAACCTTTTATACTAATTAATAATACTATTTAAACTACTAGTCAAATAACCGCAATCGAGGCTATAATAGTCGAAATAGACTTAATTATAAGCCTAATTACAACCGATTCGATTGCGATAATCGTATAAATACCCGAAATTTATACTTTATTTGCAAGAGACTAAATTGCCGATCTTAAAAGTATATATAAGAGGAATAAGATACAAAAAAGGCTTAATTTGAAGCTAAAAACTTTAATCGATTTACAAATAAAGCTTGCAAATCTTATAACTTCGAAAAACGCTTTACTAGTATATACTTATAGCATATAGCCGAAACCGAGGGTAAAGATAACAATAATAAAGATAATTTAAATAACGCTTTTATAACCCTTTTAATAGATATAAAAGAAGAAGCAAAAGAATAGCAACACTTTAATTCTTATTTCACCTTAATTAAAAGTCTTTTAACTAAATTATTAATTATTCCTTATATTATTATTCCTTATATCGAATCCCTCGCAAATAACCTTAATAATTAAGCACTAATGCATCAACTTACAACTCGGTTACCCTCCGAATTAAAGGACAACCTTATAAACAACTTTATAAATAACCTTACTACTAAAGACACGTCTAAGTATAATTTTTACTACTTTTACAAAGTTGTAATTAATACTAAAGCATCGAAATACTCAACTACCGGTTATAGACAATTTTAAGCTCTTTAACATATTAATAGCAATGCTATACTTAATAAAACCACTAAAGGGCAAGTAAAAGTATAATTCGGTATCAGTTTTACATTATCTATTAAATCTGCAAAGGTAAAAACACTAATCGGGCAAGTAAAATTCTATATAATAATAGCAAAGACTCTATTCTTACTTAGTTTAGCCGATATAAACAAGCTAAAAGTTTATTTTAATAACCTTACCAATTTATTAGTCACCTTAATTAGCTATAATATACTAGTAATGCAGCGATTTAGTTATTCCTTCCTCTTATAAGACACTTCTCTTTAGTCTCTTATTGCAAAATCATTTACATATAACCCTTGCTATTTAACTAACGTTAAATTGCACCAATTACACTATAAGTTCGGGCATCTATTAGTTGCTAAGCTTTAAAAAGTCCTAGAACAATTAAGCTATAATGTCGATAAAGAAGCATTCGAATACCTTATAAAGTATTATACACACTACTAAAAGTATAATCAATTACCGCGTAAGTTTAAGTTCTTAATTAAGGATAATGTCGATTTTAACGTTACAATTATTATTAATATCTTTTATCTTAAAAGGAAACTAGTACTTTATATTATCGATAAAAGAACTTCATATAATATAAGTAAATTCCTACTTAACATTAGCGCTAAATACATCTAAGATGTTCTTCGCGTATACTAGATTAATACTTATTTAAGACTACCGGATAAAGTTATTACTAATGCGAGTAAGCAATTTATTAGCTAAAAGTTCCGCTAAAATGCAAATGCTATAAGTATTAGGGTTAAAATCGTGCTAGTTAAGGCTTATAACTCTATTAGTAAGGTCAAACGATACTATATAGCTATCTGCCAAGCATATTCTATTATTCATGCAAAAATCTAAGGAATTACTAAGGAAATGGCGTTACAAATGACCTTTAAGGCTATTAACGATTTAATAGGTCTAAATAGCCTTATTCTTACCCTTTTAGTTTATAGTATATACCCTCGTATAACTAAAAACGACCCGCTATTACTATTAGTTATTTAAAGAGCCCTAGCTATTAAGAAAGCTATAATAAAAGTGCAAAGGTTACGCGCTAAATACTAAGTAAACAATGCTTTAAATGCATATAATAGCCCGAATACCTTTAATATTTATAAATTACCCTTAAATTCCGACGTTCTAGTTTAAAGAGAGCTAAGTGCTTAAAAGGGACCTTATAAATTAGTTAATATAAATAGCAAATTATATATACTTGCACTTCCTTATAATAATATAACCTTTCGCGCAACCTCCGTTAAACTATACCTTACTTTAACTACTAAAATCGAGGGAATTAAAGTATAACTTACTATAAAATCTATTAATAAAGAACTTACTAATAAACTTACACCTTTACTTATAAAGCGTAACAAAGGACGACTACGCAAGAACCCTAATATTACCATCTTCTTATAAGATAATAATGCTTAATTTTAAGCTTCCCGCTAATTAAAGGTCTTAAGACTACTAAAAAAGGGTATCTTTAAAGTAGTAGTTAATGTATTAAAAGGAGTACGCATTTTTAACTCCCGATTCGTCGACAAGGTAAAAAATAAAGGGACTAAAAAGGGTTTTATAAAGTTAAGACTTATAATTTAAGTATATAGTAATAATAAAAAACAACTAATATTAACGCAATCCCCGACTGTTTAACGTATTAGCTAAAGACTTATCCTTTATATTACTATAATAGAAGAGGAATTAAGACTATATTTGCGGGATATATTATAAGCTTATATGCAATCTATAATAGCACTAAATTGTAACTTTTATATTAACCCCCTTTACAAGCTTACAGAGCAGCTAAACCTCAAGAAAGGCACTATTTTAAAGGTTATTAAGCTATTATATAATATATTAAAGGCTAGAAACTATTAGTTTAAGACTTATTACTCTTACTACTTTAAAGAGCTCTTTATAAAGCAATCGACTTACAATTCTTGTCTTCTTTATAGCAATCGACTATTTAGCGTTATCGGCCTTTAAACTAATAATACGCTATTTTTAAGGGATGACAATTTTGCAAAACTCGAATAACTCTAATTGTAAAAGGCCAAGTTTATAGCTAAGGAACGTAAACGTCTTGCTTATAACTATAACCTTAAGTTTAATAGTAATATTATACACTTTAAAAACGATAGTAGCAATATTACCCTTACACAAGAGCGTTAGTGCAAAAACCTCAAGCTAATACGCAACAAGAATGCTACTACAACTAGTAATAAAGGGATTATACGCTAAAACCTCTTTATTAAGGATTAATACGTTGCTTAGCGCGCTAAAGGTGTATATATTGCATTAATCTATTAACCGGAAGCTATATACGACTTGTCTATAGCAGCACAAGCTATAAAATTGACTAAAAAGGATATAAAAGCCCTTAATAAGCGCATTTAATAGCAAATTGAAAATGCCGCTAAAGGACTACATTTTATAAAGCTAGATAAGGGATCTTTATAATTACTCGTTTTTACAAATGCCTCCTTTGCTAATAACAAGGATCTCTTATCGCAAATCGGTAACATTTTAGTATTAGTAGACGGCAAAAACAACGCTAATATCATTTACTAGTGCTTTATCAAGTGCAAGAGAGTTACTAGAAGTATTTTAGCTTTAAAGCTATATAAAATAACTTATGGTTTCGATATAAAAGCTTTAGTTAAATTTATAATCGACAAGGTGCTTAAAATCGATTTGCTACTAGTCCTTTGTATAAATTCGAAATTATTATATAAATGCCTAGTCAAATTAGGTATTACGCAAGAAAAACGACTAATAATCGATATTATATGCCTTTGCTAAGCATACGAGCAAAGAGAAATCGCAAAAGTTAGGTGGATTAAAGGAGAATCGAACCCTACCGACACTATAACGAAGTCGAAGTCCTCGAATGCCCTTAAACGACTAATCGATACGAATATATTGCAATTAGATATGGAAGAATAGGTCAAACGCGATTAAAGGGTTAAGAATAGCATATATATAGGATATTAAGGAATATACAAGTATACTAAAGAACGTACAAGCGTACGAGAATACACACACGGGAGGAATATAAATAAACTAGGCTTAATTGGGCAACTTGTATGCGTTTAAAAGAACGGCGTTTTTGAGCACTTTTTAAAGTAGCTCCAGTGTTAATATAATTGCATTTACTAGTTTTAGGTCACGTGACCTTATGTCATGTGATAGTACTAGTCCGGATTAGGTAGCCGAGGAAGTATATCGACACTATAGTGTTGATATACTTCCTTAATCAACTAACCACCTACTAACGCAACAAGCATATCACATAAATGAACGTGCCATGCCTCGCATTACGGGTGGACCGACAAGGGCTATATACCGACTATAGTAAAGAACTAAAGCTTCTTAGGATCTATTAATTTGTATTTAAGTATTTGCAAAACTTAAACAAAGCCCTAAATTAAATTAAACAAGCTAAAGCTTCCATTAAACTTAAATCACAATTTTGCTATAATAGCATAAGTATTATAAGTTTTATATATAGTTTTAGAGGAAGAAGCCCTATTGCTACTAAAGTTAATAAGATCCTAGACTAGCACTAATGCAATAATATCACAAAGGCTAAGGCATTCTTAAAAATTTGTATATATTATAAAATTTAAATTAAAGCATATATTATAATAGCTAAACTAATTTATTAACTGCTTAAGAAAGGAGAGCCCTTCTTATAAAGGGAAGAATAGATTAAGGCAATATAAACTCTTTAAGAAAAACTTACTACTACGCTATTGCTTTGCAAGCTATACTATAACCTAACAAAGCTATAAAGACTTATTATCCTAGCTATAAATGCTAGCTTATTCGGATAAAGAGCAATTTTAAGCTAATATAATAATAAGGGACGCAAAAGGGTTGCTTAATATAAATTTAAAATGTAAAACTAGGCTAAACAAGGCTATAATACTATTAAGAGAAAATATAAAGGGGTTTTTAAAGCTTTATAGAAATTGCAATTTTAGCTATATAATATTTATTTTATCTTAAAAACAAATGCAAATACGCTTGTTGCTTAGCTAAATTAAGCAGCTATTAACCTTTTTAAAGCTTTAGTTATATACTAGCTTATATAAATTAAGCTATTTGACTTTAAAGTATATTATATAAAGGGTAAGAAGCATATTATAGCTAATAAACTATCCTAGTGCCCTTATTACAAAGAGGATTTAAAGGATAATTTAAATATTAATAAATTTATTATATTAAAGCTTAATGCAATTAAAATTTAACTAGTTACTAAAAGCGCAAAAATAGTAAAGCATTACAATACTAAATGCAATGCGCGCTCCAATTAGCCGAAGCCTTGCTTAGCTAAAACTTGCAAGTTAAAGCTTTACTTTAAAAGCAAGCGTTATTTTTTAGGCCGCCTTTAAAGGGGGAATTCCCCCTTTTATAATAGCTTTAAGTTTTAAGCACCTAAGCAAAAAGCTATTTTGAACTATGTAATTAATAATTATAATACTATATATTACTTTATATTAATACTCTAAAACGTAACTAATAGTTTTATATTAATTAATTTGCTTAATAAGAGCTATTTAAAGCAATTTCAAGCAATTGCAAGGTATTTAATTATATTAGCCAAGCTTAAAGGCATATTTAAAGGCAAATTTTATAAACTAAAAAAGGAAATACTAAATTATAGCATATATAATAAGCAATTATAAAAAAAAGTGCAAAATATACTTTTTGCATTTAATTCTTAATAATTTAGCTTAAAGAATAAAAGTTATAAAGGAATTGTATAATAAAACTAGCTATTTAAGCTAAGAGACTACTTTTACAAGGCTAGTATACAAATATTACTAGGAAAGTTCTTATAATAATGTTTGCAAGTATTGCAATTCTTGCAAAGTATATTAATATAAGCACAAGCAATAATAAAAAGAGGCTTTATTCCCCACAAAAGCTACTCCTTTATTTTACTATATTAGTATAAATATTATAAAGCTACCCGAATGCAAAAGCTATAACTATTTAGTAATAGCTAAAGATAACTTCTTTAAATAGCTAAAAGCTAAACTTATAAAAAATCTTATTAGCAAGAAGATTGCAAAGTTTATTTAAACTAAAGTAATTTGCTAGCATAGTTTATTTGGAAAATTTAAAGTTAATAGTAGTACTAAATTTAAAGGTTTTATAATTAAAGAGCTTTAAAAGCTAAGGATTTGTAAAATTATAATCTTTATATATAATGCTAAAGCTAATAAAATAGTAAAGTGTAAATATTAACTAATTTTATTTGCTCTAATTGCTTTAAGCATAAGAGGCAAAAAATTATAAATAAACCTTTTACCTTAAATGATTTTTGCAAATAAAATTATAATATATAGCCTTATAAGCTTTACTCCTTTTTATATAGTTTATAGCAAAGAAGTAATACTTTTAATAGAAACTTGTTACTTTATATAAAGGACTCTTAAATAGGACAAAGTCTATAATCGATTAACTTTATTATAGCTTTATATATAGCAAATTCAAATGTATAATAAAGACATTAAAGAGTCTAAGTTATTGTTGGTACATTTTCGTTCACTTTGTAGGTCACGTGGCCAAGCTAGTCCCAATTAGGTTAGGCGAACCGAAGGAAGGTTAACAACACTACAATAGTGCTATCGACCTACTTTCTAATAAATTAACCACTTACTTACGCAATTAGCATTCTACGACTACGTGACGGTGCTACGCGTTCCGGGTAGACCGACACTAATTAGTTTATATATATAGATTAGAAGGAGAAAAGAGATTGTTCGCTTTGCAAGCTTACCTCTTAGAGACCTTAGTCGAAGGGATAAGTGATATTTACAGTTGCAAACACGGCAGCTGTTTATTGACGCCTTTGCCAACTACAAATAGACTATTTTGGGTCGCAAAACCGGCTTACCCTTTATTAGTTTATTTGTCCTAGTTAGCAACCGACTAAAACCTTTCTACTAACCTTTATAAATCCTATAAACCTCTTACCCCTCGAATTTTACAAATCTTACAAGCTTTACCTCTTACCTTTATAAACACCTCGATTATATGCACACAAAGATATATAAGGAGTACTAAGTAAAGGTAATACCCGGGAAAAACTAACGTTATTAATAGAGTTACTAGTAGACTACAAAGCGCTAAAGCACTTAAATTTACTAGCTACGGCTAAATATTTTTATTGCTTTAAGCATACTTAGTCCTTGCTATATAACCTTTTACACTAGTCAAAGTACTATAAACTTGCTTTATTGAAGTATAACTATTATAGCAGACGCGGAGGACTTAAAGGCAAAGGAAAAGAAGTAGTTAAAGGGATGCGTTTTAAAAGCTATTAAGGAAGACGACTTTTTTAAGGAATATATAAAAACAAAGCTCGAGCTTTATACTAAGTATAATATAAGCGATAAGAACTTATAGGAGTTATACCGGGAGGACTTTAAGGACTTTAAGACCGATAATTTTAAGCGATTAGGGACTTATTACTAACGATGGCTACGCAAATACTTACGTTACAGCGGCGTATATATAGCACTAGCTAGCTAAGGAGTCCTACTTACTAATGTCTTTTACGATACCCTTATTAAGGAAACTTAACATGTATAGACTAATTAAGACATAGCAAACTGTAATTTAAATCTTTTAAAAGGCACAATTACCTTAGTTTAGATTACTTTAACCTTAAATAGAAACTCCTTCTATAATCCACGCCTTTTACTAAAGGTTAAACTTATTTAATTTGTACCGGCATATAGTAGTTTTTTAGTTAATTTGTCACTTTATAATAACCTTTAACTTTAAGCTAGTATATAATCCGGTGTAATAGCAACAATAATCGCTAGTATAGCTAAGATTTACACCGAAGAGCAAAAGTATAACGGTTTAAGGAGCTTTAATTATAAGCTTTTTATCTTTTATAACATTTGCCGCCGATATGGCCTTAATAAGAAGGATTTAGTTAATGCTTTTCCTATTATATTAAAGGGTATGGCCTAAGACTAGTATTATGGCTATTAACTCTTACAAAAGACTTTTATTAAAGCATGCACTTACTTGCGTAACTTCTTTAAAGGACCCTTTGCGCAACAAGCTACACTAAGCAAATAAAACTCACTTACCCTTACTTTAATTGCTCTCTAGAATCCTACAAAATTTATAAAGGAAAACATCTAAATTCTTATTAATCGGATATATGCATTAAAGTACAATCTTCCTCCCGACCTTTATAATAATTCTTATTTTTACAATAAGCTAGTATTAGCTTGCTAGGGTATTTTAGCTTGTCGATATGTACTTGCAAATCCTTTACAAGACTTAGGCATCTTTATTAATAAGCTATAGTCCTTAATTACTATTTATAAAGCTGAAAACCCTCTTGCTAAGACCTTTTACACCGATTGACGATACTATTTAAACTACTAGTCGAATGACCGCAATCAAGGCTATAATAGTCGAAATAGACCTAATTATAGGCCTAATCGCAACCGATTCGACCGCGATAATCGTATAGATGCCCGAAATTTATGCTTTATTTGCAAGAGACTAAATTGCCGATCCTAGAAGCATATATAAGAGGAATAAGATGCAGAAAATGTCACGAGCGCCAGATTCATAGCCCAGGAACGAGCGTTGGTTAAATGGTCTCAATTACGACTATTCAAAGCTAAGGAAAGAAGAGGTTATTTACAAAGGATCGGTTCGTACAAATACTCGAGTTCTGCCGCTCTACACCGCCTCTGCTAGCCGCGCTAGTGCACGTGACCACGTGATATGGAATAGAATGCTAAAACTGTAATATTACCCCCCCCTTTCGAGAAAGCTCGTCCTCGAGCTTCGTATTCTATAATTATACAACTATATTATCGATTTCGTAATTTCTTCCCGATTTATTCTAAAATAGCTATAATTCCTTTTCTTTTGCCGAGTCATATAACGTGGATGCCTCGTTTGTCAGGCCGCCCCTAAAGGGGGAATTCCCTCTCTTAAGGCAGCCTTAGCTTTTAAGCTTTAACCCTTCTAAATTATTATTTACCCTAGCTTTAAGAAACTTATCCTTTTATGCGCATTCTAGCTAATATGCTAAGTTCCTTAAGGGGCTTAGTCGATTAGGGTACGCATAATAGAATTCCTGCAAAGTAATAGGGCTATTACTTAATAAAGAAGCAAGATATTAATTAAGATTAAGATCTTAGCCCTTTTAGTTTACCCGATACTGCAATTTATTACAAAGAAGCTTTATTGCTAGTACCTTTTATACCTTGTACTCTTCCTTGCCTTCTTACACTTCTATTAAATCGTATTCCGGATTAGTTTAGCCAAGTAATAAGTTTTTAGGGTCCTTATATAGCTTTTTAGCATAAAATACCGGGTATACCTTAATCGATTCCGGTAGCTTAAGCTTAAAGGAGTGCCCGATTTACTCTAAAATCTCGTATAAGCCATCTATTTGCTATACTAATTTATAGCTCGGTCGATTATTTTTCCAATGCTTTACTATAACTTAGACTTTATCCTTTACTCTAAAATATATTACGCAATAGTACTTATTTGCTTATTTTGCATATCGTTCTTGTGATTATGCTATATTCCCTTAAATAACACTTTAAAACTTGTGCAATCGCTTTACTAGGGCTTTAGCCTTTATACGGTTTAATTTCTCTTTAAGTATACCCGACTTTAGTTTAATAAGCGTATCTTAATCGAATAATGTACGCGGCTTATAGCCTTTCTTAGTAAGGAACGGGGATTAGCTTATAGTTTTATGCTAAAAGGCAACTTGTTAATAATTTACAATAAACACTTATTTATCTTAGTTATCCTAATAATAATTAATATAAGGGCGCAATCGCTAATTAAAGTATTAGTTCACGATTTTTGTTTGTTTATTTGTTTATAAGTAATTCGCAATTAATAACTTAAGTTTCACTTTAATCCGTTTATAAAACTTGTTTTAAAAGTTTAATATAAATTAAGGGCCCCGATTAGATATAATCGTCTCTAAAATGCTAATATGCCGTATTATATATAATAAAAATAATAAAGCTAGTTCTTGTGCTATAATCGTATCTTATACAAGTATTATAATTGGACGTTTTCCTAGTTAATCCACAAATATAGCTATTATATTATAGCTAGCTTTGCTCTTAAGACATTTCTTAAAATCGATTATAATATGTTATTAAGGCCGATCCGGAACAAGTAAAAGGTGCAAGAACTTTGGTTTCTTATCCCTAAGAATATGCGAGCAGCGGCAAGTATAGCAATTAGCTCGGTATTAGTTAACATCCTTGCTTTATTTTAGCTAATAGTAACGCTATTAAAGTAAAAATCGTAGCTTTGTTTGCCTCGAGTGTCTTAAAAGGGGTTAGTTATATGCCTTATATATAATTGTTATATGTAATAGTATTTTATTTGTAAGTATACTATTAAATATATATAACTTCTTATATTATAATAGCAAGCCGTCTCTTAATATTTATGTCTTTTCTTGCTCGAATTTTGCTTTTATATAAAGCTCTTCTAATTCGGGGGAGGTTTAATTAGCAATTAAGATCTTATCGAGTAGCTAAATGCTATTATATAATTAAAGGGTAAAGTTTATTGTAAGTTTTAGTTTTTCCGGCTTTATAAGTGCTAATTGCAAGTCTTATACAATTACAAAATTAATTTTCGTTCAAAGGAGCAAAACTTGGGTCTTATATTCCTTTATAACTTTGCCTTACTCTTTTATATCCTTATACTTCTTACTTAAAGCATTTGCTTGTTTATTCGACTTCCTTACCCGGTATATAAGCTTAAAATAGAATCGAGAGAGATATTTTGCCTAACAGGCTTACCTTGCTAATAGCTTCTTTGTTATTATAAAGTATTTAAGTGCCTTATAATTTAAA
>Ga0302221_10002397_pt1 | contig 11675 bp, 4 predicted proteins | sample II_Palsa_E2_1_FD_193517 | JGI IMG/M metagenome (GOLD analysis project Ga0302221, IMG submission 193517) | Peat permafrost microbial communities from Stordalen Mire near Abisko, Sweden - II_Palsa_E2_1 | ecosystem: Environmental > Terrestrial > Soil > Palsa > Peat permafrost | place: Sweden...
AGCAGCTGCACTAATAAGTATACTAAGAATAATTTTGCTAAAGAGAGCAAGAGCCCAATTTTAACAAACAAGGAAAGCACTTAATAAAAGTAGTAAATGTGCTTTGCTATAGTCTTAAAGAATACAATTATATTATTAATAAACACACAAGCAAATTCCTAGTATAGCTATAGCTTTTTATTTATAAAGTATTATATATGCGCTAAGGAATTCTTAAATCTTATTAATATAACTTTAGACTATTTCTAGCTATAATAACTAATAATAGTAAAGTATTTCCTATATTTTGGCTTTACTAAGAACTAATAAAAGAAGGTAAACTTATTAATATACGAGATGTAGTTTATTCTTTGCAAAGATTTAATAATATCTAATTATAATAATATTAGGTAAGCATTAAAAATTGCCCACTTATTTAATAGCTGCAAGTTTATTACTAGTCGACTCTTTGCCTTTCTTTTAATAGTCCTTTATACTATAAACACTATATACTTAAAAGGGATAAGAAACTTTGCTTAGTTTATAAGGTTTTTTGTGTAAAGACTATTAAAGACCTTATTAATTGCATATTTGTCTTATATGCCGACTAGATAAACCTTTGCTAAAATCTTTCTATTTTATTAACTATTTGCTAAAGGAACTAATATCATTTCTTCCTTTAGCATATTAATAAGGCCTTTTTCTTCCTAGCAAACTATAAACTTATAAATTAATGCTACAACTTGCTACGTAATATCAAGCTTAAAGTTGCAAATATAGACTTTATTATCAACTATAATCTCGGGAATATTAGTTGGTCTTAAGATTTTAATTATTAAACTATTATTAGTAAACGCGTAAAGCGCAAATTCTTTACTATATTTATTTACTAGTATAGGCTCTTTTGTCGCTATAAACTCTTTTATAAGGTAGTAGCCTTCCTCCTTATATTTTGTAACTATATTAAGCTTAGACTTTGCTAAGACTTTCTTTAGCTTATCTAATAAGTTTATAATTGCGACAAAGTTAGCATATTTTATAATTGCGTTTTGTGCACCTTAATAGGAAGCATTAAATATATAATAACAGCCCTTTAAAAGTAAGCTATATATAAATAGAATAGCAATTGTAAACTTTAGTGGAATTGTAACTATCTTTGCTGCAAAAACCTTTTGCATAACGCATTTGCCTTTATAGTAAACATTAATAAGTGCTATTAATCCTTAGCATATATTAATTATAATCACATTTTAGTTTAAATTAATAATTGCACTATATAAGTGCAAAAATTTATTGCTAAGCAAAAGTTAAGGCTTAAAGTTCTTAGTTATTTAAGTATAGATAATAACCTTTTTAAGAGCATTTTAACTATTAACCTTTTCAAGTAAATACAAATCAAATATAATTAGTCTTTATAGCTTTAGCTTTAAACTAATTCCCTTTATTATTATAGACTACTTAGTGTTAATAGTATATTATAAGTAGCTTGCAAGCTATTCTTTGTCAATAAGTAGTTATAAATAGCTAATATTAATATAAATAGCTTAGCCCTCTTTATTTGTAGTAAACTTGACTTTAATTATAAAGTAAGTGTATCTTAAGATAGATATATTGCTAAGTTTTAATAGTAAAGCATTAATTACTTTAAAGAAACTCTTTTTGTTTTAGTAAATAGCTAAAGTTTTAGTGTATTTACTAATTTAAGACCTACATTTACTCAAATATACAATTTATTAAAAGCTTAATTCGCTTAACTCTAAGTTAAAAGTAGTAATAAGCTTCTTAATTTCACAACTATTTGTGTAAATGTGCTTAAATAGCTTATTTTAAGATGGGAATAAGTCTAAGCACTTTTAACATATAAGCAGCTTTGCTAGTGCAGCAGCAAAGTAGCTATTATCCTCGGGCTTTATAGTGTCGATGTTATTATTATCGAGAAGATGCATCTCCTTGCTTATATAATAGCTATTTTCTTTTAATTCTTTGTTATACTAATCTCTAAATTCCTTTAGAATATTATAATAATTAGTCTTTATAAAGTTTGCTCTATTATAGCGCTTGAATCTCTGGAATTTACTACTATTCTATTAAGAGTTGCTACTATAAAAGTTATTTTTATAATAGAACTTGCTATTTAAGCAGTTGTCTTGCTTTCTTTGTTCTTAAGCAAAGCTTGCTATTAAAGCTAATTATAGCTTTGGTAGCAATAGTAGCTTTGTGTTAGACTTTTTGTTAGCATTAAAATAAACTTTTAGCTTATTTTGAAATTAATTAAAAAAGGGATATTAAAGCTTAAAATTTATATAAAGAATAAAGAGTCTAAAGGCTAGTTTAAAGCTTAGTCTTGCTATAAAGTACTAGTAAACCTTATTTCTTGCAGCAATAGTAAAATTGTTATTACTTCTTCTACTATCTTATCAAAATGATTATAGCTTCTTATTGCTAAGGAATTGTAATTGTAATTTTAGCATATCCTTCTACAACTATGCCTTTGCAAACACCTCCTCTATAAAGCTGCCTAGTGTTATGTTTAGTCTAAGGCATATAATATAAATGCAAAGCTTAGCATTAAGGTTATTATATATTTAAAAGAGCTACTAAATTGTGTCTAAAAACTTTACAGCTTTTGTATATTGCACAATTAAAGAGATATATAAACAAATATTGCAACTAGAATAAGCATTATATTTAGTAAACTTTTCTTCTTGCATCTTTCTTAAAGCTTTATTTAGTGCATCCTTAAACTGCTTAACTAATATAGTATATTATGCTTTAATACTATTTTAAGAAAACTTAAAACTAATATATTAGAGGTTGTTAAGCTTGTTTATATACTATATAAAAGCCTCTTCTTGCAAACAAGAAAACAAGTTCTAGTATATAATTAAGGCATAGACGCTAATAGCATTATCTTTAACTTAATTTACAAATATGTAAACATTTTACTAATATATATTTATTTTTATAGTAATACAATCTCCTTTGCTATGCAATTTGTCGAGCTTAAGGTTAAAGAATTTGGTATTTTAAGGTTGCTATCTTGTATTAGTATAGTCTTTGTTCTTGTTATACGGATTTTAATACAAGTTGTTCCCGGCTAAAATATTATTAAATGCTTGCTAGGGATTTTGCATTGCTTGTGCAACAAGTTATACAACTTTTACTTGCATCTTTGTACTTAAGATTAGTTGCTAGTGTTTGCTATTCTTATTGCCTAAGTTTATACTTTTGTTATTTTTAGCTGGAATTTCCTCTCTTACAACTTCCTCGGTTATATTATTTAATAAGGTTTTGTGCTAGAAACTTGATAAAGTAGCTATTATATCTAGTAGTAAAGTAATTGTAGCTTGTGTAATAGCGATAAATTAGTGTAATAAAGCGTTAAAAAAGTGTTTGTTTGTTAGCTAATTTAAGGGGAATATTTCTTTAGCTAATAAGGTTAGTAAATAATGTTTGCTTACTTGTTTGCTTTGTAACTTTAAGGTAAGCTCCCTTTATAAGTAGTCCTTGACAATAGTTTTGATTGCTATGTGTGTTTCGGGACTAATAAAACTAGCAAGTTTAATGTTTTTGACAATAATGCTATATAGCTAGTGCGCAAGCTTAATAGTTTCTTAATTAAGCTAAGTAAGTATTAAAGAACCTTAAGATAGCAGATTTTGCGCGTCGCTAAGCTAAAGGTCAATCTAAATTGTATTGCAAGCTAATATAAAGCTTGTAATAAATGGTTAATAAGGTATTGCTACTATTATTAGATGCAAGTGGTAAGGTAAAAGGATAATATATTCCTTTGCTTAAAAGCTAAGCTAAATAGAGACTGCTAAGCGAGCTATGAGCTAAGCGAGCGAGCACGTGCTCAGCGACACGTAATAATATATTAATCTTAAATCCTCGAAAAGGTAATATATATCTTTAAAAGTAAGCAAGAATCAATGTTTATATTATATATATAACTATTAAATTGTGTAAAAAGTAAAAGGTAAAAAGTAAGCATTTAAAGAGTAAGCTTACTAATCGCTTCCGGAAATAGATTAGTGCCGAATTTAAAGTAGTTAATTGCATTCCTTTAAGCCTAATATAAAAGCTCTTATTTAATGCTTTTACTTCTTTTAAAAATAAGATTAAATAAAGGCATTTGCCTTGTTTTTTTATTATCCTTTTTTAATTATTTGTATAATTATTTAATTTATTAAAAGCTTTACTTTACTATTATTATATCCTCTTTTTAGTTTTATTTTTGGTCTATTATAGCTCTTATTTAAAACTACAAAATTGACCTCGCCGATTTTTAGCCTTAAATAAATTGTTGCCTTTAACGCTTTAAGTATATAATTATTAATTTTAAAAAGGATATAGTATATATATTAATGTTAAAAAAGGCAATATATAATAAAAAGTAATATAAGCTTATATTACTAGTTAATTTATAATTTTAGCAAGGGACTATATCAAGAGCGCTAGATTTATAGCCTAAAAGGAGTTGGTTAAATAGTTTTAATTACAACTATTTAAAGCTAAAAAAAGAAGAGATTATTTATAAAAAGATTAGTTTGTATAAATACTCAAGTTTTGCCGCGCCACACCGCCTCTACTAGTCCACGCTAGTGCACGTGGACACGTGACTAGCTAAGTAAATAGCCAAAACCATAATAAGCTATAAAGCCTTTAATAATAAAATATAACTTATTAAAGGGGAAAAGACACTTTATATTAGTAATTTTCTTAGTTTAAAAGTTTTATATATGTTATATTATAACAAGGGAATTATCTTTTAGTTTTTTTTTTAAAAAAAAAGACTTAATATAATATATTAATTATATGAAATGCTTATATATGCTTTATATATAAATATAAGCTATAAAACCCGGGTTTAGCTTTAAATTTTAATATAAGCTCTTTATTACTATTATAATATAATTACTTTATAATATTAAAGTATATAAAATATATATTTATAATAATATAAGTTTTATTATAATAAACTCCTTAAGGGCATAAGCTATAAAATGTTGAAAGGCTTAGCGCATATATTATAAAATATTAGTAAATTCTAATCTTAATACTAATATAACAGTTTAGTTATAAGTTATATTATAGCTATATACTATTTGTATACTAAATTAGTATAGCGCTAAGCTAAGGAACAACTTCGGCATATATATTAAAGTCCTCTTATATATACTTGTTCTTGCTTCTTTTCTTTTATATCTATTGTCCTAAGAACAGAGTATTGTTTAATATATATTCTTTCTTTTAAAGCACCTTTGTAAGGTGGCTACGGCTAAAACCCCTAGACCATATAACCAAAAAGCGGTACTTAGGCAGTAATCACTGCTTAAGACGAATATGCTAAATGCATATATATATAGCTAGAGCTGAGGAGATCACGTGACACGCACGCATTTATACACATTACAACCTTATTACAACTAAAGTTATTATCTTATTAAAAATTATCATAGAAATAGATAAATTGCTCCCCTTTTTGTCCTAAATAGTAGCTCCTCACTTGGCTCGCTTAAGAGTGGTCTATGCCACGTGCGCCAAATCGCAGTTTAAAGGATAAGCTTGTCTAGATCAGTGTATTAAATGATTTAGCTTGATTTGATTATTGCCTTTGAATCAAATCAAATCAAATCAAAATCTACTTAATTAAATTATAATTAACTATAATTAATTATAGTTGATTATAGTTAATTATTTAGTCACGTGACTATGCACGTGCACTTAAGGTTTAAGCTAGCCTATATTCGTTATTGCTTAGGACCCTCCTTACTAAATCGGGTATCGCGCCACTTAGTAAGCGAAGTGGCGCAAGCCGAAGGCGCTAGAACCTCCTCGATTTTCTAGTAATTCCTTATTACCTTATAAAACTTATTATTATAAATATAATAGCTAAAAATAGGCCCTCTTACAAATAGATACTTTGAAATCAAGGGGCTATATCTAATTAGACGTTTATTAAAGAATCTTCTAGATTCTAGAGGATTTGTATATAAATAAGTGATTTTCTTTAAGTTGCTCCCTTTTCCCTTTACTTTATATATAAATATCTTAACAACTATAGCTCCAATTAAGAAGCTTTCGACTATAAACTTACTTGTTTTTACTTAATATATTCGAAAATGTTACTACAATCTTCGATTAACCTTAATATTCTTTAAAATAAAGAGGATTTTGAACTAGAGCCACTTTCGAAACAACCTCCTATTTTTAAGCTTAATTATATAAAAAAGACTTTAGACCCTCCTAAAGCTAATCTCGAGGACCTTAATAATTATTGAACAGTTATTGCATTATGCTTATTTAAGGGCTATAGGTAAGTAATATATATTTTTAATTTAATTATAAAATAACTAATATATTTTTAGTAAAAAAAATTCACAAAACAAAAAATTGGAAAATCGATAAGCAATTATAAAAGCCATTATCTTAATAATTATAAATCAGTTAATATAGATGCTATATTAAAAGGCAATGAGCTTTGTAAATAATTAATATTAATATTAATTTATAAAATAATAACTAATAGTTTTTATAGCTACTTCTTAAGACTCTAATCAAATGTCTATTACTAAATTGTTTAGTAAAGCTACTAGTCAAACTAGTGAAGGTTTTACTATAATTTACTTTAAAAGATTATTGTTAGACTTTATAGTTAATAATAATATTTCTTTTAGAGCTATTATTACTTTAAGCTTTAAAAAGCTACTTTAATATTTAAATTAGTAAGTTTTGTTTAAAATTACTTATATTAATAAATAACTAACCTTTATATAGTGAAGTATTGCCTTTATATTCTAAAGTACTTATAGATGAGCTTACTTTAAGATATAATAATAATAGTAACCTTATAAAGGGAGAATTATCAGATAATATCTTATTAAATAGTGCATTTTCTATTACTTTGAATGCTTGGACAGCTATAAATTAAAAGGCTTACTTAGGAATTACTATATAAGTTATTCTTATTAAATTATATTAATAAAGATATTTACTAATTTAATTTTTAGATATTTTATAAATAAAGATTTTAAATTAAAATCTTATTTATTAGCTATGCGAGATTTAAAAGATATTTATAGTAGTAAATATATGAATTCGGTCTTATTAGAAGCTTTAAAAGTATATAATATTAAATATAATATTATTAGATAAGTAATATTAATCTTGTTTTTAAATAATAAATTACTAATATATTTTATTTAATATTACTCGAGATAATACTAGCTTAAACAATACCTTATTATAAGCTTTTATAAAGCATTATAATAAGGAAAGCATTGAATTTCAAGGAGATATTCCTTATATAGCTTATATATTAAACCTAGTAATTTAAGATATCTTAAAAGCTCTTATTAAAAACGATTATAATGCTTCTTATTCTATGGATTTATACGAGCAAGAAAGGGACAAACTTGAAGAAAGAGAAGAAAGAGAAGCAATAGAACAAGTAACAAGTAAGTTTCTTATATAATTTATAAGAGATCTATTAATAAATTATAGATTTAACGATTTGGAGAAAGGTTAGAAAGACTATTATAGGTCTTAAATATGACCAAGAAAATCGACGGCTATTAGAAGCTCAAATTAAAGCTTTTAATATAGAAAATGCTCGGTTCCCTCAACTTGGTAAGTAATTAATTAATACTAATTATTTATAGATCAAAAAACACAGTAGTCTTCGACTTATTATATGTTAAAAGACTTTTTACATATATATGAAGCTATTAAAGTAGTAATTAATAGCTTGAAATCTAAGGCTTTTAAAAATAAAAGTCTAGTTTTAACTAATATTAAAATTACTTATTTAAATAATATTTTAAATATAATTTCAATATTTGTTAAGGCTATAACTAAGTTATAAGCCGAAAACTACCCTACTATATATTATATTATACTTGAAGTATATAAAATATATAATAAACTTGAAGGTTTTAAAAGAGAATTTAAGGTAAGTCTTCTTTATTTATTTCTTATTATATTAACAAATATACTAATTTTAAATAGGATAAAACCTTCGAAAATGCTATTAATAAGGGAATAGCTAAGCTTCGAAAATATTATCCTAAAACTGGCATTTTAGATAATAAAAGTAAAGCTTTATATTTAGCTCTTATTCTTGATCCTCGAATTAAAAGAACAGGACTAGCCGGAATTGGATTAACTCCCGGTATAGTATCTGATATATATAATAAGCTTAAAACAGACTATGATATGTAAGTATATATTTTTATTTAAATTTTTAATTAATTAATTAATTACTAATTTTAATATAAGTATAAACGAGACTATTTAATAGCCAATCCTTAAGACTCTAGTTCTAATACGTCTATACAAGATGCCGATAAAGACGAACTTGATATTTATATAAATAATTAAGAGGATATAATAGAAGACGAATTAATAATATATTCAAAAGAGAAGAGAGCAGATAAAAAGGTATATAAAATTCACTTACTTAAGTTACTTTAAACTCTTTTAAAAACTACTAATCCCTTTATTATAATTTTTTTATATATAAGTACTAATTTAGCTATAGATTCGGCCCTTAGAATATTGGAAAGCTAATAAAGCTAGATTTCCTATTTTATCCCTTATAGCAAGGAAGTACTTAGGAATACCTGCTTCATCCGCTGCTAGTAAGCGTTTCTTCTCACAAGGGGCTCTTATTAATACTAAACTACGTAATCGACTTAATAAGAGCACCTTTGAGAAGATTATATGTCTTAAAAGCTAGGGGGTATTTATAAACGAGGAAGAAGAAATAAAAAAGGAAGAAATTAAAGATAAAAAAGATAAAGAGGAGGTTTCTAAAGAGGATAACCAGTTTTTTATTCCAGATTTAGACTAGTGTTATACTTTTATATATTTTTTATAAGTTTGTTTATATCTTATTAATATAGCTATTAGTTATTTAATAATCTTTTAAGTTACTTAAAAAATTTAAGTTTTCTTAGTATCACATGATGATTATAATTGATTATAATTAATCATAATCATAATCATAATCATAATCAAGTCAAAATCTGCTAAATCAAATCATACTCAACTATAATTAACTAGCCTTGATTTTTTTTTGACACACTGGTCTAGATTAAACAAATTGTCACTTTACCTTGTGTATAAGCACTTGCTACTATATTTACTATTATTAGTAATAGCGTTTTCGTTGGTCTTACTCCTCACAAAATATAAATCATAAATTACTAGTCTTATGTGATTAATTGCCTTTTAGACCCTTTCTTTGTCTTGTGGTAAAAGATAATTAAGGCTGGTCCCAAATTAGCATGCTATTAAAGAATGGGCTAATTAGAGAAAAATGCTTTGATAAATAAAAGAGAGTTATTGGTACAAATCAGTGATTACAAATCAACAAATGGAAGGGAGAAAGGGTCTCTTATACATTGGCGTTAGCAAGCGAGATGATGTTGGGAAGTGAGATCAGTGTAATCGATGGGTCGTTTGGGTTGTTATTTTACAAGAACTATACCCAGCCCAAAGCATTAGAATTCAAGAAGAACCAATAGTTTATTGGTACCCAATGGTTATTAAACTTATGAATAATTAATGTGGGAAAAAATTATTCTAGAATTATTCTAAATAAAATAGAATAGAATTAGAATAATACTTTAAAATTATTTTAGAATATTCTAGAATAATCTTATAAAAATATATAAATATAAGAAGTAAATAATAGAATTATAAATAACTAAGAAATCTATATATTAATTAAAATAATAATAACTAATAAGTACAATAAACTACTTATATATATATAAGCTTATTATTCCTTGTTTTCTATAATAACAAATTGATTATCCTCTTCGTTTTCTTAATTTTTATCCTTTTTCTCTTCTTTTTTAGCTTCTTTTAATTTGTCTTTAAATACCCCCTACAATTTTAAATAAGCTATCTTTTCGAAAGTACTCTTATTAAGTCGATTACGTAATTTTGTAATAATAAGAGCACTTTAGCTAAAGAATCGCTTGCTAGAGGCGGAAGAAGCAGGAATTCCGAGATATTTTCGAGCTAGATTAGCTAATATAGGAAATCTAATATAAAATAGTAAAGAAGAGTAATTATTAAGTGGAAAGTTCGAGAATTTGCCCCTTTACTAAGCGGATTGCTAAGCAAAGACCCCTTGCTACCCTTATTACCAGGATTTCTATTAGCTTAAAAAAATTGCTTTAAGCTAATAGAAGCTAGCTTATTATTCTAAAATATTCTAGAATTATTTTGAATAATTTAGAATAGAATTAGAATAGCCTAAAAATTATTAGAATAGAATAGAATAATAACAATTATTCTATTCTATTCTATTCATTTCCCACACTATTATTAGATCAAAAAGATGATTTTGGAGAAAACTAAAGTTTTTGTCGGAACATATACTGCATTTGCCCCTAGTATTGCATTTACTTCTACCCTTGTACGGCTCAACTGCCGGCCTTATTCCTGATCCTACTTTCGGGTTCTAGCGGGCCTGCTTTTCGGGCCCTAGTTTAGATCCTTTATACGCGCGGGCCTAATACATTTAATATATCCCACTTATATCTATAAGTGGGTTATCCACGACCCATATAGTTATACTCGGCCTATTTGGGCTATGCATGACTTGTACAAATCGGCACTTGCTTTGCGTGTACTATTTTACTTCTTACGCTCCTTATATATACATAGCAGTCCCTATTCAACAAGGGACACACATTATTAAATATATTACTTTTAGGGTACTATTATATATTACACATTCGAATCACCTAGCTATACTAACACTAATTAGTGGTTAAATAAACCATAAAATAGCTAAGAAAGCAGTTTCTAAAAGAGGCATTTTGTACTTGTTATATTAAGTTAGAAGATATCCAAGTATAAAGTCGCTTTAGCTTAAGTAAAGACTAATTTATACTACCTTTACACCTTGTGCTAAAAGGAACTAAAAGCTCTTATTTTAAATCAAGTACAAAGTCGCTTTAGCTTAGTTAGAATTAAGAAGTATAAAAAGTTTCTAAGGATTTAAGAAGAAATTAAGTATAAAGTCGCTTTAGCTTAATTTTGGACTAATTTTGCATTTATTACACAAAATTACTAATTTTACAATTTATCCGATTTGTATTATACCCGGACAATTATATAAAGGCAATTTTCAATACACAAAACAACAAAATGCTTCTTTCCCCTTCTTTACTACTTTACTTATTAAATAAGGAAAGCTAGGGCAAAACCTTTTATCTAGACAACTTAAACACTATTAAAGAAGAATTTTTAAACAACTATATCAAGCTCTTTATCCTATAATATAAGCACCTCAAATATATAGACTTTGATTTATAAGAAGAGTTCTAGGAGAGCATAAAAAGATAAACACTTAAGATGCTTAAAAAGGCTAGTTAATTAGCCTTAAAAGAGCTTTATATATACCTAGTTACATATAAAGTATAAGTCAAGAAATAAGGCAGACTAATCTCCTTTGCCAAAGCAGTATATAGCACTCTTATAAAGGAGGCACAATACTAATAAACAGAGGACAAACTCTAAGAGATGCTTAATTCGAAGAAGGAGTTTATCTTTATATTAAATGTCACGAACGCCAGCTTCTGGGCCTAGATGAAAGGCAAAGGTAGAAGGGTCTCTTATTCGACTATTCAAAGCTAAGGAAGGAAGCAGGAGTATGAGGCTCCTCGCATGCATAA
>Ga0302221_10002398_pt1 | contig 11674 bp, 8 predicted proteins | sample II_Palsa_E2_1_FD_193517 | JGI IMG/M metagenome (GOLD analysis project Ga0302221, IMG submission 193517) | Peat permafrost microbial communities from Stordalen Mire near Abisko, Sweden - II_Palsa_E2_1 | ecosystem: Environmental > Terrestrial > Soil > Palsa > Peat permafrost | place: Sweden...
CCTTATCATATATACACCTCATGGTTACTGAATCGTCGCTTTGGACAACGGCGACGTGAGAGCCAGGTCCATTTTGGTCATTCAATGGGGCGCAGCGTTACTCGCGAAGCCATCCAGTCATTTCCGCGACCGGCGTTGCAAAGTGCATGTCAGCGCTTCCGAGGCCAAACTGATTTTCAACTCTCGTCCTGGTATGCAACATTCCATTACACTATCGAGCGCCACCGAGAGGTACTTTTATGGAGCTACATTACGCAACGCTCAGATACTAATCAAGATGGTTATCTTGGTTGGAATGAAAGACAAGCTATTATAGCAGACGTAGAGGAAGGAATGTCTAACGAAGGCAACATCACCTTTCGCACCCGGCAGTTCTACCAAGTAGCCAAGTCATTGGAGGCTGTAGGACTGGAGGCGCCAAAGGTCAACTTGGACATTTTATGGACATCACTGGATGGTCCTTCTGCGATTCGACGCATTAAATGTCACAACTTCAACGTCGACGATTGCATGGGTCCAGGATTCTCCACCGAGTCATCCGACCAATACTATATCAATCCTATCTTTTCAATCGCGGCGATTTTCCGTCGGGTCACCCAACAAAGGCCAGAGTGCGGGGATTGTTTGTTGAAACTCATCCTGAACAGAGTCGAGAAGGGGCTGGAACCTCTTCTTCCGCATACAGACTCGCAGGTAGGTGCGCGGACAACTGTTGTCAAAGCGTTGGTGAGATACCAATATACAATTGTGGAGCCTGATGCGCTGTTCCTTATGGTCACGGACGCAGAACAGGTTGAGCATGTTCTGACGAAGAGGTTGCTATACGACAAGCGAGAGGTGGGCCAATTGTGCTTGAACGATGATATCGCGACAGATGAGGTCTATTTCGTTGAGAGGCTGAGGCAGAAAATTCATGCCTTATTTCAAGGTCTGGTGCCAGAACACAGTCAATTTGAGCGGAAGATGTAGTGAAACTTTGTGTCTTTTCTTGTGTTTGGCAACTTTTGGCGTAACGCATTAGGTGAACGTGTAAATGATAGGCGCTTGGTTGGGGGGGCCATAAGCTTGCCATAAGCTGGAAGTTGCAGATGAGTGCCATCTTGGTGTTTCTTTACAGACAGATCTACGAACTATGTTCCCACATATCAGTTTTACTGAAAGAAGTATAATGCGTACTTCGTGGAGGCATCCTAGAAGTCGTTTTCACAGCTCACTGGGCTAAATATGCGGCACACTGCGTAGAATTAACTCATTACGATCTCTAACTAAGTGCCTTGTACTAGGCTGGCATAAGTCACATTATTTTCTCGCCTGTCTAGCAACAATCGACAAACCTGACAACCACAACAATACGAGGGATTGCTATAATTGCTTCATTTGTGACTTAACTTCGAAACTCCAACTTCGCACTTAAAGTTGGAAAAGTAACAATGAATATACATAGAGAGGAATCGAATTTGTTTTAAATATAGTCGAGCTCACTGGGATAGCCATTCTCGAGAATCTCATAGTTTATCGGACCGTATGTAAACTGATTCAGATAGAGCAAAAGCACTGAGAATCCTCGATGTTCAGTTTGGGGAAAGGAAAACCAGCCAGGCATGAGAGACACAACTAAGTAGTGCATTATTGAAGGATGAAAAAGGAAGTCTTTATTGTGTACGTCAAAACTTGGAGCAAGCGTGAGTTCAGGGCGTGCTGGCCCCAGAGGCTGCCTTACAAGTCATGTTATAGGGAGCAGGGCCTGTAAGTTATTACCCTAAAGTGCTAAAGGGCGTTTTGCTTACGAGGCGTTTTGTTACTGGGTCCTCGTTCCTGGACTCTCGTTTTTGGGCGTTTTGTTTCTTGGCCATTTTATTCTTGGATCCTCGCTCTAAGTGTTTTGTTTCTGTATCATCGTTTTTAGGTCCCCGTTCCTTAATTTTCATTTTTGGTGCAGGCGGCCGCTACGCGGCCGACACTTGCTTGTAGTGAAACTGGTTACAAAGTGTAAAGACTAGGTGTTTAAGAGTGTTTTAAGAAAAGAACTTTTATAAGAGAGATAAGGATAAAAGAAAGGTTATATAATTATATATATTTAAACAAAATTATATTCTTCTTATCGCGAGCCCCGGTCTCGCTTGCTTATAAAGTAAATTCTTAATCCTTAAAACCTTACTATAGAGGCCCTCTTCCCGAAATACTCTCAAACACCAAGCCCCGCAACCCGTAACCCGCAACCCGCAACTCGCAAACGAGTCGACGTACAGCTGACGACTACAAAGACTATCCAGGAATAAGGGCACCACACACAAAACGCCCCGCAAGCACAACATCTAGGAACGAGGATTTGAGAACGAGGATCCTTCAACAAAACACCCCGTAAGCACAATATCCAGGAACGAAGATCCAAGAACAAGGATCTAAGAACAAATGCTCCGCAAGTACAACATCCAATAGACGCAACGCCCTTTGCACTTAAGGGTACTTACAGGCCCTGCTCCCTGTAACATAACCTGTTATATGGCTTGTAGCATTTCCCCAAAGGCCCAACGCGCCCCAACCTCGCCCTCGCTCCTATTTGGTAGTGGAAGAAAAACTAAATTTTCTAAATCATAACAATGTACTACTATACGAACAGTTTAACTTCCAGCTAAACTTGTTATAATTTCAAACCGGCTTCATCACTGGATAAGGTTAGTGGAGTGAGAGGGTCGTATTTCCAGCAAAAATTATACAAAGCTTTGTTGACATGAGAGTCACCATCGCCACCCAGCTCGAAGTGAATAGCCCCTCTTTCTTAACTTGAGTCGATGCTTAGATCTTCCTCTGTTCAGTTTTCAACATTCCGACTTATATGAGCACGAATCCTTCAAAATCAGAATATGGGTACTGAGGTGCTTTCCAGTCAGGAATTGCCTCTCCATCCATCATACCATGCACATAACATTCTCCCACAAGGCGGTAGAAACGTTCTCCTTCAAACGAAACCATCCGAAGAACCACCGGCACGCTACAACCAAAAAGAACAGTGATGATGTCCCTCTCCTTCGTGGCAGGTGGACATAAACCAAGCATCTTCTCTTTCCCAGAGCCTGTCCCCTCTGTTAGGAATACCCTTCTATTCCAAACAACACTTAGAATTCTTTGTGAAAGTATTGCAAGTGCACCAGGTACATTTGACGTATTAGAAGTGACGAAGTCCATCAAATTCAAATCACCCTCGTCGGCAGCGGGCAGGAGACAGTCTCGAAATACTCGTCGGTACCAGGTAGTTGGGGCAAAGCCATTGGGATCCCGATCAGCTACGAATACTCGCCACAGTTCATCTGATGACTCTGACAGCATTCCTCCGATGTCAAAGACCTCCCTTGAACGACTCCACCAATCACCTGAGGGCTGACCTGGCTGAATACCCCCAAACGCAAACCCTTGAGATATAAGGCTCCATCAAACTTATTTGGCGGAGGCGGTTGAGGCCCTTTGAACCAATTCGAACGCACCATGTTCTTTCCAAATTTAAACATTGGACACGTGACCAGATACGGATGGAATCCATGTGGGAACCGGAATCTCCTCTTCCCTTCTTTTTTCTTCCGTTCGAAGGAGCTCAAGGCGTGACATGCGCCAAGGCTCCGGGGCCCAGTGGCGACAAAGTATGTCTAGAGATTGAGACGTTTCAATACAGTAGTCCATAAAATCCGCGAATGCATCAGTGTATTTTTTACTGTAATCAGGCGAAAGGCGTTGATCCAAAGGAGTCTGCTGCTGAAATTGAAATGGAATAGTTGATGTTTCTTTTGCAAGTGGGAGGACAGAAAATATAGCGTCTCTTGGATCCGATGTCTCAAATGGAACGAACCAAGATGTCACCAGTGTTTTCAACGGGCTCAGAGCTTGCTGGATGGTTCTATCCTGTCCCCACCGAAACAGGTTTTGACTCATATTGATAAGTGCATTGGCCGAAAAGCGGTCCAAGAATAGCGAGGATCTGCCAAAAAATACTCTGGATAGCGTCGGAATTCATCATGATCAAGGAAATGGCATTAACAAAGTCGAACCAAGGCATTGCTTGCTGGCCTTTTATAAGATGCGCGTTCTTTGCCAATGCAATTTCTTGGATAACCCAACGTCGGCTGAATAATTTGTTTTTCAGTAAATCCAGGACAAGATTCCACATTTTAGCCTGAGCTCTGGTTTTGATCAGATTGTCCAAAAATTGAACAGCTAAGATTGATTGAAGAAAATGGAATGTTTCTTCCGATCGAGCGGAACCACTGCCTATCTAAACCAGGACTCATTTGGCACAATGAAATATATCGGGCATTACTTGTACTTGTGCTGCCTTCTCCTCGTAATTACCCTGATCGATACAGATAGCATCAACCCAGACATTTACATCGTATTCCGCGTGTCGAAGTGCCTGAAGAGCGGCATTAAATTTGTCACGAATGTAAACCACTCCGGCCAAACTTGAACGGACAACTGGGGGCAGGGCGTTCCCGACGTTTCGACCCTCGGCATCGCCATATATTATAAGTCGGTGACGAGGTTCATCCTCACCCCACCAGTAAGAAAGAGCCATGTACTCATCTCGTCTAGTATTCGAAGTTAAGACTGAGCTCCGAGCTCTATAAGTTGAATCAGGTGTGGCTCTTTCAAAGAGCATGGTTTCCAGCTGATCAGTTATCTTGCCCTTGAAAACTTTGAGAAGACGAATTTGGCTCTCGTAGTAGATTTCTCGATAAACGTATGTGTTCTTCGGCATGTGTAGTCGAGATGTAATTGGTGGCTCCGATCTTCTGTCCCCAGAAGACGGGAAAGTAGGCGATCGGGGTGCCGCTTCCCAATCTGTATTCTGGCCATCTTTATTCCAACTTACACGCTCGGAGACTACCGGTCTCGATTCAACATATGGGGCACTTGTAGCCGGTTTTGATTCCTTTTTTGATCAACCGGGGCGGGCCGTTCAATGGTAGGTGGTGTGGCAGCTGATATAACCGATCCGTCGTCATCCACCGAGAAAACCGCACTGCGATATGAATCGGATGAATTACTACTCATTTCTGGGGCTTTCTGAGGTGGGAGTCTTCCGACCAGTTCCTGCCAAGCCGAAAATGAGGAACCTGCTGCATTTGTTGCCCACGGTGCCTCTTCAACTTCAGCCTCAGGTACTAACTTGTCCTTCAAATTCTCCGAGGAAATGAATCCAACAAAATTAGTGGCAGGGTGGTCTGGAAGCATATCCCAAATTGCTATAGAGACGGACGCGAGCAGTAAAGTTGAGTTGCTTCTGTACACGGCCTCGATATTGACAAAGTCAACAAAAGCAGGAACTTCTCGGAGCTGCTGAAACGATGCCATGTCCAAGTCCTGGCTTATACTTTTGGAAAGATTGATAGCCAGAAGTACTTTCTCATGCTGAAACACTCTGTCTGGCCAGATTTCATGGAAGATGGTTGTATCTGGGTTGCTCAACATCACATCATATTCTAGCTGTTTCGTTGGCGACAAAGATGACGGCTCTGTCGAGGATGCACCTGTAGTTGACTGCTCAGAAACCTCGTCTTCGAAAAATTCCCACTTTCGGAGCCGAATGCTCCTGACTGTCTTTCCATGTGCAAGGTAATAATGAATCGGTGTAATGCGGCGTTCTGTGCCATCGACTGGTATAAATCTTTTGAGTCGATTTATCAGTCGCGTGTGTAAGTAGATCGCTGGGATCTCTTTATTAGGCAGGTCTCGAATTAGACAGTCTTGGAGCTCCTTTTTCAAATGTGTGGTAAAAGTGTGCTGTCCTCGCATCGGCGTCGTGTTCTGAAATCCTGAAGCCGCAATAACTTCGACCATGCCCTGCCCGGCAGTCCGGGCTGAGCCTGCTGCAGCGCAGCAATCGAGAAACATTAAAACGTCCGCATCAGTTCCCTTAATGAACTTAGCTTGTAAAGAGCTCCATTCAACGTCTGGCGATCCTGGAGATGTGTCGCTGTCTTCATTTAGCTTGGAAGTAAGAGCAGGAGATACACACAACCCACCGCATCCAGAGAGAGTTTCGATCTTCGTCGAGGCTTCCATGTCCACCGTAGTATATTATCAGCAAGTTGTTGAAAATATCGTATTGTTTCAGAAAGGCGCTCAGTTTATCATCCAACTCTCTGAATGGCCTGGCAGATGGGATGGCCCAGACCTCCGTTTCGAAATGGTACTGGTCCTGAAAGACATCACGCAATTCAAGCAACTGTTCGCGAACAAATCTGTCACCGCCTTCCCAGCTCAAGAGCAAGACATGGACTTCTCTATATGCATTCCTGGTAGCATTTGGGGAAAAGGATTCATTCACAAATGATTCAGGTGTCTGGGCAAACTCCTTTAGACCCTGGTGGTGGTGGCTGATTCGGCCGATGTCATGCGTGTTCGGTCTCAAAGTCAGATATACAGGGACAGAGGCTCGTGTCTGCTTTTCAAGCTTATTTATAAGTATTGATCAAGGTGAACGAACTCTAACCCTTACCTGTGAAGTGACCTGGCTTTCGGGTTCCATTCTATCTGGATGGTATAGAAGCAGCAGCAACAAGACGTTATCATAGAGGCTATCGGGAAGTAGTATCAGGTACGGAGTGTTGGCACTGCAAATACTGTTGTTCAACCTTTGAGGAATATCGAGCGGTGCGAAAGCTTCTGGGGTGCCTTTTGTGTCTGAAATTATTCAAGCGTGATATGCTATGCTTTCTTTTGCTGTTATCGGACTCCGCCTCCACTGGGTAGTATTAAATGGGCAACAAAAACCTCAGGCATTAATTCCCTCTTTCAGTCACTTAAGCGAGAAATTATGCCAAGGCCCGGCTACTTTAACAAGCGGGTCCCACTCCCGCACTGCTTTTAATTTATATTTATATAATGTATTTTAGCGCGGCAAGATTATTAATTAAGTAATTAATTCTTTAATACTTGAGTTTTACGATTAAAAGAATACTTTTAAATTTTTAAAATATTATGATTATATTATATTATTAATTCCACTTTACGCCCGATAATTTAAATTTTCTAAGTTATTTTGCTAGGCCTTAAAAGTGGCGAAAGCGGCGAACAGCTGGCTTGCTTTAGAATTTTTGGTGCGGCGGAATTAATGCCTTACATGTTAGGTTTTTGTTGCCCGAATAAGATTACCCAAAAAAATCCCCCCCAGCCCTGGGGGCACACGTCTATAGACAGTTAGGTGCGGGCATTGCGTGCATTTCCTTTGAACCACAGCGGGGCTAACAGGTAATTTCAGAAAAAGTTGTTCACGTGCTACTATTTAGGGGGGAGAGTCTATCAGATTGGCCAAAGGAGATCTTTCTATCCATTCAACACTAAGTAGTGGTCTTCAATATATCAGGAAAAGCATAATATAACACTTTCCCATGCTCAACTTTGCTTTAAAACCCACATCTCAGGCTTCTCAAACCAAGATCCTTCCTCTCTCCGCAATGGTCTGATCCGTATTCGGCATCCCACACTCTCGGCTTTCCCTCCCTTCGTTCCTTCCAAGACGCACGTACTCAAGTCAGGCCATACGCAGTAGCAACGCAAGGACACTAAGCCAAACACCCCAAAGCTACCCCTGAATCTCGCTTCCCACGTTTTGAAGGACGCTCTGCCTAGCGTAGTAAATCTTAGCCAAAATTGCAGTCTCTAGGAGTATAGAGCAAGCTCTCCCCACTTAGCAATTCAACAAACTGTCTGGCTACAGAGTAACCACGGACCTAATTGAGCCGTTCCCTGTTTCTCTTCCCTCCACTCCCCCTTTTCCCACTCACTGCTTAGGAGGAGGGTATCACGGTCGTATGAATCACTTGAACTTAGAGAGGTGTGTAGAGAGCGGGGAGCTTGCGAAGCGAAGCACTAGCTCAAAGGTATCACAGGCTCGGCGATTCTACCTGGGAGCACATGCTAACTTCCACCGTGATTGTGAGATGCGACGATTCAGTATTCCGTTCTCCGAATTAGCTCAGTATGAAATATCAATAGACAAGAAACTTCAACTGAGATGACCTTTCGATATCCACCCTAGACTGAATCCAAGTCACGCGGTCCGCAACGAAACAACTCCTCCCAATTAGGCATGCTTACTCGGATCATTAGTGCCAGCCCTAACTTTGTTGTCTTCGTCAAGATGCTTTCGTTCTGTATAAAATTGGAAAAGGCCGTATGCCATTAAGACGGCTAGTGTAAGTGGTATCGCGACCGCCCAGTATAACCAAAACGAATTCTTTGCGGATGGCAAGTGAGACTCCGATGAATAATCCAGAAATGGCATAGTGAAGAATATCTGAAGCATTTGGATTAGCTCTTACAGTCCCATATAGAGGAGTAGGCATTACACACGGCAATGTAAGTTCCAGGAAGGAATACCATAGTCAATAACGCAATTCCTTTCATAGCGGAGCTGTCCCGCTTAGACGCTTGTGCGATCAAGTTTGAAGATAATGAAATTTCTTTCTGTGATTGGGCCAGCTCCGTCTGGGCTTTGGCTAACTCCGTCTGGGCTTTGGCTAACTCCGTCTGGGCTTCGGCTAGCTTCTGCTGAGTCTGGGAATCTAGTCGCGCAATATAATTATAGACCTTGCTTTGTTTAGTAACAGTGTTAAGGATCATGGAATTCTTTATGAGACTTACAGCTGATTGCTGTGCTTGGGCTCGTTTCTCAACAAACTGGATATTTGATATAACAACGCGTATGCGATGGGCGAGTAGATCAAGTTTCTCGGAGAGAACAGCTCCAGCCTTTTCCATATAGACTTTCCGTGGGGCATTCGTGATAGTATTTAGAGTCTCCATACTTTTCTGTATCTCTTCGACTGCCAGCAATAGCGATCTGGCATGGCTTTCCGCATATGTTATTAATTGCAGGACTTGAAGCACACCGATCGTTATGGATTGCAATCTGGTACCGTCGCTTTCTCCTATCATGTTGGTGTACTCAGAGTCACCGCTTTGTTCCCATTTAACTATTTCGAGAAAATTAACAGCAGGTGCGCCGGTTTGTCGGCTCAAAGTCTCGACATTAACGAGTGCATTCCACCATTGCATTTCTTGATCCTCTATCAAGTTTAGCTTCTCTTCGATAAGAAGAAGTGGTAATAGAAGAGGGTGCCGAGTCAATATAGACAGCCTTCTCACTTGGGATGCAATTCTTTTTTGTTGGTCAGAATCGCAGCCTTATAGGAGTACATTGACAGCGCCAGTACTTGGGATATATGATATCGAGGCAGAGACTTCCATTTCAAAGACCCCGCGAGAGGCTAGACGCATAGTAAAACCTAAGATAGCTGTTAATCAAATATGTTAAAAAGAATGAAAAGGGTAATGCCTACCTAAGACGTCCTTCAAGTCCTTCAGCCCATGATTGTATCTCTGAAAGTGGGCTGAACTCGATATAAGTAGCCAAGGCGTTGATGCGGGCAGGTAGAACTTTTCAAGCACTTGCGTGAACGTCCCTCCGGTCAGAGGCAACATATCACGTGAATAGCAATCACTTCCTTCGAATTTTCGGGATTTGTACGAATGACCAGGTGCAGGACCAAGACTGGCGACCCATATTTAGACCTCAACCGTCATAGAAATGAGGAATATACTAACAGGAATATTGATTTTGATCTCATGACTTCGCTAGCATTGGTGGAGAGTGCTTTTGGCTCCTACTACTATTGGCCAAGTACACAGGCAGCTTTTGAAATACAAGAGAACCTTATCGAGCCACTCCCAAAGCCTTGCATCGGGAATAATTTCCTCTTTGTTAGGGATTGCAACTTCCTACGTAATCTCAGCACGCAGGTACATTGGCTCTCCAAAAGACTGACACCATAGTGGTCCACTTTAACGACATGGATATGGACGCCGTGCTCGGGCTGTAGATCACTGGGAGCCGGTTCTAAAACTAAAGCCCGCAGATAATTTTCTTTTCTATAGTTGAATAGAATCTCACTATTCAATTTGTTCATTTTGCTAAAGACGCCAAGAATGGTTTGGTGGCAATGATAGGGTTATAATCAGGAGAGGTTTTTGAGTGAAACCCCACTTTCCAGGGAGGCTTTCTTTTTGAATTCTTTCCAAATTACAAGAAGAGATCTTATACTAGTATACTACTCATTTCTAGGAGAGTCTAGGTTACTGTTCGACTTGTTTCTTGGCGCGGTTTCAAGCCACCAACACGTGAACTTCATATCGAGGAGTTGTACACTGCCTTATCTTAGATACATGCATTAATAAGCACATAATGTCGCCTTCTAGGGCGTGCGGAATAGCTATTTTTAGGAAATATGACTTTATCCATCTGTAATGGTTGGTTGAGAACTCATTTAGTGTGACCCTAAAACTGCAGGTGATCGATTTGAGTTTACTTGAACTGATTATTGGTCCACGTATCTGGTTGCGGCATACAATAGATGGCCACAGTTAGATAATGCAACACAGCCGACGAATCAGACTCAAAGTTATCTCGTGTCTGCAAATTTGTGAACGCAATGACCATTGCAAATGTGTCGCAGCACTATTACTGGCCGGCCCTAGTCTTCTTGGGCGCAGCGGTGGCTGTTTCGGCTTCGGATTACACAAGGGTAAAATTACACGGATCCACTAACAAATAATTGGCATGCAATGAGTCGGGGTGTCGGCGGGGGAAGAGTGGGCGGGAAAGAATGGCATTGGCTGAGTTGGGTCGCCAGAGTGCATACGTGAAGGAGCTGCTGTGAAACATATCTGGTGGTCAAATTCGTCATCATGCTGGTTCCATATCTATAATCAACTTCACAGTCAAGAGACTGCTAATCTATCCAAGCTATATTTCGCAAGACAACTCCACATAATAAGTATCACCACTCCAAGCGATGGCATCTTCAAATAGGAGGCCTGGTCGGAAAAGCCTCTTGAACGAGATGCAGAGACTGGTTCTGCCATCCACATTCTCTGTTGGCCACGAATTTCTGCCTCGCGGGGCTCTATTCAGTTTGGTAACGCCAGAAAATATCAAGCTGGTGCTGGGAAACCCATCGGATGCATTAGTCGAGTTTATATGCGGCGAACCACACGTGCCTTCCGAGAAGACGCATGCGAGGAAGATATTTGCCATCTTGCTATATATTGATCTTGAAGCTAGTATTGAGTCCTTTGAAAGGCACCAATTTACAGACGAAATGCTTCCAATCAAGGCAGAAACTATTGACGATAATTGTAACCCAGAGTTCGAGCGGGATTGTCAGCATAGCGATGCACTAAATGTCTTTCACAAGGGTAGTATTATTCGGGGGACAAAAACCTTACAGCCTAAGGCACCAACAACTTCACCACCAAAAATTCTAAGACCCCACACCAAGCTCAGTTTTCGCCGCTTTTAAGGCCGCGCAAAATAATTTAGAAAAATAAAATTATCAGGCGTAAAGTGGAAATAATCGCACAACACAACCACAATATTTTAAAAATTTAAAAGCACCAATCTAATTACAAGACTAAGGCTCAAAAGAATTAAATATTTAATGATTAATCCTGTCGCGTTGGAATACAGGTAATAAGGATGAATTAAAAGCGATACGGGGATAGAACCCGCTTGTTAAAGTGGCCGGGCCTGGACCAAGCGCCCTCGCTTAAGTGACTGGGACATGGTTTGATTGGCCAAATCTGTGTGGTTGGTGCCTTAGGCTGTAAGGTTTTTGTCCCC
>Ga0302221_10002399_pt1 | contig 11671 bp, 3 predicted proteins | sample II_Palsa_E2_1_FD_193517 | JGI IMG/M metagenome (GOLD analysis project Ga0302221, IMG submission 193517) | Peat permafrost microbial communities from Stordalen Mire near Abisko, Sweden - II_Palsa_E2_1 | ecosystem: Environmental > Terrestrial > Soil > Palsa > Peat permafrost | place: Sweden...
GGCCTTTATATATCCTTTAAACCTTGTAATAAAGCAATTTTGTGGAGAAATAAGTAATATTTAGACAAGTATTATAGATCTATTTTCCGATTTAGGAGTCGTTAAGTATAATATAATGCCTTAAAGGATATAAGAAGGCTATATGTTCGGAAATTTACATAATATAGCAAAAGAATATTACAAGTAATAATGAATTTTTACCTTGGTTTTAAGTCCTTAAATTTGAAGGTAAACTTAATTGTTGTGTATATGCTCTTTATTTTAGTAACCTTTGCTACTAACTTTAGCGATTTAGGAAGAAGCATCTTAGCTTATATCTTAACTTTATCCCATATTGCAAATGCAAATATAATTATAAACTTGTCCTTAATTTCGAAAGCGAGTCTAGTATCGAGAATAGCTTTGCAAGATTTGTTAAGAGGATGTGGCTAAAGTATAAATAGTAGCTTATAAGCTACTTTATTTAAACTTAATCTTTCTCTCTTTATAGCCGGCACGTTTTAAGGCAATAAAAGGGATTTCTTATAAAGCATTTGCTACGCGGATAGCAAGCAATAAGAGTAAGTGTAAACTGCCCTAGTACTTAGCTTGCAATTTAACGCTTTATAACTAAACAATTATAACGCGCAAACTAGCCTTTGTATTACCCTTCTTAAAGGAAAAAATATGGCCTAAATTGTTATAGTATTTTAGATAAAGTCTAAGACCGGGCTTTAAGAAAAAGGACTCGAGTATAAATCGGATACGCTATAATTGTTAATAAGAATATAAATATCTTTCCCCTTTACTAACTATATTGTTAAAGAAGTTAAGCTTGTAAAATTTTAGGCTATATTCCGATGCAAAGGGAAAGTCCTTTTACTTTATCTTTAAGACGTGTTCTCTTATTATTGAGTTATCTATAAAAAAGAACCCATCTTCTAGAATTGACTTCTTTGCATTTACAAGTGCAAATGTGGTTAACACTATAAATTTGATTATTAATAGATTAAGGCGATGCTAGTAATAACGGAAATGTAAAGGCTAATAGCGACGTTAAGTCTTTAGAGCTAAAGGTACTCCTTTTGCGCCTTTAATAGAATATTCTTAGAGTAATAGGAGAAGGAGGTAAGGTAATAGTGCATAGCGAAAGAAGAAATGAATTTAAGTGAAAAAATTGCAAGGTAATATAATATAAAATAAGGTATATTAGGCTGCCCCTTAGCATTAGGTAAAATAAAGTTTATTAGTAGAGCCGGGCAAAGCTAATCGGGTAAAATAACTAAGTTATTATCGTCGTTAGTTAAGAATTAACTTAAATAGGGGTCTAATCTCTCTTTTTGCAATTCGAGATGTTAAGGTTATTTGAAGGGAGGACTTTGCAAGTAGTAAGGCTTAAGGTGCTATATAAGTTGTCTTAGTAATCCGACGCTAACTAATTAGTATATTTAAGCTTTAATATGCTATAGTAATCGCAAGTATAATAAATATGCATATGACTTAGTGTCCCGCTATTTCGGTATAAGCTATTGCCTCGACAATAATCTGCTTCGCCGAATTAATAGCTTTTTTAAGGTCGTTATTCAAGCACAATAACAATAACTTACTTTTATTAAAATGTCTTTAAAGAGGGAATTAGACTTTAAACGTCTTAAGCAACTGCTTCGAGAAGCAAATAAGCAAGCAAAGGAAGCTAATAAGCGCGCAAAACGGGAACGAAGACGTGCAAAGGACAAGCAATAAAAGATAAGACTTATATTATTCGAAGAATATATATATACTTGCTATATACTTCTCTTGAAGCTACTTTTTATTTAAATAGACAAGAGTCTTAATATATAAGGTTTTATTACTAGCCCTAAAAATAAGCTATACTCGACTTTGTTAAAACCTTAGATAGACTTTCTAGTACTATAATAGTAGCTCTTCGAAAGAATTTACTAATATATCTTACTAAACGCCGAACTTTTTAGCTTTACTTAATACTTTATAAAACTTGGGCAAGATATTTGTAATTGACTATTAGCAAGCAAGAAGGATTTAGAGGCATATTAGCGCTTAGCTGTTAAGCGACTAATAATATACATTATTTCTTACCTTTAACGAATAAAAGAGGCTTGCTATACGTTTAATCTAAGCAAAGGTATCATTTTCGAGAATTATATTAATACCCTTAGTAATAGTAACGAAGAGGTTTAGCAAAGTTTGCAAGATCTTTGCATCTTAAGCAAAGGACACGACTTAAGCTCGAATTTAAAGCTACGAAACGCTAATCAAATTTGCGTATATAAGGAGGCAAATGGCATACAAAGCTTATATATAGTTGTAAAATATAAACTGTCTTATAAGCTATTAGTCTTTAATTTATAAGCCGGACTTTTACAAGCTAATAAAGGGTCTTTGAATATTTTAAAGGAAGTTATTAATCGGATTATAATACTAACTAATTTAGAAGACAAGTTTATATATTACTCTAAGTGGCTAACGATAGTAGCTTTTACGCAAACGTATACTTATATAATTAAAAACGGCCTCGAGTATAGCAAATTAGTTATAAGAGAAGCTAATATTTTCCTTTAGCTAAAAGAAGATAAGCTATATACGCTTTACTATTACCTTGCAAAACCGAATATCGAAGCCGAAGTGTAAAGCAAAGTCGATATCTTATTATATTACACTATAATAAGCTAAACCTTAACCTTTTGCTTAATAGTACTAGACTCGAAGCCTTATAGCCAAAAATAGCAAAATTACGCGCTAAAGACTACTTGTAAGGCTATAATCGATTACAAAGCAATCTTATAACAAATACTTGCCGAAAAGAAGACCTTAACTCCTTTGCCTTTTATATTTTATACGCGAATCTATCCCTTTAAGCGGTTACCGATTATATTAAGACTTAGAAAATCGCAAAAGGCAAGGACTAGCTATAGCCTTACAAATATAATTGTGCACAAAGACTTATAAAGTCTGCTTAGCTTATCGGAGGAGACCTTAAACGTTAAGACGCCAAGCAAGTTAAGGGCTCTTATGCGCTAGTCTTATACTAGATAGATGCATTTAGTTAAATTATTATAAGCAACTAAAGAGACCGATATCCTCTACTAATAATACTATATACAAGCTTGCTTGTTAGGGCTAATACGAAAATATCCCTTAAACGAAGCTTGCTTAAATGTTAACATATATTATGTTTATAAAGCCGGCAATAAATATACTTTAAAGAGGAAGTCCCTTGCTAAACTTATATTGCGCTAACTTGCTAAAAACCTTAATAATAGATGTAAGCCACTTAAAAAGCAAAGTGCTTATAGCGCTTTATTTAAGTTAACTTTAAAGTGGTATAAATATACTTTTATTGCAAAAGGGATTATAATAGCTTTTAAAGCAAAGTTAAAGCATGAAGGGTTAATTTATAAGCACTTATATAAAGTTTAAGGAGAGCTTATACTAGTTTATCTTAGATATATATCTCTATTGCGTCTTTACTTTCTTAACTTTAAGGTTAAAATAGTTTATATGCTACTTATATTATAAGCAAGCAAGCAAGCACGCAAAGATTTGATATTAATTATAAGACGGGATTTAGCTATAAAAACGAGCAAAGCAGTTATAAAGATATTAGATTACAAAGTAAAGTATTATAATATATAGCTATTAAATGTGCTATAAAATGCCGAGATTAGAAATATAATACTAGTTAACTTCGAGCGTTTAAAGATTTTAAAGCAAGTAAAAGTCTTTTAAGAGATATCGCTTAATCGGAAGCGGAAGCACCTCCACTTGCCTTAAAAGAGAGTTTAAGATGCTTCTAAATCGAGGTACTTCGATCGGAGCAATCCACATGTTTAAAGTAATTTAACTTATTAAACTTATAATAATACTCCCTTTGCTTATTTTCTTATAGCTAATGTGACGCATTGTCCTTTATTGCCTCTTATATAATAGCTATTCAATTCCTAGACAATTGCGAGACTTTACTATTATAAAAACGCTACTTTTGCTATAGCCCTTTTTAAGTAACGTTTGCCTTTTAGATAAAGTATATAATTGTCTCGGCAATTGCTAATAGATTTTACATTTTAGGCCCGCGAAAAGGGATATAACATCTATCCTTGTGTGCCGAGACGCACCTTATAACAAGACACAACTTAAGTACTTCGAGTTAAATAAGCTATAAATTTATAAACGTGTCAAAAGTTTTATCTTTCTTTATTTGCAAAGTTTTATATACCTCTCTTAAACACTTTTAACTTATTAATTTTAAAATTTATTATTGCGTTATTGTCGCCCTTTAAAGTTTATAAAGAGCCTCGTTTTAACTTATATTAGGATCCCTCGACTCGCAATACTACTATAAAGCTCTTTTCTTTGCTTTACTTATAAAACGATTAGATGTAAATGTCTGAAATATATTATAATATTAAGAGTTTATTCTTAGTATTATAGCAGACAAAGTAGGCTATAATATACGCTATCGCCATATAAGCTAATACCTTTTCTAATTAACTAACTAAGGATCTTAGTTAGTAGCGGTGTAGCTATAGTAGCCTTTAGTAAGATATTAGCGTATGCAAAAGGTGTAATAGCTCCGACGTTTGTGGCTAGCTATACTTTACCGGGAGTAGCCGGGTTCTAATATCCTCCGATAAAGCTAAAGCAAAAAGGGGCCTTTTGTAAAGCTAAAATTAGCTACCCTATTTTTGCGAAATATAATCTTGCTTCTTAACTTGTCGGCTTCTTATAATAAAATATAAACTAATTGTCGCAAATTTTAAAGTTAAATATTTTGTATAAGGTTTATTTCTTAATAGATATGGCTATATACCCCTTTTAATAGTACTCTAGTGCAAATTAGTGACCTTATAGCTAACTTCGTCTTAGGCTTCCTTTTATAATCTTTTTAAAGTTTGTTAAGCTATATAATATAACTTATATTATATTATATATAGCTTAAGATGTTAAGTCTTTACTAGGGGGGATTTGATTAATAGATTATATTGTTTAAACGCACTAATAAGAGGACTTCGATTAGATAAATATTAATAATAATAAGTTTTACCCAAATATTTTAATTTACATTTCTTATAACAATTAAAATTATTAAGAAATGATAATATAGTATAACGTAACTCGGCTAACATTTTACTACTTGTATTATTAAATGATAAAGTAGAGAAGTAGCTATCAAATGTGATATTTTATAATAGCATGCTAGTAGCTATACCTTAAAGCTATACTATCTTGCTTGATGCCGTCGCTAGTAGCCTCGAGTTAAGCGAGAAGGCTACTAACTTGACCGAGTTATTATATACTTAAAGCGTCTATTATAATATGCCCTTAGCTACCTTCTAAAGCCGCACCGTTTCGTCGTCTAATGCTAACGCTAATAGCCTCGAGTTAAGCGAGAAGGCTACTAATAAGACCTAGTCGCTATATTCCTCGAGCGTTTGCTATAGCGTGCTAGTAGCTACGTCCTAAATCCTTACTATCTTATCATTTGACGCTAATATAACTAGCTATAAGTCGTGCGAGAAGTCGATTAAATTAACCGCGTTACTATAACCCTTAAGTGTTTGCTGTAGCGTGCTTATAAGCACGTTCTAGATTTGTACTATCTTATTGTACAATGCTAATACTAGTAGCTTCGAGTCGGACAAGAAGGCTATTAATCTAATTAAGCTGCTATACCCCTTAAGCGTCTACAGCAATCCGCCTATAGCTATATCCTAAAGCTACACTATTATGTCGTCGGATGCTAACGCTAATAACCTCGAGTCGGGCGAGAAGGATATTAACAAAACCTAGCTTTCGTGCCCCTCGAGCGTTTGCTATAGTACGCTAATAGCGGCGACTTAAAGCTATATTATCTTATCACCCGATACTAACGCTAGTAGTTTCGAGTCGGGCGAGAAGGCTATTAACCTAACTAAGCTACTATGCCCCTAAAGCGTCTGCTACAGTGTATAAGTAGCGGCGTCTTAAAGCTATATTGCCTTGTTAACCGATGCTAACGCTAGCATTTTCGAGTCGGGCAAGAAGGCGACTAATTTGACTAAGTCGCTATGTCCCTTAAGCGTCTACTATAATATAGTAAACGAATTAGCGTAAGTCGAGGCAGCCTCCGAAAGTTTGTCGAGATAATATCTCTATTCGCAATTTAGCTTATAGAAAGCGTTTGCCTTTCTTTTATTATATATAACCGGGATTAAGATGTCGAAGATGCCTAAAAGGGAATAAGCAAGATCTTCCTCACGTTTTATAGTCCGATTTTTTGCTTATAACTTTCGCTCGTCGAAATTAAAGTTAAAAAGAGGCTTACCTCGAAAAGCAAGAATAAGAATTCCTATTCTCTTATAAAGCTATACCTCTAATAATTTCTTATTGCTAAGCCGGTCGCTATTCGAGGAAAAGAACTCTACTAATAGCGGCGCGAGAAGCTCTTAAAGTGTCTAACTACAAGTAAACTATAAACTATTCCTAAAATCTGCTTCTTATAGCTTTAAAGACAAATCTATTTAATCTTTTGTCCGAACATTTGCTAAGTATATGTAGTATCTTGCTGCTTTGTGATACTAGCGAAATATAAAGTTTAAAGCTTCCGATAGCTTAGCATTACTCGATTTGTTAATATAGCAAGTGTCCACTTAAAAGTATTATAATCTATTAAGAGTAGCTTGCTATCTATAGAATTAAAGCTTCTTATATCCGATTTTCGCCTTTCTAAAGCGCTCTTTTAAGTCCTTCAAGTCCTCGAAGGTGACTTCTTTATTGTCTTTTCCCCAAGTGTGAGAAAGTATTGCATAAGGTGTTATAAGGTATAAGGTGTTATTTGCAAGGCTAATCCTGCTATCTTCTTTTAGCTTAAGAAAACGCATTAAAGCTTGCGCATTAAACGGTCTCTACTATCTACTATTCGAAGTAGTAAGGGGTCATAGATAGCGATCTATATAATCTAGCTACAAAGGCTAATATAATAAAGGTGGGCTAATCTAATATATAAGGTATAAGACTATAATAATAGTAATATAATTTAGATAAAGACGAGTAACAAGCAATCTAGTGTGCTACTTATAATAGAATAATCTAAAGAGCAAGCCCTTCGCTATACACATAACATCTAATACAAGCTATAGTAAGCATAAGATAGCGATTAAGTGCGTAACTTTAGTAATTAGTTTTTTAGCCAAGTCACGTGAGCACGCTTTAAAACTTGCAAACGCTCTTGCCACATTAATATAACCCCTAGACTACATCCTTTTCCTCTCTAATCGTCTTTAAATTTTAGAGGCATAATACCTTAGCACTAGAATACTCTTAACATATTCGGAATATTTAAAAAAGTTTAGTAGTTACAATAAAATAAGGGGTAATAGTAAAAGTAATAATCGGTAGCGGCAATAAAACACGCGATAGCATAATTAACTACAGTTTTTTACTTATTCTTAAGTAGCGGTTATAAGTAAAAATAATTATAAAAAAGAACATTTTAACTATAATTTTATAAGCTTGCTAAAAAGAAAATTGTAATTCGAAAACTATAAGTTCGTCTTGTTATAAGGTGCGTCTCGGCATATAAAGATGGACATTATAATAAAGGTTTTAACGATAATTTATTAGTAGTTGAATTTAAAGTTTGCAAGAAACGACAAGTTAAAAATTTACACAAGCGCGTGGAAAACTCACTAGGAGATAGCTTACATGTGCGACTTATAAGCATGTGCTTATAAGCTAAACTATTAACCTAGTAGTTAAATGATCCCTTAAATTACAAGGACTATAAACTTATAATCCCTAAAAAAAGTAGCTACATAATAGTATACCCGTATCTCCTTTAATAAAGTAGCTTGCTATTCTCCCGCGCTTATAATAGATGCTATATTAATAAATATTCTTAAATCTTCTTGCATTTTGTAAGTAAGTGCAAGAGTTTACAGTTTATAGTTTACAATTTAGGGGAAATATGCGTGTGCATTTTATCGAGTTGTCCCTTATTTATATAAAGATAAATATTACTTGCTTACCCCGAATTTTCTCGTTCTTTCTTAACTTTTTACTTCCTCTTTAGCTTAATTACCTTAATATACTAATTACTATTATATTCCGGTACCTTATTATTATTATCACGCTAAACACTTTCTATATTACTTTATCCTCCTTAAAAATATTTATAATAGGGGATACTTAACCTTATAAGAAGTGTAAGATAGAGGTTTCCGAAAGCTAAGGCTAGTGTCCAAGTTATAATAAAAAAGATTTATATAAAGTTTTAACTCTATCTTTATCACTTAAGCTTAAGCTTAAGCTTAAGCCTAAGCTAATAACGCTTTTACTTGCCGGAATACCTAGTTTACTTATAACTTAAGGTAATATAAGCAGTTTATACTAAAGACCTTTTTAATTATTGCAAGATTAGAAACCCGCGGTCTTTGCTATTCTTATAAAGGTAAAGGATAAAGGGGCAACAATAAAGCAATGCAGCAAGGGAGAGGTTTTAGAAATAGCAATTTTTGTAGCTTATGCTTATTTGCTATTATATTTTATAAGCATATAATCCTATTACTTATTTACTAGATTCTCATTTATAATATCAAGTAATTTATTCTTATCATTTTCCTCTATAATTACAAAGCTCTAATTCCGACAAGAAATCTATTATATTTAAGGCTATAATTCACGTGATAAGGGACTAAAACGGATTAACTATAAGCTTAGCGTCTTCGTTAACTTCTCTTACTACTAAATTTTCGCAATAGCTTTACGCTTTACTACATTAACCTTAACTATTATCTTTTCTTGTGCTAAAGCTCTTTTTCGCTCTTTTATATCTCCTCCTAATATAGTTTACTAAGATCTTTATTTTACTATTCTCGTCTAAAGAGTTGTGCAACCTTATTAACGTTTGCGTCCTCGGAAAATTAGCTATTACTATAGTGCTCTATTCCTTAGCTTACTTGACACTTTATTTAATTTGTCTTAGTCGCTTTAAGTTTATAAATTGTCTTCCGAAACTCTATACACTAAGCTTATATATATTAGTCCTTGCTTAGTCTCTTATCAATTATATTTGACAAAGAGCCTTTAATATATAAAGAAAGTTCGGAACAAGTATATTACTCTTACTTAAATCGTTATTTAAAGAGGAGTCTTGCCCCCTCCGAATATAAATTTGCGCGATCCGGTAAAGTAATCGTTCTATTTTGCAATAAGGAAAGGCTCGAAAACGAAGTAGCTTGCTTGAAATACATTAAAGAGAAGACAAATATTCTTATACTTAAAGTGCTTAACGCATATAAAGAAAATAGTTCGTTTTTTATATAAATAGCGCGTGTCGAAGGCGTTCCTTTAAAGGAGCTTAAAGAAGAAGATCGGTTAAAAGTATTACTTAAAATTTAAAAGTATATTACTATATTATAAACGCTTCGATCGAATAAGATAAGAGGTCCTTTAAGCATTCTTTGTCCACTTAATATAGTCATTAACAATTGCGACTATAATATAGTATAGCAACAAATTTTAGCCGAAGATTTCATATATGTCTTTATTTATAGCAATCTTTCATGTTTAAATATTATAGTTAATTTTATAACATATAAAGTCGTTGCGATTCTCGATTAGGAATATGCTAAATATTATCCGAAAGAGCATAAGATACCTTATTATAAAAGGCTTATATTATTAAGGGCTTAGCTAAAATACTTTCCTAAAATCGTCAAGCAAATTAAGCAATTTTAAGAGGATTTTACTTGTTAAAGGAAGGGATAAAAGAAAGGATAAAGGAATGCTAAATCTAGCTTTTCTCTTTCCCTTATCCTTAAAATATTCTCTTTCTCCTCGCTTATTTTAACGAATTCTTATCGAGGACACCGCTTAAATAATTAATTTTTCGAGAGGGTAAAGATAATGTCGTTTATGTTATAATAAAGTATAAGGCAAATATCACAGCAATTATCAAGTAATTTGAGCAATAGGTATAATATAGTATATAAAATACAATTCTCAATTAAGAATTAATTAAAGCTAATACACTTTCTTTACATTTATAATAGTAATGCCTGCCCTAATTTAGTTCTCCTTTAAAACTAAGCCTTTAAACCCCTTAATTTGTACAAACCTCCCTATTAATGCAATATTTGACGCTTATTATAGCATCTATGTCTTAGCCCTCTTAGCATTATAACTTATCCCTTCTTAGAAATTTGCTCGCTTGTCCCTCGAGCCTTTAAAGAGGGTAAAGAGTCAACTAAGCTAGCATAACAATTACTAGCCTCGTTATTTAACTAGTAAAATTCCTTATATTATATAAATTAGACACTTTCGATTGTCTCTAAATTAAAGGACATATAAAGATGTTCTAAGATCGATAGTAATTTAAACTTAAGCGTCACATTATCTTTAATCCTAATACATTTAAAGAAGCCTAAGAAGTCTTAGAAGGGCCACTGCTAATACTTAGTAACTAGGGCCGCCTCTAATGCTATAAGCAGGCTTTGAGAGGCTTGCAAGGCATAGTAGCGGCTATTATCGACAAAGGTTAACCGGCATTTATAATTAATTTAAGGTTGCGCGTCGTTAATCTCAAGTGTGGCGGTCGACAATGTTATAAGGGGGCCACGCTATCCACTTATAAGAGGAAGCTTACTCGCTTTTAGGATAAACTATGCTTTAGCGCGTGCGTATTGCGGGATAAGTCCTGCCTAGAAACTTTTTAAAGATCTAGTCTTAAGGCTTGCCCTCCTTCTTTTATACTACTAAGCGCTACTCGTTTATAGGGTCCTATAAGATATTTATCCTTACGCTTAAACCGCTTTGCTTCTTAGCCTCGCTCGAATACCCGTTATCGTTGCTACTAATATTAGGATCGCTATCGCTTAAATTACTATCGTTATTGCTACTAGACGGCTTACTCTCTTGCGACGTAAGAGGTTAGGCATGCATAGCTTTGCCATGTTAGGGTTAAGGACGCATCGCATCCTTATAAGTATAGCTTGCCTTTATAGTAATCGACACAGCCTTGCTACTAAACGAGAGCCGGGATAAGGTATACCGGCTAAAGCTAGTAACGAGGAACGAATATTGCTTTATTAGCTTAATAGTAAAGTCGTTAATTTTCCTTATATAGCTAATGCTTACAATAAGTTAGCTAAACTGGCCGAAAGAGACTCCTTACTCGGCATAGATTACTATTATAAAGGAGTAGCAATTTGTAAAGTGCAAATAAAACGTAGCCTCGGCTAGCGTCGGTAAGATAGCTTTAAACAATCGGTCGAGGTTACTATAATCGGGCAGCACGTTTATATTTATAGCGTGTAATATAAAAGGTCGAGCTTAAGGACTAGGGACTATAACAACTCTCGAAGCTTAATTAAGTGGGGAGTGCGACTTAGGAAAGCGCTTATAAGGCTTAAAGCATAGTCTCTATTAGCCGGTAAACCTCTATTGCAAATAGTGCTTAGGCTTCTTATGCATTAGGCCATCTTAAGATAAAGATAGCCGTTTTTGCTTTATAAGACGTAGTTCCTTATTATCCTTATCCGACTCGGTATTATTAAGCTTATTATCGCTATTATTATTGCATCCCGCCTCGTTATAACTCGGCTTTAGCAGTAAATTAAGGTTAAGAAGCAATTGCTATCCGTTAGCCGGTCTTAGACTTTTATTAGCCCTCTCGGCTATTATTATTATTGCTATA
>Ga0302221_10002403_pt1 | contig 11667 bp, 2 predicted proteins | sample II_Palsa_E2_1_FD_193517 | JGI IMG/M metagenome (GOLD analysis project Ga0302221, IMG submission 193517) | Peat permafrost microbial communities from Stordalen Mire near Abisko, Sweden - II_Palsa_E2_1 | ecosystem: Environmental > Terrestrial > Soil > Palsa > Peat permafrost | place: Sweden...
CGAACCGAAAAACCAAATAAAAAAGCTTTAACAAGATACTACAAGGAAATGCCTTTAATATTATTATATTTTACAAATCTATAAAAGATATCTAAAGCGCTAGTAGCATCTATCAAAGGAAGCCTAAAGGAACTAGAAGCCTCTTAGTCCTATATTAACACTTGAGCAAGAGAGAAGACACTAATAATAGTTACTATAATCTTGTTCTAATTGCTAGCAACAATCATTTACTCTAAAATAACAAAAAGCATATAGTTCTTCGATACTAGTTTAAGCTATTATTACCTTGAGTTTACTAATTTTTAGTATTTCGCCGTTTTACTATTGCTTTCTTCTTACTGGGCTTTATCCGATTTAAAATTAAAAGGGAGAAAAAAAATATTAGTATTAACTACTTTATAAAAAAAATCAATATGCACAATCTGACTTAAAGATTAACATTCCTATTGTAATTGCAGCTCGATAGCCGTATCTACTAATATAGATATTGCATTTTAACTTATATCGATTAAAATTATTAATATAGTTATTTTACTATCAATTATAAAACAGAAAACTAAAGTCTCTTCTTAAAGAAAACCAAATATTAAACACTAATAATATTATCCTATATTAAATAGTATTAGAAGACGATATATAACAATGTCCTTTCGCAGGGCTATAGTAAGCAAATATATTATATTGTTTCTTTGTTAATACAGGTGTATAAACGTTAAGATAACAAATAAGAAAAGCATTAATGGAAGATAATCTTAGTATATTGCTTCTCTTTAAGTTAAACTTGTTGCAAGAAAGCTAAAGTAATATCAAGTAAGTAAAATACAAATTTAAGCTAAGCTAATTATAGTTATTAAAACGCTCATTAAATTTTAGAATAAAATAGTAAAAAAGAGGGAAGTTGTATAAGTAAATAAATTTTAATATAAATAGAGAATTATATATTATTTATTTGTAAGTATTTTATATAAGAATATTGCGGGAAAGTTAGCATTTAGCTAAATATAAGGATTAAAATTACAAGTTTGACATTACAAGTAATATTTTAGCAACTTTGTTTAAATGATATAAATAAAACTTGCTATTTATTTTATAGCTTAATATAATTGTTTAACTTGTTAAAGATTTGTTAATATAATTAATTAAGACATAATTTAATTTATATATTTTAGGAGTTATTATATATAGTACAATTTATAAATTAATATAAAATTAGAGAAAAACTTAATAAAAGGTGACGACTAAAGTAAATAGTATTATCTTACTACTAAACTATTGCTATTACTTGCAATTTAAACTTGACATTTAGCCTTAATTACTTACTTCTTATTTGATATATGCAATTATATAAAATAGTAGTAGTTACCCCTTATAGTAGCGCTATGAAATTTTTTACCTATTATCTTTTAGTATTCTTAAACCGGTAACAGAATTTTACCCTTTTATATAAGAAAAGAATAGCTTTAATCTATTGTATACTTATCTTTAATTTATAATAGTAATATCATTAAACATTTGCGGATTCGCGTATAAGGTTAGGTTTATAAATCTTATAGGAGATTTCTTTATCATTTTACCCTTTACACGTGTTTATATTTTATATAATAACTTTTAGGCTTATTATATTAAGATTAAACTTTACACTTGTAGTAGCATTGTGCAAATAGAGCTTTTTAACAAGTATATTAGCTCTTTTTAAGAGGGCTAAGTCCATCCTCTAGAGTGTTATATTCGAGAAAAAGACTATTAAATATAAAGTTAAAGTTTTGTTAATAGCTAATATTAATATTATCTTATGCTATAAGCAAAATATCTCGGCTAAAATCTCGACATTAGCAATTTGATCGAGTTTACTTGCTTTTAAGAATACCCCGTTGTAGCTTTCTTTATACTTTATTAGCTTTGATATAATATTAAATTAGGTTATATGCTAAGTATAATAATCAAGGTTAGGCGCGAAGATTGCAGGTCTTTTAAACTCGGGTTTAAACGCTAAGCGTAATTGTTTTATTGCATTTTTAATTTAGCTTAACTTTAAATAGTAGAATACTACTTTAAGTTAGTATTACGCAAGATTATTATAAGAGACGTTAGGCTTAGCATCTTTTAAACCTTCGATTAAAAGAGGTAATGCCTTTGTATTCCTTCTTAATTGATAAAGAATAGCGCCAACTAAGGTTAATAGTGCGTTAAACTAGTAATTAAATAGCTTTATTTACTTATTTAACTTCTAAATTGCTATACTAATAAATCTCTTAAATATCTTTAATTTTCGAATATCTTTAGTAAGATATTTGAAAGCTAATAATAAGATAATATTATAAACTTTGCGCTTTGCGCATTAAAACTCTTATTTTAACTTGATTATAAGATTACAAAAGATATATTCATCTTTATTGTTATTAATCTTTTAGCCGAGAGGAGCAAGCAATCGAATAAAAGGATTCGACAAAGGGCCTTTGAGAATAGCAAGAGACTAGGGGATATTAAAGTCGATAAAATCCTATTACTAGTCAAATAGCTATAAAGGAAAAGTATAAAGTAAAGATGCAAAAACAAGCTATATCAAGTCTTGCATTTTATCTTGTGAATTTCGCGTGAATAACGCGTTATATTATATAAATAGCAATTTGCAAAACAGGCTCGAGAGAGAATTCTTAGCTAATAACTTACAATTATAATATTAAAACTATAAAGTGCCCCTTAAGCTTAGCCTCGGATATTTAATATTATCGGGTAATAATAAAATAGCTCCTTCTAATTTTAGAGTCCGATATAGCAAGTCTAGTAAGGTCGCTAAACCAAAATTAGATTGTTAGCATATATTAAAAATATAATATATATTAGCTCAAGCTTGCTTATTAACTTATAAAAAGGTATTATCTTCGGTAATAAGACTATTCTTTAAAGCTTTAGCTTTATAGCGGGCAATCTTAGCAAGTAAGACAACTTTGCCACAAAGACTAAATTCGCTAGCTCTATTAAGCTATTAGTCTTTGCGCTATCGCTTTAATTTCGAAATAGCTTTATATTTGTCCGTTTTTGTCCGTTTTTTAAATACTTATTTCTTAAGCTAAAACTTTTATTATTTATACTATAAGATTATTAGTATGAAGAAAGATGCTAAAGGAGGACAATTTAGCAATAAAGGATTATGCAACTAAGCGACAAAATAGAGGCTAAAAGTTTACTTACATTGCTCGGAAAGTATAACATTATTTTATATAGCATATAATATACTTTAAGGTTTTTTAATAATACAAGTCTTCGATATTAAATTTATGCGTCTCCTAGTCTTAAAGCCTGTTCGGATAGTAAAGCTTTATAGTAAGCAGTATAATTATTAAAGAATATAATAGCTGCTTTATAAGAGAGACTTAATTAAAGTAAAACTGCTTTTATATGAATATACTACTTTAAAGGGAAAAGAGAATACAAATAAATAGTTTATTGCTTATGCTTTACACTTGTTCGAGGTAATAAAGCTTCAAGTATCTTTTTATATAAGTTTATTATATAGTCTCGAATTTAAAACCTTATAACTTTAACAGCTGCTTACACAAGTTTTATATATATAAAACCTATTTAATAAGTTTAGCTTACATTAGGACTTTTTAGCTATAATATAAGCCTTAACACATTCGGCTAATCAATTTTACTATAGCTTCAAAGATATTTTTTACACAAGTTCCTCGCATTATAATAACGCCTTTACCCTAATAAATAAGAGTAACATTAAATTATTTAGATATAATTCTTAAGGAAAGTTCTTTCTAGGCTCGCTATAGCTACAAAATCTTTATTCTTAGTAGAGGGCATAGCTATAAGGTCTCAAATATAAATAATTAAAACGCTATATATATACGTTCTATGCTACAAGGAACTTATTGAAATTATAACCGGTTATACCTTAAATTAGACTCGAGTGCTTAAGGCACCCTTGTTGCTATAACAACTTTGCACTTGTATTTATAAAGAGAATCCCCTTATACCCTTTTGATTCTTTAGTTTATTCTTCTTATGCATAAAACAAATCTTACTTGTTAAATAAACACATACGACCTTGTGATAATACATTTATCTATATGTCGGTCCACCCGGAACGCGTAGCACGGCACGTGGTATTCGTGATATGCAATTGCGTAGGTAAGTGGTTAATTATTCTAGGAAGTAGGAACCCGCAACCTATTGTTGTTGTTATAGGTTCCAGTTATCTGTCTAATCCTAATTGAGACTAGTGCGTAGTCACGTGATCCCAAAACCAACAACCGAACCTAATTATACCAACAAATACTTTATCCTTATAAGAATACTAGTACTAATCTCTCTTAATAAACTGCTTTAGTCGGTTTCTTGCATATATATAGCATAAGAGAGTCCCGTCTAATTCTTTTAGTATATAAGTCCCCTTTAACTAGTTTGCTTTCTTAACTTTATATAGTCTTAATTACTAGTATAAAAGCTTAGCGTTTTTGGACTTGTCTTAATTAATATTTTTAATATTATATATTAAAACAAGATCTTTAGCTTAAATTGGTTTTTTATAAATCTAGTGCTTAATATCGAAGTTAGCTTTGCCCTTAGCACATTGTCGAGTCTTTTATAACCTAAACTCCTTAATATCTTTATCACGCATTTAAATTTGCTATATATAAAGCTATAGCAAGGTTAATCGATTATAGACTTTGTCTTATTTAAGAGTCCTTTATATAAGGTAACAGGTTTTTACTAGAAGTATTACTTCTTTGCTATAAATTATATAAAAAGGAGTAAAGCTTATAGGGCTATATATTATAGTTTTATCTGCAAAAAGCACTTAAGGTAAAAGGTCTACTTATAGTTTCTTGCCTCTTATGCTTAAAGCAATTAAAGCAAATGTAATTAGTTAATATTTATGCTTTACTATTTTATTAGCTTTAGCATTATATATAAAGATTATAATCTTATAAATCCTTAGCTTTTAAAGCTCTTTAATTATAAAACCTTTGAATTTAGCACTACTATCGACTTTAAGTTTTTTAAATAAACTATACTAGCAAATTACTTTAATTTAGATAAACTTTGCAATCTTCTTGCTAATAGGATTTTTTATAAGTTTAGCTTTTAGCTATTTAGAAAAGTTATCCTTAGCTACTATTAGATAGTTATAGCTTTTGCATTCGGGCAATTTTATAACATTTATGCTAATATAATAAAATAGAAGAGTAGCTTTTATAAGAAATAGGGCTTCTTTTTATCGTTGCTTGTGCTTATATTAATACACTTTACAAGAATTGTAATACTTGCAAATATTATTATAAGAACCTTCCTAGTAATATTTGCATGCTAGCCTTATAAAAGTAGTCTCTTGGCCCGAATAGCTAGTTTTGTTATATAACTCCTTTATAACTTTTGCTCTTTAAACTAGATTATTAAAAACTAAATGCAAGAAGTACATTTTGCACTTGTTTTTTTATAATTGCTTATTGCGTATGCTATAATTTAGTGCTTCTTTCTTTAGTTTACAAAATTTGCCCTTAAACATGCCTTTAAGCTTAGCTAGCGTAGTTAAATACCTCGCAATTGCTTAAAATCGCTCCGAATAGCTTTTATTAAGCGGATTAATTAATATAAAACTATTAGTTGCGTTTTAAAGTATCGGTATAAAGTAATGCATAGTGTTATAGTTATCGGTTACGTGGTTCGGAATAGCTTTTCGCTTAAGTACTTAAAACTTAAGGCTATTATAAGAGGGGGAATTCCCCCTTTAAGGGCAGCTTAAAAAATAAGGCTTATTTTTAGAGTAAGGCTTTAACTTGCAAGTTCTAGCTAAGTGAGGCTTTAGCTAATTAAAACGCGCATTGCATTTAGTATTGCAATGCTTTACTATTTTTGCGCTTTTAGTAACTAGTTAAATTCCGACTATATTAAGCTTTAATATAATAAATTTATTAATATCTAAGTTATCCTCCGAATCCTCTTTGTAATAAGGGCGCCGAGATAGTCCATCGGCTATAATATGCTTTTTACCCTTTACATAGCGTACCTCGAAGTCGAATAGCTTAATTTATATAAGCTAGCGTGTAATTAGAGCTTTAGGAAGGTTAATAGCTGCCCGATTTAGCTAAGCAATAAGCGTATTTGCGTCTATTTCTAGGATAAAATAAACATTATATAGCTAAAATCGCAATTTTTGCAAAGCTTTAAAAACCCTTTTATATTCTCTCTTAGTAGTATTATAGCCTCGTTTAGCTTAGTTTTACATTTTAGATTTATATTGGGCAACCCTCTTATGTCCCTTATTATTATACTAGCCTAAAACTGCTCCTTATCCGAATAAGCTAGCGTTTATAGCTAGGATAATAAGTCCTTATAGCTTTACTAAGTTGTAATATAGCTTATAAAGTAATAGCGCAATAGTAAGTTTTTCTTAAAGAGTTTGTATTGCCTTAATTTGTTCTTCCCCTTATAAAAAGGGCTCTCCTTTTTTAAGCAATCGATAAATTAGTTTAGCTATTATAGCATACGCTTCGATTTAGATTTTGTAATATACACAAATTCCTAAGAATGCCTTAGCCTCTATAATATTATTACACTAGTGCTAGTCTAAGATCTTATTAACTTTAGTAGTAGCAAGGCTTCTTCCTCTAAAACCACATACGAAACTTATAATACTTATGCTATTATAGCAAAATTGTGATTTAAGTCTAATAGAAGCTTTAGCTTGTTTAATCCGATTTAGAGCTTTATTTAAGTTTTATAAATGATCGAATACAAATCGGCAAATCCTAAGAAGCTTTAGTTTTTTACTATAGTTAGTGTATAGCCCTTTTACTTTAATATTATCGATAAATGGCATAGCTATAGCTAGAAACAAGTCTTCTAAGATCGTTATTATTACTTGTATAAACTAGGCTACTAAATTAGTAGCTCTTTGCAGTGGAGTAGTCATTTTAAGCAAGCTAAGAGGGGTTATAAAAGCTATTATATCTTTGCTCTTAACATTTAAGGTAAGCTAATTGTATTTAGAAAAGAAATCGATTAAAGAAGTATACTAGCATTTAGCAAATTCCTCTAAGAACTCGTTTATTAATAAGGGCATATTAGCATCTTATAAAGTAATAGAATTCATCTTTATTGCCGCGTTAATAAGTTTATAAGTGCTAGCTAGTTTCTTCGCAACTAGGAATTAAGGGTTTTTGTAAGGTTTATTGCATTTTTCTAGTACTCTTTAGTTTAAGCGTTTTAATAGCATTTTTACTATTATTAGCACTAGAGCTTTAAGGCAAGGGAAGTTCTTTTCTTGCTAAGCTTTATATAGTATCGTCTTAATAAGAATAAGGGGGCTAATATCTTTATAAATCTTTCTTACTTCCTTTTAGTCGAAAGCAATAGCACTTTTGCAGTTAATTATTAGTTCCTCGAATATAGCCCTTTCCTTCTCTTAAAGCTAGTCTCTAGTATCTAGTTTTGCTAGTCGTTTTAGTATAAAGCGGGAACCTCTTAGTATTGCAATAAAGCGTAAGAATAAGTAGTCCTAGTATTTGCCTACTTGCTCTTATAAGGTGTTTTGTGCCTTAAATTGCTTATATTAATTAGATTGTCCTTTAAGTCTTCTTCTTATTCTATTATTTCTATTAACTAGCTATACTTTCTTGGCTTTTAGTTTATAAACACTATCTACTAAGAGCGTAAAGGGCACGCTTATAAGGTCTTGTAATGCAATGGCCATTTTCTTTAATTTTACTTGTTTTAGTATACTTATATGCAAGATCTTCTTGCTTTTATCCTTGTCTCTTAAGTATAGTAATACCCCCTTTAATTTATTAAAAAACTATAAAAACTTTATAAACTCTAGTCCTTTATTCTTAGCTTTAAGGATAAAACTAGCTAATATCGAATAATATAATTCTACTTTAATATCTGGAATATTAGTATTTAAAATGTTTGCTGCTTATTTTTGTGTTATATCCGGGAAGTGCTTTATAAGAGCTAAAATAAAGTCGCCTTCTATAGCTCTTATATCCAAAAAATCAATAATACTAGTCCCAAAATTATAAAACTCTTCTAAAAACCCCGGAATAACTTTTACTCCTTTAATATTCTCTTTAGCTAAAGCATTAAGCTTTAGTTTTCCTCTTCCTTATCTTTATTACTCGAGTCTACTTCCTCGATTTTAAGCTAAAGGTCTTGCTAAAACTAAACCCTCTTTCTAGAGACACTCTTTAATAGTAAAACAATTATAATTATACAAGTATTCTTCGAATCTTCTAAATTAGTAAACGTACTATCCCATAAACCGTTATCCTTATAATTTATAGCTATTTTCATTTTGCTAATAAACGGCATGCTTAGCAAAGTCTTAAGAGAGTCGTTAATTAAAAAGAACATGTCCTTGCAATTAACCCCCTTTATAATCTCGATTTTAATCTTAGCTACGCTAGCAAAACCGAATTAGTCTCTTATGACTATAAATATTGTAAAGGTATTAACGCTATAAATAATATAGCTTAAGTTCTTAGCTATCTTTATAAATAAGATATTGCATTTAGCTTTAATATTTAGCATGCTATAGCATTCCGTTTCTTTATTAGGGCTATATAATAAAAATCGAAGTTTAAGGGATATAACAATGCTCTTTTTCGAGATAAGAGTCTTAAAGTTAAATGCAGCTATATTTCCTTAAAGCATATAGCTAGTTACTTGGGCCGGCTAAGTTATATTTTATATTATACGTTTTAGTCTATTAGCTATAGCAGCTATCTTAGTTATTTTCTTGATTTCTTTAGCCATATATATAGCTATTGCATTTCCTATTCTTAGAATTGTCATATAAGCTTAATTGTCTCTTAGCTATTAATGCTAAATTGTAGCTATAAGATCGGGAGTTTTAAGGGTATCGATAATTATTTTTACCCCTTTTTGCGTACGCGGAAGTAGAATAGTTGCTTTTTTAGCCCGCGGAATAAGCTTGTCTTATAAAGTATTAACTAGTTTTAATTCTTTATTAGAAGCTAAGTTAAAGTTTATATCTTATAAGGGTCTAGTATTCCTTTTAACTCCTAGTGTAACAAATCTTTAGCTTTTTGCTTATAAGAGCCTTTCTTTTACTTGAGCTTATTGCTTTATAATATTTTAGGCGGTTTATAGTCCTTTTCCCTTTGCTTTTAAAGATCTAGTAATATTAACAAATAATATAAGATATATTATATCCTTATATATATTACTAATAAAGATGCTATCCTTATTTATAATATCTACGCAATTACCTTTAAAAATTAGGGCATTATTATTATTTTTACGCAAAATCTCTTTGCTCTTATATAAATTGCCAAGTATAAGAAGGGCTTAAGACTTATTTCTTTCTTAGATTTTAAGTTAAATATTATTTTGTAGTCGTTAAGCGTTTACAAGTCGCATTAACATATTATAATTATACTTACCCCTTTAAAGCTAAGTCTTAATCTAATTAAATTAACGCTAATTGTTTTATAAAATAAGAGGTATAAAGGGCTAGTTAAGGTCCTATTTTCCTTTATACTAGTTATAGCTATCCTTATAAATATATTTAAAGTTAATTAGCTTTTATATTAATAAATAATTGTTTAAGTATATATAATTATAGTTAGGATTTATAGCACTATTATAATCCCTTTTAAAACACTTTAAATAGTTCTTATCGAATAACTAAAATGCGGTATTAACTTAAGCTACATTTTGCTAAGAATCCGGGTATAAGCAATTATTACTAGTTAATATAAATGCTCCCCTTCCTCTTTTATTATAATAACTGCCTCGACCTCAACCGCGTTTACCGAAACCCCCTTTATTATAATAACTTCCGGATGCTTAAGTGTCTCTTAAGTTAATTGTAAAGAGTATAAACTAAATCTTATTAGTAATAGCGATAGTCGAAGCATTAATAGCCTTTTATAAATCCTTTTAAGTGACAAATAAAATTAATAGTTTTTGTAATTCTTTCGTTAATTAATCGATTTTATTAGCAAGTTTCTTAAGCTTTACTATTTTAAGAATAAGAACCTTCGACACTTTACTAGCTTTAGTGGGTTCCCTTGCTAATATAAGTATAGTTAAGGGTAAAAGAAGGGCGTATTTATTATTTGTTGCAAGCACTATATCTTATATAATTATATTAAAGTATTCTTAGCATAGCTAAGAGTATTTTAGGTTATTAGCCTCGTTATACTTACGTCTCTTCTCCTTATACTTATATATAAACACGGCAATTTTGTGCATTTTATTATAGTTATAAGTCGATATATTTATAAGCTTATAGTTAAAGTCTTTAAAGATCCGGTCTTTAACTTAAGAAAGAAGACCCTTTATAAACTCCCGGCACTAGTAATTGCTATCTAATTCCTTTTTCTTTACTAGTTTAGTCGATACTTTATAAAATAGGTCGACGAAGGTCTTAGTAGTAATGTGCCTTCCTTAAAACTAAGCAATAATTCGATTTAAGAAATTATAACTAATCTTAAAGGTCTCTTAGTTATACTCCTTATACTCCTTTTTTAAAGCCGCGTAAAACTTGGCTTTATTATACTTATTAAAGCTATTAGTATAATATTCCGGCATAGCCTTAACTTAATCCTTATATAATAGTAAGATATATTTGATAATATGCTCTCTTTTTGTAGTTATAAAGACTTAATAATCCTTGCACATATTAGTATATTGCTTTAAAAAAGTAAAGATGTTATTACCCTTAAATTATAAGGCTCCTTGTGCTTTAAGCAAAGGAAGGTATAATCTAGGAACTAATATGTACTTGTTATCCTTTATTATGCTTGTATTTAGCATTAAAATCGTGGGTTTGTCTTTTAAAGAGGTAAATTAAGGCGTAAGTCGCTATATAAATAAATTATAAGGGGAACTAGTAGTTGCTATGCTTAATTCCGAAGTCGACTAGGCGTTTTTTGTTAAAATAAGTAATAAACGTTTCAATAATAGGTCCTTTAAAGCTCGTTTTTTGCTATCCCGATTACTTATATTATTTTATTCTTGTTTTTTTTTTGCTTTTAGCTATACTTGTAGCTTTTTCTCTCTTTTTTTCTTCTTAACTGCTATATCCCTCTAAAAGATTATAACCCCCTTTATAGTATTATCCTTTTATTTATACTATAGCTTTATAGCTATTTTGTGTTTATATGTTTTTAGTTTTTTGTGTTTTTAATTCTTGCTAGTCTTGTGTTTATGCTTTACTTGTTCCTAGTTTTTCTTGTATATCTTATATACTTTTATATAGCATCTATTGCACGGGGACTCTTAGCTAGTATTCTTATAATTTAGACTTCGAACTAAAGTTAGTGGCTTTCTTACTATTAATAGTAAAATAGTTAAAAATAAAACGCAAATCGATAATATAAGCTCGTTTAAAAGTGCTAAGACCCCTCTTTAATATAGCTCCGTCTTATAATTCCTCTATTCTGTCCTAGCTACCTCCTCTTGTCGCATTTTTATTCCCCTTAAGTCAAGCTTAGCTAAAGCTATTCCTAATTAAGCTAGTAAGCCGCCTTGTGGCTATTTTAGCTTTATATTAGCGGGAATCGTTCGGAAATTAGACTATATAAGCAAACTAACTAGCTAAAACAAACTAACTAAAATAGTAATAGTAAAAACAAGCTAACTAGCCACCTAATAAAACAAGGACACTTTAATACACGACTTACT
>Ga0302221_10002404_pt1 | contig 11666 bp, 7 predicted proteins | sample II_Palsa_E2_1_FD_193517 | JGI IMG/M metagenome (GOLD analysis project Ga0302221, IMG submission 193517) | Peat permafrost microbial communities from Stordalen Mire near Abisko, Sweden - II_Palsa_E2_1 | ecosystem: Environmental > Terrestrial > Soil > Palsa > Peat permafrost | place: Sweden...
TAAAAAATTAAAAATTTAATAAATTTATTATTTTAATTATAAAGAAATTTATTATAAAAAATAAAAAAAAACTATAAATATAATTTTAATATTTTAATTAATTTTATTATTTATTTTAGATTTTAAAATAATTATTATAATTTTAAAAATAATTAAATTATTTATTATATATATTAAAATATTATTAAATTAAAATATAAAGATTATATATATAATAAATATAAAAAATTAATCGGATTAAGTTATTAATTAAATTATTATAATAAAGAATTATTTTAAGATTAAATATATTTAAATATTTTAAAAAATAATAATTTATAAATTTTTAATATTAAAATATAATTTAAATAAAAATATTTTAAAAAAAAAAAATTAAAAAAATAAATAAATATAATAATTAATATTATTATAAAATTTATCGTGATTTAAGATATTTAATGTTTTAATATAAAACTAATTAAATTAATAAAAAAAATATTTAAATCAAGATTTCTTTTTTGTCTTTAAGCTTTAATTTAATATTTTTAATATATTTAAATTATATTAAACTTTATACTTTTTTAATCTTTATAATAATCTTATCATTATAATAATTATTATATATTTTTTAATAATCTCTTTATTTTTTATAAGATTTATTTAATATATTTATTTTTAAAAAATTAAAGTTATTAATATTTATTAAAATATAAAAAGTATAAATAAAAAACTTTTAAAGTTTAAAAAGAATAATAATAAAAATATTATATTTTAAAGAAAAATTTATTTAATTTTTATACTTAATAATTAAGTTTATTATATAAGATAAAAAAATTAAATTTTTATTTTAATAATAAACTTTATTTTATTAATTAATAAAAAGATTATATAATTAAAGAAAAGACATAAAAAAACTTTTTTTAAAGTTAAAACTTCACGAATATAATTTAAAAAAAACGTTATTAAAGAACTTAATATTTTTATAATTATAAATAAATATAATTATAAATAAATATAATTATAAATAAATATAATTATAAATAAATATAATTATTATATAAGAATAATTAATGAATTTAATTACTTAATTATTTAAAATCTTAAATTATAATATATTTAATATAAAGAATTTTAAGTTTTTAAATATTAGTTTTTATAAATAGTTTTAATTAATTATTATTTATTAATACTTTATTTTAATATTTTAAAGTTATATTAAGTAAACTTTAAAAGTTAATAAAACTTTTAAAAATAATTAATAAAGATATTATTAATTATAATAAAAAAAGGGAATAAGCTTTATAAAAAGAAAAGAATATTGGTTATTAATCTTAACATTATACAAGAGCCGGTAAGCTTATATATACTTATAAAAATAAACAAAAAAAGACTATATATTAGTTATAAAGAGTTGAGGTTTAGGGATCGGCTTTAAAAACGGGTAATACTCGCTGAAATCATAGTTAATTTAAAGCGGCTTAGTTCCAAGCACGAGTCCTGGTATAAGTGCAAGCAATACAACGTTTACTTATATAAAGAACGTGGTTGTTTTGATATATTTTATAAATAAAGATAGAATTTATAGTGTTGTTACTTGAAATGCGTGCTCTGATTGGCTAGTATTAAGCGAGAGCCTGTGCGCACGGACCAGGGCGTTCCTGCTGGCAGCTGAACGGATAGTAACGAGTAAACGAACCCTACTCTAAAAGTCTGTGATTTCAAAGGCATTTCGCTAAGAAACGAACCCCACAACTATTTTCAACGCTTTTGATTTATATTCAGGATTTGTTTTTGAAAGCCTCTAAACACACTCTAGCTTGAAGGATATAAGGTTTTAATCTATAGCTGTTGAGAAATTGTAAAGTGAAGTAGGCGACTTGGGACTTGAAGGGAACTAAATTGAAAGCATCTTGTTACGAAGGGGGAATCCAGTCGTGACTGAGGTTTTGGGGAAAGTGCTTAAATTATTTAAGAGGTGCTCAAACGAGCTTAAATAGGCCACGCTTTACACGAGGTCACGTGCATGACTACTATGAATCCACCCAGCAACACATCTTAAAAGTCAATTATTGGAAAAGATGAGAACTATCGGAAAAGCCTGCGCAGCAATGACAGCAGGAACTAGCTAGAGATGAAATAGTAACTTCATGCTGGCCGCAAGATGTTGAGACTTTATTCGAGTCTTCCAGGTCTGTGAACGAGTTCGTCCTTGGGTTTGATTTCTTACTTCACATGAAGTCAAAAAATATCAAAGTCATGTTTAAACTAGAATTTGGGCATGTTGTTAAGGTATTCAGTTCGCTCGGTAGAAGATGAGACAATGAGAGCGGAATTGAAGTGTCCAGCCCGAGGAGCCGAGGCTAGAACTAGACTAGCGCGAAATTATAGGAAGGACCCCTTCAACCCTACCTATTCCGAGCAGGCGTGTTAGCACCCTCGACCGTATCCCACCTCAACTAGATTATTGCAACTTCCGGAGTCCATTACCTATCTCGATCTGCATTTGCCAGTATGGCCGACACAGAGCTGGGGTTAGCTCTTGCTTTTTACTTATACCCTTGCGGCCTATTCGTAACCTTGTTCTCATCACAATTGATCCGCTACCGGTATCGGGATGCCGACAGTCTTTCGGCCGCTATCAACGAGAAGAATGTCCCAAAGGCGCATCGCCTGTATACAAAGCTGATATGGATCTTCCAGCTTTTGCTATCCCCCTTGCTGGTATGTGTGTCATAGGTCAGCATCATCCGCTCTAATGTGCTCATTTTCGTCCAGCTGGCCAGCATTGTTCTGACGCTGAGCGCTGCCATTGCTCGTCGAAATGATATCCCCGAAGACGTCAATTTCCCATACACAGCATACCTGGCCTCTCATACAGGCGTGCTACTGTATTTCCTTGCTGGACTATTGCCAGATCCCGATGGACCCTGGACTCCGGCCATTCCAAATTGCTTCAGCTGGGTTGTTGGTGTGCTTCTTGAAGTTGTCATCGCATCGGTGTTCATGTCTCAGCAGCACCAGATACATGTGCCCCTAGGCCTCCTCGATAGCTTGTTTGGTCTGGGCTTGGCACGGATAGTTATTCTTGGCATCATGGTCGCGCTCCTCATTCGCCGGGATTACGAATTAAAGAGCCCCAAACAAGGATCGGAATCGGAACGGCAGTCACTCCTAGAGAGTGGCAGCGGTCCCAATGGCTACGGATCTGATAATTCGAAACAAAAACTCAAGAAACCGCGCGATGCCCAGAGCGCGGGTTGGTTTGATTACTTCGCCGGGTTTCGAGTCCTGTTCCCATATCTATGGTGAGTTATGAAGCCTTGGAGACCTAAGAAAATTCATGGATCTAACACATTATAGGCCATCCGACTCCCACCTATACCAAGCAATTGTCATAATCTGTCTTGGCTTGATGATATTGCAGCGCGTAATCAATGTTCTCGTCCCGATCCAGCTGGGAAATCTTGTCGCCGCCCTTGGCTACGGCCGCATACCGTGGAAAGAGATAATACTATACGTAGTCTATCGCAGTCTCCAGGGCCAACAGGGAATAATCGGCGCCGGGCGGTCTGTCCTTTGGATCCCAGTATCGCAATCACTGCTTCGTCGACTATCTTGCGCAGCATTTGAACATGTTCTTGGACTTTCAATGGATTTTCATCTGAGCAAGAAGATTGGCGAAGTAACAAGCGCGCTTAGTCGTGGTAGTGCGATGAACTCATTCCTTGAGAACTTTATGTTCAATGTCTTCCCCATGATATTCGACATCTTTGTGGCGTCTGTCGTCTTCTTCATCAGATACGACGCATTTTACACTCTCATCATCCTTGTAATAATGTGGTCATATATCTTCCTCACAATTTACATGGCCAAGTTTCGCGGCAGGCAAAGAAGAGATATGGCTACGAAGAGCCGAGAAATGGAGGCAGTCAAGTAAGTAAATTCACTTATTCAAATCTGGGTGGGTTAACAAAGACATCATAGAACGGATGCTATCATCGCCTATGAGACTGTGCAACATAATTGCGCTGTAGCCTCTGAGACCAAGAGGTTTGAAGAGTACATAACCATATACCAGTATGCCGAGCGTCTGGTTCAGTGGTCACTGAATGGCTTGAATGTGACCCAGAGCACAATTTTCAGCCTTGGAATAGCTATGATAGTTGTCTTATCTGCATATAAGATATCCTGGGGTCAGCAGACAGTTAGTGAATTTGTCACTCTGATCACATATTTCGCGCAGATTTCAGCGCCACTGAATTTCTTTGGCACCTTTTACACGATGATACAGAATAGCTTGATTGAAGCTGAGAGGATGCTCGATCTAGTAGGTTCTCCCTTGCCTTTTTGACAATTTCACTAAATCATTTTAGTTCAAAGAGACATCAGGGGTGGTAGAGAAACAAGACGCAATCGAGCTTCCATCCCCGATTGGCGAAGTCAAGTTCAACAATGTAAAGTTCTCATACCAAGGTAAGGAACCGGCGATCGATGGCATAAGTTTTACCATCCCACCCGGCACGAAGACGGCCATTGTCGGGGAATCAGGCGGTGGAAAATCGACATGCCTGAAACTCTTATTCCGATTTTACGACGTCGATAGCGGATCTATCACTGTCGATGGACATGATATCCGTGACCTTACGCTACTCAGCCTGAGAAAGCATATTGGTGTCGTCCCACAAGACACCGTCTTGTTCAACGCAACCATCATGTATAATCTTCGCTACGCCAACCCCGAGGCCTCGGAGGCCGATGTCTTCAACGCTTGCAAAGCAGCCAATATCCATGAGCGTATCCTCGCATTTCCAGATCAGTATGACACGAAGGTTGGTGAAAGGGGCCTGAAACTCTCTGGTGGCGAGCGTCAACGTGTAAGAAACATCTAGACCGCACTGGGGATATTGCTGACGTACTTCCTTGCTAGGTTGCTATCGCGCGCGCCATTCTCAAGAATAGCCGTATTCTCCTTCTAGACGAGGCAACCGCTTCTCTGGATTCGAATACCGAGCGGGAAATCCAGGCTGCGTTAGAGACGGTGACGAAGGGACGTACGACTATCACCATAGCGTAAGCAATTATAATCTACGCGAATAGAGAATCTTACTGATAGCACGTGCAGACATCGCTTGTCGACAATCACCAATTCAGATCAGATTGTCGTGGTTCATCAGGGGAAGGTTGTGGAACGTGGCACGCATAAGGAACTCTTGGATTTGCGGGGTAGATATTTCACCATGTGGGAAAAGCAGACCCGGACCGAAAAGGACGTTACTGAGGAGCCGGCTGCGGAGGAATAGCATTCCCGGATCAGAAGACGACCTGTAGAGTACAATGTAAATATTATTGGAAAGTCCTGCCCTGTACGTAACACCGGTGCTCTCTTCCCTCCTTTATCTGACTTTAAATTCTGAACATATATTTGGCAGGAGGAAAGAAGAAGACGGCGTGCCATTTTCCCGAAGATCCCTCGACAAATTCAAGATCGTTGAGCTGTCATTTGAGCTCACGTGCTTAGCTCCACGTGATCGAATGGCAGGGTATAAAGCATATAAGTGCTGATGAACGACTAAGAATCAGTTCTTGGTTATGTAACCTTTTGTTGGGATTATGGCGTCACGGTGATTATCAGCACCTAAAACGACAGAGCTCCGTGCATGAAATTATGTGACCTCAAATTTCACTGTTTGCAATGTTTGCTTGCAATCCCTTGGCCAATAAGGTAATTTATGCCTGAGGCCTAACATCTTTATTGGGCATAGCGCCAAATGACGCCCAGAACCACGACATCGCAATCTCTCCAGCCTATTCTCCGAAACCAAAATTCGACCTCCCATATATATGCGGACTCCGTAAATGCTTTCGGATCAAATAATTTCATTAGCCCAATGGTAGATGCTGTCATTTGCTGCGGCAAATGATCCCAGCTATGAGTTCTACGCAGTAAGGGATGGCTTGGAACTCGAAAATCCTGCACCGGCTATGAAAACTCTTTTATTGATTGGTTATACTTGGTATCCAATCGATCCATTCATCACAGTCGAAAGCGAATTCCTGTCATAAGCCATGAACAAAGAAACTCAAAGGAACCTCCCTTTGTTTGGGTCCCTCGAAGAGTACATGAATACCAGTATGTGGGCCCTACTCGTGAGACCGTCTCGAATGTTGGGTCTTAGAAGTAAGCTCACCACCACTGACTTTTATCACCTCGAAAGATACGCCAGAGTCCGGGGAGCAGGATACCTTCGTCAACCGCACCGAGCCATACTGCTTCCGGTGCGGTAAGTTCACGCCGAGCAAACCAAACAAAGGATGGGAGAAGAATGAAGTTCGGCTCCGAGACCTAGAAGATGTCGAAGGCGGTAGCGATTGCGAGGTGTGCGCGATGCTTCTTCAGGGACTCCGGGCGTACCGAGATAACGCCATGCCTCCGGATACGCTAATCCCGCCGTCTTTCTCTATCCAGTGTGTCCCTGGGCAGTCAAAGTTTCTCAAGGTCAAAGAGTATATTGAGCCGGAACCAGTCATCTCTCCGGCCACTGCCGATGCTTCCAAGCAGGTTTTTGGTCGGATATCTTTTGGTAGACTCCCATTAGAGCCCCAAAAGGAACCCAGCGCCTTCTTTGGGCGCCATGGCCTCGAGTTTTTCGTTAAGCCAGGTAAGCCACTCGTCTAGCCATACTTGTCTGACAGTCTATTTATGACAATACGTATAGAGGATTCAAGTGCGTTTAAGCATATTGGAATTGGACGTCCTGTCGCGCAACACCTGTCCAGCGACCAATGTATTAGCCTTGCCAGGCAATGGATGTCAGAATGCGAAAGAGATCATGCCTTATGTAGACGGTGGTCCAGTAGCATCTCTCTTCCCACCCGAGTCTTGGATGTTGGTTCCGAGCGCCAATCACCCCGCCTTGTGGAATCGCTTGGGAGAACAGGTCGTTATGCCGCATTAAGCCACTGCTGGGGCAAGGCACAGTCTCTTACCACGACAACCGAGAACTTCAGCGATCACATTGTAGCCATCCAGCTGGATCTACTTCCAAAGACCTTCAGAGAGGCAGTTCTCCTCTCTCGGCAGCTAGACCTACAGTATATCTGGATCGATTCGTTGTGTATAATTCAAGATTCGAAGGCCGACTGGGACACTGAGTCTGCTAAAATGGCCGAAGTCTATGCTGGAGCAGCCGTTACTATTGCCGCGACTTCTGCCAAGGACGGTAGTGAGGGAATATTCGTAGCCAAGGATGAGGACGCCTGGAATAAGGCAGTTCCATTCAGCATGGCCAATTTGCATGGAGAGCAAACGACTGTCTATATTCGCAGTGCTAGTGGTAATGATCATCATTACATGAAAAGAAACAAGCTCTTCGACGCCCACCCTCTTTCTCGCCGCGGATGGGTTCTCCAGGAAAGGCTACTCTCGACACGAGTCCTCATGTTCACCTCGTGCGAGCTTGTCTTTGACTGCCAAACCCTGCTGTGGTGTGAATGCGGGCACTTCCCGTTCAAGGGCGAGATGTTTCCCAGTGAGATGGAAGCACACGCTGGTGAGGCTGTCTGGCGCCCTTGTTGGCGAGCACTACGCATTCTCAAACAAAGGCTCCTCGACCTTTTATCCTGGGCGCGAGACCGTCCGCCGCCGCTAATGGCAAGAGCGGTCAACGGCCTTGTGCAGTATGCCGAGAACTCTCTGACGGGGCGACGCGAGGAAAGCGAGTTCTGGCATTGGCAGCATATCGTGGAAAGTTATACGTGCCGCTGCCTCACCCGCGACGAAGATACGCTGCCCGCGCTGTCTGGCCTCGCAAAACTGCTGCAAGGCCGTCTCCATGACCGCTATCTGGCCGGCCTTTGGCGCCGCGATATCCACAAGCAGCTGCTGTGGTCCATCCACCCATCGGCTTGGTCCTTCAACCCCGACGAGTTTGAGCTCCTCCAACGCCTCCCCGACGACAGAATCGACCAGCTGTACTTACCCTACCGTCCGCGGCGGACAGCCGATCAGGCTCCCTCATGGTCCTGGGCCTCCATTCGCGGCGCCGTCTGGTGGGAGGCTAGGTGGCTGCCTAGCGGAGGGTTGGTCGAGGGCCTCGCCGAACTCGTGGAAGCCCACTGCATTTCCACCACGCCAGCAAACCCCCTAGGCAGCGTCGCCCCTGGCGGCTATCTCGTGCTCCGCGCCCCGCTGACCCAAGTGCGGCTGGTCCAGTACGAGGTCCATCTGAGCTCTTTACTGTACCGCTGCCGGGTGGTCGAAGCCAACTGCCACGACCCCGACCATGAGCACGTCGAGAGTTGTATCCAGCTGAACAGCGAAGACTGGGCGGTACTGGACCTTCCGCTGGAATCGACAGGTCCGCCACTCGCACAGAGAGAGTTCTGGCGCGTGAAGGTGGCTGAGAAGAGCCCGCCGCACGACATCGTCTCGAGCGACTACGCCACCTGGGACCGGTTGTCGACCCTTCCGCAGGAAATTGCCACGTCGTACACGATCATATACCATCTCTTGCTGCAGAAACGGCCGGGAGCAGTAGCAGAGGAATGGGCGTTTGAACGAGTGGGACTCTACGTGAAGACTTTGCCTAGGGGTAAGACGTATTATGCAGGAGAGATGGAGTATGTTAAGATCTTTTGAGAAAGTGTAATTCTTCTTAGCAGGGGATTATTAGTTAATAGAAGTGAGATATGAACTCAGCTAAGTAGCATAAGTAGGAAGTAAGTTGAGGGCGAACAGCGCTGAGCAGAATGGCGATAGGGACGAAATTATATTAGATGAAAGGACTTGTATATTCAGATACTCATCCCCGCCTCAATCTCTGCTCACGTGCTGCAGATCGCACACTCGTACCCCGTCACGAGCCTTCTAACGCTTCATGACCAATCATGCGTACTTTACCATACGGCTCTGCCGTACGAACGTTGTCTATAGGATCTTTGGTATTAACTGAAGTGTCTTTTAACAAAAGACCAATTTACGCGGACCGTCATTAATTATTATATGATTAGGGAATAAATAGCTAAGCCCTTTATACGTATCTTAAGGAACATACCCCCTCTAAACCTCTTTTCAGGACCCGCACCCGATCCCTTTTAACCTATCTAAACCTGAACCTTGACGTCTCGATACAAAACCCCTCAGCTTATTACCTCACACCCTTCAAAGGATAATATCTAGCCTTGCGCCGAGTCCGTTCGCAAATGAAGTTGGCAAGTCGGGAATTTCAGTTGCGTGATCTTCCTGGCAAGGCTCCGTAACAAAGATCGAGGCTTCTCAGCCATTGAATGTGGTGGTGTGGCGAAGCCGGGCTGTGCATGAACTGGCGTATTTTTGATATGCCGTCCTCTTTCCCAGAAAAGCAAAGATTGTTTATGCGCAGTGTGAGATGTGTCGAGCAATGATTGGTTATCCGAACACATGACTGCTGAGTAACCATCAACCTTGGAGGGGAGCCTCAACCTTCAGCCTAGCCTTGCTGCAAACAGTACTTCGTCAATATTTGGTCTCCATCCCAATCTTCAGTTGTTCTTGTGATCGCTTTCGCTACCACCTGCATTTTCCTAATCCCGCTCTCTGGGAGTACATATCAAATCGTCATACGAACATTGCTTATGCTGAGACCTCGCACCGCTGTGTGCTGACCACCAACGATGTCATCTCCAGCCAATGCCGTCCCTTATACTCACCTTGGGTTAACAAATGATGAGATCGCTCTTTTGCGCCATCATCAGCAAGTAGCAGCTTCTGGCACATCCTCCTCCGGTACAGCTTCACGAGCAGCTTCACGAGCATCTTCCCAGGGTCTCCTCCTCCTCGATAGCATTTCCCTCGTACAATTAAGCCGTCACTTCGATCGGTTATTACAGCAAATACAAGCAAGGCTGGACTATTTATCCGAACAATCCCAACTGGTGGCCGGGAAACAGTACGATCGAAGAGGGAATGCTATTTCTATTGCAGACAGTGACATTGTGCGTTTCCATGATATTATACGGCAGATTGATGAGCTAGAAGTAGACTTCGACCGAATCAGACACATTCGGGACATCGTAAGGGGCTATCGACAGAGAACAGATGAGATGGAGCAAAATTTGCAGAGAAACACAAGTGGACGGCGCACTTCTAGTCATCGCCATCATGGAGAAGTCAAAACAGAGCACCGGACTACTCCCAGTCATTCCACTCCGCCGATCCGGGAAGAATCAGATGCAAGGCAGCCAACAGTTGTTAAGCTTGCTGCTAAGAAGGCTAAAGCTGAAAAAGTGAAGATTGACACTGCCGAACATGAGAGTCAGCTCCGGAGAGATGAGCTGGAGAAGAAACGAGCCGAAGCTGAGATAGAGGCTGCTGCCAAAGTTGCGGAAGAGAAGCCCCCCAAGAAAATTATTGAGCTTCAATGCGGAAGTTGTACACACACTCCGTTCAGAAACTCTGATGCCTTGAAGAAACACCGAGAAGAAGAACATGATCAGCTATTTGTCTGTACCTTCAGCGTCGCAGGCTGTCAAAAGAAATTCGCTTACAAGAAAGATTGGAAGCGCCACGTCTTGTCCCAGCATTGTGATCAGTCTCAAGACAGGAATGAAGTGTCGTTGTTATCGACCGAAAATCCCGGTCCATTTAGCGATTCTGGTTATGCTTCTATGGGCCTGAACCAAGTTCTCAACGCAGAAGACGTCGGGGATGAGACTCGGACCGTATGCACTGATGGACAGGAGCTCGATATCGAGGATGAGGTCAAGAGAAAGCTTGTAGACGCATTTGCGAGAGAGACTATTCAGCATCTGCATTCGACGTTGGTCAAATTGGACAGTAAAGGGCTAAACATGCAGCCAATGGTCGAGCTCCTTAAAGAATTCTCGATTAGACTTCAGTTCAGCGCCAAACTTGGTCAACAAAAAGATACTGCAGTATTCGTCCGCCATTGCAGATAGTAAGTGATCTTTTTTGACCCCGAGCTATTTGAAAGACTTGAAAGTGACATTGAGCACCTAGTCGTATCGCAAAGCTATTTGAAACTTCGATAGAAAGTCTTTTTCGGCTTGAAGATTGTGATCACGAGGAGGAACCGGATGAGTACCGAGACAACACGCCTGGACTTTCACTCGAGGAGAAGATGCAATTACTCATGTGGAGCCGTCCCAAATCAGATAGTGTGAGGGATGACAATCCAAATCGTCTCGAAATTTTGGGTGAAGATGAAGATTATGCCATCACCCACTTCCCTGAGGCATGGAAATTTCTCCGTGAGAGTCATGCCTACAAGTGGCTCATAGGGAAAATGAAGAGTTGCATTCTGCTCACAGGACTGGAAGGTACGCTAATGGAGCACATTGGTAAAGAAATTACCAGAGGCTTGGAAGCCGTTAGTAGAGATTATGGCTATGCCCAGCCATGCAAAGGCTTCTTTGAGATATTATGGGATCTACCACAATTCATCCAAGATGAATTTCCGGACAAGAATGACTTGCAACTTGGTTCTATCATCACAATCACCGGCTCGTGCGTTGACGCACAGGCACTCACTTGTGCCGAATACATGCACCAGGTGTGGCCAACAACAGGCCTGGACACCCTCAAAGCTCTTCAAGAGACCATGAATCGAGGATTAAGGAAATCGCACATCTGTAAGCTCCCTCTTCAAGTCATAGTGGACCGAAGTTTTACTATGAAGTGGAAGTCTGAA
>Ga0302221_10002405_pt1 | contig 11663 bp, 8 predicted proteins | sample II_Palsa_E2_1_FD_193517 | JGI IMG/M metagenome (GOLD analysis project Ga0302221, IMG submission 193517) | Peat permafrost microbial communities from Stordalen Mire near Abisko, Sweden - II_Palsa_E2_1 | ecosystem: Environmental > Terrestrial > Soil > Palsa > Peat permafrost | place: Sweden...
ATTAAATTATATATTATATAATTTAAAATAAAAATTATTATAATAAAAATAATATTTTTTAAAAAAATATTTATAATATAATAATAATAATTATTATTTATATTTTAAATTTTTTTTAAAAAATTTAAAAAAATATTAAATTAAAAAATAATTTTTTCAAATTTTAAATTTTATTTATAATAAAATTAAAAATTATAAAAAATATTTTTTTTAAATAATTTTTTTATTTTTATTTTATAATATTATAATATTTTTATTTTTAATTTTTTTTTATATTAAAATATATAATTATTTAAAAAAAATTTATTATATAATTAATAAAGTTTTTTTTTTTTTTTTTTAATAATTAAAATTAAAATAAATTTTATTTAAATTTTTTATTTAAATTTTTTTTATATATATAAATCTAAATATAAATATTTTTAAATATAATATATTTTTTTTATAAATTCATTAAATATCTTTTTTATCTTTTTTATTTTTATATATAGTTTTATATTAATTAATTTAAAAATTAAAAGAATAAAAAAGATAATTATATTATTTATTATATTATATAATTTTTTTTTATTCTTAAATTTCTACCACGACAATAATTAATTATAACTCCGATCGTTATGTAAGCTAAGCTTATAGTAGACCTTTAATATCTATATAGAATACGAAGTAAGTTATATAGAGTCCTTAGCAGGCATCACAGGGAGGTGTGAGTTCGACTTTGCCCGCCGCTTATAGCGTATATGACTATATACAGTATTTAAATTACAAGCCATTTCTTAGTAATGTACTCGGCAAGTTCTAGATTCCCTGTAGTAGCGTAGAGGGTTTGCAAGTTATATGCAGTATCCAACACCAAATCCTCCCGTTCCAAGGTACCTGTGCCTTGAGACAATTCATCGAAGACCTTTGAGTAATAAGGGATGGCAAGGTGCGTCAGTCCAAGCATATGATATGCACGAGCCATATTAAAGTGTGCCTCCTGTCGTTCTTCGTTACGATTTGAATTTCGGCGAGATTCGTAGTATCGGAACAAGAAGGTAGTTCCTTGTAATATGTTTTGCTGACGGTTGTCAGTTTGTCGTTTCAGTGCGAGGTGGATGTAGGCAAGGCCGGTGCAGAGATTGATCATGGGATTTTCCGGATCTAGAGAATGTGCTCGAAGGAAGTAATCTACATGCTGTTAGAACGCATATCTACCACGGGCTGAATATTACTCACTCAGGGCATAGAGATAGCCTGTACTTGAAAAGAGTATATGACCATAAAGCATAAGAAGAGCAATATCCAACTCATCATTGATCACAGGTTGGCCATTGACGTCTCGAGCAGAGTAAGAGCCCCTCTCCGCAAAATACTTCTTGCGCTGGGAATCATTCACGAGTGAGAAATCCATAGCCTTTATCTGCCGAAGCATGTACTTCTGTGTAGGACCTGAACTGTACCACGCGACTGGAGAGTGACACACCCTTGTTATGGCTGCAAACATTCGATAAGAGTCCGTAGTGAATTGGTAGTCCTTCATAAAGAATCGTGCCACAGATACGCACGTCTCTTCATCGTTAGCAAACAGAGCGCATACTGCAATCAAGTTAGAAGATTCAACCATTGGCAAATTCGAGCATACCACACCAACAAACGTGAATCAAGAACATATCTTCACGAGAATGGTAGAAAACTATGGCGTCTTTAGCGGCTTCGCAGAGATTGTATGCCTCACGAGTATTGCCGTACTTTGCTAGACAGAGCGCGTACTCCAAGAATATATCTAGCCAAGTGCTAAAGGGTATACCACGGTAATCGTCGGGGATCTCAATAGCGGGGGCAATGGCCTGTTCGGTGGTCGCCAAACCTGGGGCTATCAGTACATCATAGAGGCGGTAATAGGCAGGACAGACCTCGCGAAAGCCGTTCGGCCATGGCCGTGAGGTCCAAATCCAAGGATCTTTCCGTCCCTGCACCAGAATCACCAGAATACCCAAGAAACTTGATGTATTTGTCCAGTGGAAAGAATTTTTTGAAGCCCCTAAAGTCATCCGTTAGATCCTTTGCCGCAACCATCCATGACTCGATAGATGCGGCATCACCACTTCTCATTGCTTCAGACTCAGTTTGCAGGATAAAGTATTGGCTTTGGAGATGTTCTGCTTGAGAAGCTTGCGTGAGATGTTTCTTTGTTTGTTGCTTTGATCGGTATCGACGACGTGCAGGTGCCTTGGTCGAAGTCTTCTCTGCATCTCCGCCTTGCGACTTTCCTGGTTGCCCTCGAGATATACTTGGATCTTGTCTCCTTCTTAATAGCATCACCTCATTGAGGTGACTGAAGGCTTGTTCTGGCCTACCCATTCTCTCATACATACGAGCAAGTTCGATATGAGCATCGAGGTCCTCTTTGTCGAGCCGAACAGCGCCTTGAAAGCATTCCTCTGCCTCCTGGCAATTCTCCAAATACAGAAAGCATTTGCCCATCTGCACAAGGAGCGACGCATCAACTTCCTCGGCTAGGTCCTTTGAATTTTGATAAAAGTCTAACGCATCCTTGCAGAGGCTCACCTCGAGCAGATGGTCTGCCACAATTCGAAAAAGGTAAGGGTCGCTTGAGGTTGAACGCTCTCCAGTCTTACTTGACTTCCTAAGCCATTCGAAATGGCGCTGAAGTATGGTTAGCTGAGATCCTACATTATTGAGAGAAAACTTGCAAACGCTTCCTCTCTGTTCCCAAGATGAAGTCGATAGACGCCGAGTTTTATTCTGAATTCAAGTGGAAGGCCACTACCGTAAGATGTGATTGGAAATTTTTCACAATCGAAAGAAGAGACTGAGGCCCTCCTTTCGTTGTCCAAATCCCATTCACGATCGTCGCCCAACACTTCATCCCAAAACCCCTCCGTACCTCGTCCCAACATCCACCGAGCAAGAGATCTAAGCTCCTGGATTGCAATATCATATCGGGCCTCATGTTCGTAGAGTGTCACGTATGTATCCAGATCAGACCAGTCAAAGACTTGACCGGATTGGCTTGAAGATGACTTGAAGTGAGCTATGCTCTCTTTATAAAGTTCTATGCCCGCGCCGGGTTCATTTTGGTCAATAAAAAGCTCAGCGAGGCGGCGTAGAATATTCAGATCATGGGGTTGACGCGTAAGAATGAACTTGTAATCAGAGATCGCAGGACCGAGTTTCCCACGCTCTGCGCACACCCCAGCTTTGCAGTATCGAGCCTCTAGATTTGCAGGTTCGGCCCGAATGGCAGCTGCGTAACAAAATTCGGCATTCAATAGATATCTTGGCCGAAGTGATCCAGTCCCTTCGAGAGCAAAGCTTGCAGCAGCAAACCAAGGAGCAGTATGTTTCTGTCGGAGATGCGCAGCGTATATTTTAGCCTTCAAGGCGTTGTCAACATCCTGGTTCTCCTCAAATATAGAAGCCAAGATATTCCATGCTTCGTGGGTCTCTGCATTGATACGGATGATCTCTGCAATTATGAGGGCAGCATCGACGAATCTGTGTTCGATGTAAGCCTGTGAAGCTTTACCCAGTCGCAGTTTGATGTCGCCAGTTGGCTCTGCTGCTTTGCGGGGACCCTTATGAACGCCTAAACGCGCTTGCTGTCCAATACGCTGTCTCACACGAGAACGAGATGCTGAAAAGCCTGACCCGGTCCGCATCAATGCGGAAAGGTCCTGACTGATACCGGGTTTATGAGCACTCAGCTGAAGAACCTCTCTTTCGATGTTCAATATAGTTCTTTCAAAGTCACGGAGGTCGGAATCAACTTCTGAGAAGCCTCCTTCACTACCGACTCTTTAGCTGTCAATGTGGCTAATAATGCTTGGGCCAACTTACGCATTGTTCTTGTCTTGTGAAGGATCATGTTCTTCGAGAGGTCTGTTCACAAAACCCTGCTGGGAGCCTTCCTGTTGGCCAATCCAAGATGGGCCTACCATTTGGTTCAATTCAGGATCGGGGTATTGGCTTTGTGTTCGAGCCATGTTCGTAGAGCATCAGGTGCTAGGCTGTGGCGACCAGGTCAAGCTGTGCTTCCAGGTTGCGTGCAGCTAGTGCCTTAGTTAGCATCTACAAAGGCCAGACAGCATGCCACAAAGTCGAGTTCATATGTCACAATACGAATATGGAAAGCCGATTTACGAATCTTTGTTGAAAGTCGTGAGCACGGCCGACGCGGGACGAGGCTCGTAACAAAGTTTTGGCAGCCTCGTTGGCCCGTGCTTTTCGGCACAGCTGTACGTCACCAGAACGGTTGCCATACAGATCCGAATTAATTAAATTAGAAATCCTGATCCCAGCTTCATCTAAGTGCCATAGCAAGGAGGGAGATGCTGTTGAAATTTCTAACGGGAAATAAAAATAATGTAGATCACCCATGTATCCTAACAGTGTATGAGCAGCTTGTAGAGTTATGATTGGGGGTTTAAAATTTAATCTAAGATGAGCTAAATCTAACCTAATCCGTAATTCAAAAGCACTCTAGCAACCAAACGCGCTTTCACTTATAACACCTGTTATGCACAAGCTTTTAGAATAGAGAGAAAGGTTTTAAAATAGTTAGCGCAGCGGAGTAGAGAAGGTAAGTAGCTATAAACTTCCCACAAAGGTTGCGTAGGGTCAGGATGGAGTAAATGCTCGCCCACCCTTTCAATATTCTCGTAAATTATCTTTGGTGAGTTGACTAATATGGTTGCGCCTGCTCCTGAGTATAGCCGTGTAGTAAATTAGGAGTGCCTTTGGATTATGGGTTGCATTAGATTTTGCTTAGTCCGGATCAGATTTGTAAGATCCCTCATTATTTCAAGAGGCTATGCAGAACTAGACTAAAAGTTGCTGGGAAGACCTTCACTTATAATCGGCAGCATTTTGCGGTAGATACTTGTAGCAATTGAGGTAATATGACAGTTATTCTTTTCCAATCCTATTTCAGTGGCGATGGGAACATATATCATTCTAGTACCCTCTTGCAATCCTGTGCAAAAGTTACGTACGTTGCCAACCAGGTCTTCTTACCCCTCCCAAGGGTTTGAAAGCATGTTTCATTCGGCATATTAGCATTCAAAATTCTATCGTCGTCGGCTCTGGGTTCCGGTTGTCCCTCGCTGCTTTTGCAGATGTTGGCAGGGCGCTTGTCAGATGAGTCAAGAAAGTTTGCCCTCTGCTTTCGCTTCTGTAAAACACTTAGCACGAGATATAACGATTAGGAGGCTATCTCAACTTACCCTTCACTTGCTCGAAGACTTTGAGCATCTTTCTCCGTGCTCCTAGAGCATTAACCCCTCGCTCTTCCAGAGCCTTCTCATCAAGCTCAACAAGCTCAGTCCAATTCATGTCCTTAAGATTGTCCGTGTATTTATGGAGTCTCAAGCTTCTCAACCAGCTAGGAATATCCTGAAGAAGACTGGGGTCCGTTGGATCTTCCGGGGGCTTTGAACTGCCCCTCCTACCACGTGGAGATCGTCCTCTTGCCATGTCACCGTCTGATAAGTACCCTTCGTGGCCACCCATTCCAAATTGGCCAATATTAAGTGTACCCATACCATTAAGCAATGGAGAGGACCCATCAAATGGTGCAAGGAAATTGTTGTTCTGTGGCGAAACGAACCCCATTTGACCAAATCCACCACCTTGCATGGCCAAACCAGGAGAGCTGGGTCGAGACCTGCGGCCTCCAAATGCAGAGTTTTGCTGGGCTTGAAGTGCCAAGATCTGATCCCGATTGAGGACTTGGCCGTGTTCGTTGATCATGACGACGTTGCCAGGTATGTTGTTAGGAGATATTGGCCCTTGTCCGGTGGAGCCGTGGCCATCGTTTGATCTGGCTCGGCGGTATTTTCGCACGTCATCCAAGGCAAAACGATTGTTTACAGTACTCAGCGCAGCTAACTTCATCGCGGTTGCATTTGCCACCATGTCTGCTTGAGTATTGCCGCCTGTATTGAAATTCGGAACTAGAGGTGTGTTCACCTACAACGTTTAAAAACCCTTAGTCAGTGGATGTTAAATACGGGGAAAGGGAGCGGTGTGTATTTCGTGAACCATCTAATCCCACAACGAATTCCCAAGAGTAACGACTGGGGCTAAACTGAAAAAGACTTGTTCAACGACGTACCATGCTTGCCCACGAACCATTGCCAGCATAGGGCGACAGGATCGGCAAATCAGCATTTTGATTGTCAGGAGCATTGATAGTAGTGCTTTGAAGATTCGAGTTTCCTCCGAGTTGGGGTACAGGGGATCGCAAGCCTCCAGGAGGGTTGGTTTGCATAAACTGTCCCATAGGTGCTTGTCCAGAAGATGATTTTGGTCTTGCGCCTTGATCATTGCTTCGAGAGCCCCAAGGAGAGGGTGGAGGTGCACCGTTATTGTCGATGGATTCCGCAGGACCGGAGATGGTAGGAGCAGTCAGGGAGGCACGAGAATCGTAGGCAGCACTGTTGCGGTTGGAGGAGGGAGGATTGCCGGTCTGTTGCGTAAATTTTGCCTTTTCGGTAGCAATTGCAGCTGCAGCATCAGGAAACATGGCGTTAATGGTGGAAGGATCAAGTCCCGAGTGCCTTTTTGCCGAGGGGGTGGGAGGAGGCCGGGTCAAAGAGTTCCTTGAGCCATCAACACTGAGCTTGTTCATCGCGTCGCTGAGACGATTTGACATCGGATCTGGAAAACGGATGTTAGATGGGGCCTACGGCCAATGAGGAGCCTTGATTACCTTTGTCAAAATTGGATGGAGAAAGGACGCCCGACATGGGATGGTTTTTCCCCATCTGTTGTAACACTTGAATAAAAAAGCGGATTTGAACCTGTGTTGTCTGTTGAAGGAGAGCATACAGAGCAGCCGTACGTTCAGCCTCGCTCAGAACTCTGAACCATTGTTCGATAGCACTCAACTCATCCTTGAAATCCTGGTCGAGGGTCGCAGCAGCCATCTCCTCCAATGTAGTCTCATATTGGTCAATGTCGGCGATCCATTGTTGAGCAATCTTGTCAGACGCATCATTCTCAACCCCACCTTGTCCCTGACCTTGTTGAGTGCCATAAAAATCAGAGGATGGTCGAGCTCGGCTTGAGGAAGGAGACGTAAAGTTTGCCATGTCTGCAGACGCACGAAGGTGATGGTTAGCACCTATGGCTCGGGAAGAAGGCGGACGAAGTGACGAGGTACTATTCGACTCGACCGGCGTGCTGTTTCGATTTCCGATGGCAGACATGTTGAGCATGGTGATGTTGAAGCTGGAGAAGCTGAGGCTGTCGACGGAATCACCTTGAACGATGTCTCGGGGATTAAGAAATGTGAAACGAAGCTTCAGATCTAATGCTTCGTCAAATGTCAATGCACCAACGACAATCCGAGGAAGATTACCGCGCACCACTTGGACCGATGAGTGGCCCGTGAAGTTGAATTCGTGTTTCGCACTCTTGATGTTCCAGGACTCCTCTCAATGCCTGGTTGTTTTAGGTGAATATTCTCACAGTGTATCCAATAATCGAACAACAGCAATCGCGAACGAAGGGAGTGGGGGGTTGTCGATCGTGGACAAACGTCAAGAGCAGATCCAGAAGAGATTCGAGAGTTCTCAAGGCAGTTCCCGCTGCCAGGAGCGTCTGAAGATGTCAGCGTTCAGTCCTTGGCAGCGATCGACCAAATCTCAGAAGAACCCTGAGCGTAGTAAGAGCTTTGTAGCAAGCTAGAGTGCGCATAGACTTACGGGAGGAGAAGAAAACAAAAGAGTACCCAAAGATGGAAGCTGGTGGATCCGTGAAAGGTCCAGAAGGGCGCAACTGCGATGGCAGGGAAGCCTAAACGTTGGCCGATCCTTTGTCCTACTGAAAGGTGAAAGAAAGGCACTAGTACTGTAAGCGCGGCCAAATGCACTGCATTAGCTTAGGTGAATTCAGCATCGGAATTGGTGGTCCATAGCATTCACAAGATTCTTCGAGTACCTTGAGAAATGGAACACGAGTCGACAGCATGCACAGGAAGGATTACCTCTGTAATTCTTTTGATCTAATCATTAAGGGATATATTTTAGTCAAGTAGCCCTCGTAGCGAGCTCTGGCTGCAATGGGAAGTCTTTCTCTTGTCTCGAAACTCTCCAACGCCTCCAAGGGTGACCTTCAAAAAAAAGGCTCCGATCCGAGGAACCCTTTAATTAGACAATACACATATCTACATAACTTAGACAGCAATTACAAAGCCTGGAGAAATTTTTATCCGTGGGATATTTCTCGTGGATGCCATACCAACAATATAGGCTCGTCAGGTTGTAATGTAACCCCAATCTTCATGCACCATTGCCCTCATAGAATTGAGAAAAGGTGTTTGGTAATGAAGGGGTCTGGATGATAATCTTGGCACGATAGATATAATCCTTCAGCTAATGAGCATGGGAATGGCTCGTAAAAGCTGTACACACACAAATGCCTGACTTCTTTGTCACATACAATAACTCGATAGCTGGTCAATAATTTCAAAGACAACGTGGATTGGCACCGTCTAGCTGGTTGGATTCATGAGACTTGAGCTATTCTCCCAAGCCCCCAAGTGCAAATGTTGATTCGCCCTTGATCGTTCGCACAGCGGGACCTTGCCAGTATCCGTATGCTACAAGGTACACCAGAATTATGAACGCCGTGGTGATCCTCATGCTGTTTCCCGCTTGCCCTCCTTCAACTCCTTCTGCAAGAGGTCAGTGGCCGTAGAGTGGATGCATGGACGTTGAGACATACCAAGGCCTTCATTGTTCCGTGGAGAGCATGTCTGTGGTTTCGGCGGAATTTTGGATCGGTACCATTGAGTGATGGATATCTCGAGGTCTTTGGCTTCTTGATACTACATAGCACGCAGAAGATCAGCACAATTCGCAAAAATACAGAATTTTGAGATTTTCGCACCCGTTGCGGTGGGCCTTTTTGCTGTTCAAAAGTTAGCAGAGTAGATCGAAATCGACCGTGAGAAAAAAATTTGCCTTTGGTTATGTTGCGAGGAGTTCTTAGATTTCGCCATCTTGGGGGTCCGACGGTGAAGGTCTGAGGTTGGAGGATGGATGTCTTCGGTGGTTGAAGGATGTTGAGGGTCTGCGCAAAGTCTACCCTAGATATTGTGCGGAACGAAGCGATTTGATAGATAACACGTGACTCAACCAATAGAATTCTTCCATTAGCTGCTAATCGACTACATGTCCCAAGTCGAGTCAAAAGTTCACGTACCGCTCCAAATGTTCCCTCCTACTATCGTACATTCCCGAATCTACCTCTTACGCCTCCTCCCAACCTCTTTGCAACATCTCGCAAAACCACCCTTTGAAGTGGAAAGCAAATATTCCAGCTCCAGTCAAACCGTCCCAAGTTTGGTGGACGGGAAAAGCGGCACTGATTTTTAATCTTTTGGGGACAATTAACTAGATCAGAGACTAATAAATATATATAAAGCACTTTTAATTTTTAAAAAAATACATTTTGCTAATATATTATAATATAAAATATTTATTATATATAAAAAGAGTTTTAAAATAATAATTAATTTAAAAATTTTTTTAAAAAATATAATATATATAAGCTGACAGGTATAATGACACGTGACTAGCTTATCCACTGCGTAGGTTACTTTCGGGTACCTGCGCTTCTCCGCTTGTCTAGGTTAATTATAAATTAATTATATTATTTTTTATATACTTTATTAAATAAATATAAAGAGTTTATATAATAACTATATATATATAATAAATTCTTTTTTGATTTTTTTAAAAAAATTAAAGATTAGTTTTATACTAAATCTATTAAATTTATAATTTATTGATTCTTTTAATTTATTGTTTATTAATTAATTATTTTATAAATTAATCTCTTTATTTTTACCGAAAAATAATTCGATAAATAATTATTATATTTCTTTATTATATTCTTGTCCGGAATATTTTTTTAATAATTATAATTAGCGAAATTAATTAAACATTCGATAAAGATAATATTCCGGATTAATCTTTAAATAATAATAAAAAATTTTATTAAATATAATAATTAATAATAGACTTTTATATAATTTTATTAATAATTATAATAATTATAATAGATTTATTAATAAGTTTATTTTTGACGTTTAATTAAAAATAATAAAAGTTTTTAAAATCTTTTTTATTATTAAAATTAAATAATTAAAAATTAAATTTTTTTTTTATAAATATAATTAATTATTATATTATAATATTATAATAAAATATTAATATATTATATATTAATTTATATATTAGTTCTTTTAATAATATTTTTATTATTAATCTAATTTTTATTTTTTAATAAATTATTAATTTTAAGAATATTAAACTAAAATAAATTAATATAAATCTTTTTAAAATAATAAACTTTAATTTTAAAGATATTATTCTTTTAAAGTTATAATATAAAAAACTTAAAATAAAGTTTAATAAAGAAAAATTTTATAAAATTTATACTTTTAATATATATTATAAAAAAAGTTTAAAAAAATAAAAAAAACTTTTATTTTTATTTAAAAAATAATCTTTAAAGTTTAGCTATAAACTTATAATTAATATTTAGTTTAAATAAATATTATAATAAATTTATTATAAAATAATATTTATAATATTTAAAAAATTATTTAAAGAAATTTTTTTTTTATAAAATTTATTAAAAAAATTTTAAAGTCTTTTTAGTTAATATAATTATTATATTTTAAATATATTAATAAAAAGTTTTTTAAATTTTTTAAAACTTAAAATAATTATTTAAAAAATTTATTATTAAATTATTATTTATTTTATAAATAAATAAAATAAATATAAACTTTTAATATTATTTTATAAAAATAAAAAATAAAAAAATAATTTATATTAATATTTTATAAATAAATTATAAAGTTTATTATATATTAGTTTAAATAAATATAAAAAACTAAATATTTTATTTATTTAAAAATAAAAAAAATAAAAAATAAAAAATTTAAATAAAAGTAATTATATTTTAAAAAACTTTAATTTTATTAATTTAATTTAATAAAAATATCAAAAAAAAAGTTTAAAAATTATTATAATAATATATTTAATAATAATATTAATTTTTTTAAATTATTTTTTAGATTTAACTTTATTATTAATATTGTTTATTTTATTTATAATTAAAAAAAACATTATATAAATAATATAAAATATTTTAAATATAATAAATAAATAAAATAAAACTTTAAAAAAATAAAAAAAATAAAAAATTTTAAAAACTTATAATAATAAATAAATAAAATTATTTATAACGAATAATTTTATTTAAGTTTTATAAAGAATTTAAAAAAGAAAATTAAGTTTTAAATATTAATAATTTTAACTTTAATAAAAAAAATATATTTATTTATATAATAATTTATATTTAATTAATTTAGCTTAAAATAAATACTTTAAAATATTTATAAAACTAGAAAATATAAAAATAAATTATAATTTTTTTAATAATAAATAAACTTATAATAAAAGTTTTATACTTTTAATTAAATATAATTAAAAATTTATAATCTTTTATAATAATAAGTTTAAAGTTTATAAAACTTATAACTTTAAAGTTTTTATTATAAATAATTATAATATAATATATTTATTTAAATTTTAATTTTATAATTATAAAAATATAAATATTTATTATTTTATTTTTAA
>Ga0302221_10002407_pt1 | contig 11660 bp, 10 predicted proteins | sample II_Palsa_E2_1_FD_193517 | JGI IMG/M metagenome (GOLD analysis project Ga0302221, IMG submission 193517) | Peat permafrost microbial communities from Stordalen Mire near Abisko, Sweden - II_Palsa_E2_1 | ecosystem: Environmental > Terrestrial > Soil > Palsa > Peat permafrost | place: Sweden...
AATCAGATCTGGATTGATTTCTCCGACCACGCAGACGTCGAGAGGCATTCGTGAACCTCGATTAGCTTCTGCTTTCCAGCGTTACCACGCGCGATAAATTGCGAGGTTCGTCAGGATTCAGTCCCTTCTTAAGTCCCGTGTAGAAACCCAGGAGTTGCCCGGCGATCACACTCGCGGCTGTACGGGCGGCTTCAGGAATATCAAGAGACAACTCCACCGTGTAGTCGGCAGCCTTGCGGATCGCCGTGCTGCATGTGTTTGCGACCACCAGCGTTGTGCCGCCCAGAGCCTTGATTTCTTCCAGGACGGCGACCTCGGCGTCGAACCCGGTTTCGCTGATGATAAAGGTGATCAGAGTCTCGGGACTTACGATGGCTTTTGGTCCATGCCTGAATTCGAGCGTGTGAAAACTCTGCGCGTAGGAACAAGACATTTCCTTCACCTTCAGCATCGATTCTTGCGCGATTCCGAAGAACGGACCTTGGCCGAGGAAGACATAATCCGCGAATGTCCCCGACTCGACCAGCGATTTTACCGTGGTTTGGAACTGGCCTAATCGCGCAGCTAATTGCGCGGGAAGCTTGCGAAGGCCGGTCAAAAAATCGGGGTGATCTCCGCGGATGGCGGCGAGCGACTGTAATACGATGAGCATGGAAGTGAAAGATCTCGTCATTACGGTGCTTTTCTCGTCGGCAGCATGCAGGATGATGTGGTGCGAAGAAAGTTCCTCGATGGGAGTGTCTGTACCGCAGGTTATCGCGAGAACTTTAAGATTGAGTACACCTTCCAAATACCTGGCTGCCTGCAGAATCTCCGACGTATGCCCGGAGCGGGTAATCATGACCGGCTGGCAGGGGACGGGAAGCAGCTGCGGAAAGAGCATAATTTCGGATGCAGGAATTGCGCGAGATTTCTCGCCCGTGAGAATGAACCAGCTCGCCGCCGCGCTCTGAGCCAAGTAGAAGCTGGAGCCGCAGCCGATGAACACCCACTCGATATTCCTGGGTAGGTTGTGAGCAAGCAAGCGCAATTCCGCACTTTTATCCATCGCTTGCAAACACGTAGTCCAGGTGGCGGGCTGGGAGAGGATCTCGGAAATGGTGTTAGCGCCGATTGCTGATTTCAATTCCGTCAACATTGCCTCCACAAGCCCGCAAGCATAAAAGTTCAAACGACGATGGTCTTGATATGTGCCGCGCGAAGAGCGCGCAAGTTTTTCGCAGAGATTTTCCTGTCCGTAATGGTGTGGTGCACCGCGGAAATGGGAGCAATGAATGAAAGGCTGCGCCGGCCGAATTTGCTCGAATCGCACACGATAATCGTGGTCTTTGCATTTTCCATCATGACGCGGTTCACCCGTGCTTCCAGAAGGTTCGGAGTGGTGAGACCATACTCGAGATCGAAACCGTCCACCGCGAGCAACAAAAGGTCGGCCGTCACGTGACGCAAGGAATCCTCGGCGAGCGGTCCTACAAGCGAAAACGAGTTTCTTCTCAGCACGCCTCCCGTTAAAATGACCTCGACGTCGGTGCCGGCTAGCTCAGCCGCGATATTGACGGCGTTGGTGATGACCGTGAGATTCCTAACATGTTTGATCGCGCGCGCCACTGCTGTGGTAGTAGTGCCTGAATCAAGGATTACGACTTGGCCCGGTTGAACGAAACGCGCGGCCGCCGCGGCGATCTTGAGTTTTTCGCGACGATGCAATTGCTCTTTCTCGTGCAGCGTGGGATCCCTTAATGCGGATGCGTCCATGGGTAGCGCGCCGCCGTGAGCCCGTTGGATTCGGCCCATTTGGTGAAGGGATTCCAAGTCTTTGCGAATCGTGATGAGAGAAGTGGAGAAGCGCCGTGCTAGGTCTTTGACAACGACCCGCCCATCGCGTTGGGTCAATTCAAGAATTTTTCGCCGCCGTTCTTCTGCCAGCATGGTTTATGAATGTGCTTTCGATTTATTACTTTTTGTTACTATTTCGAATCTAGCGTGATAGCTTGACACAAGTGCACTTCGGGAGCAAGGGCAGATGGCCGGTTCAACGATCGTTTGCGTAAGCGCAAATCCTGCGATGGACCGGCGGTTGCGCGTTGCATCCCTCGAGGCCGGTGAAGTGAATCGCGCCAAAAGCGCCCGCGGCTTGGCGGGAGGCAAAGCCGCGCACGTGGCGATGGCCGCTCGCGCGCTAGGAGCGAATGCAAGCTGGATCGGATTTCTGGGAGGAGCGATCGGCGAAGAGTGCGCTCGGCAGTTGGAATTACTGGATATTGAAGTGGTTGCTGTGCGCACGGCCGCGAGCACTCGCGTGAATCTTGAGGTGATCGAAGACTCCGGAAAGGTAACGGAGATACTTGAACCCGGCGCCGCGCCGGCCCGCGAAGAAACTGCCGAATTTGTGCGGACGTGTTCCGAGCGGATACGGGAAGAGGGGAAGGCATCGCTGCTCGTCATTTCCGGGAGCTTACCTTCAGGCATCTCACCAGATTTTTATGTTTTTTTAATTCAAGCTGCGCGAAATGCGGGCGCGAGAGTCTTTGTCGACACCAGCGGCGAGGCTCTGGGCGAGAGCGTGAAAGCCAATCCAGACTTCGTGAAAGTGAATCGCGCCGAGGCCGAAGCTCTGCTGGCAAGATCGCTGAAGTCGAGCCAGGAAACAACTGAGGCCGCTCGTGAAATCATCCGACGAGGATCGAGCAGCGCCGCGATCACATTCGGGAAAGACGGTCTAGTCTGGATCGAGCATCGAGACGGACCAGTGTGGATAGCGCGTCCCCCCACCGCGAAAGTGGTCTCGACGGTCGGTTCCGGGGACGCAACTCTGGCAGGGTTCGCTTACGCTGCAATACAAGGGATCGTTGGCGAAGAGGCAGTACGACTCGCCGCCGCTTGTGGCGCCGCCAATTGCGCTGCAAGCTCGCCGGGCATGATCAATTTTGCAGACGCGCAAAGACTACTTCCGCAAATCGAAGTGCAGAAAATGAATTTCTAGAAGCAAGGTAGTGGCCGAGCGGTTCCTTGCAATAGCATTTGGCAGTTTTACTTCGAAGAGGACCCCATTCCAGGAATCCACTGTACGGCATTGTCATGATAAATTCGACGGAGGACTGGTTCGGACAAACCGAGGCCATGAACTTGACGGCCGTTGTATTGGAAGGTCTCGTTGGTGGCTAAAAATTTCCAGTCTCTTGCGTAAGTCTCTTGCCAGTCCTTAAGAGCGTCTGCTGTGGATTCATCAGGTAGAAATTCCAGATCGGTGCCGTAGAGCACTCTGGTCTGATACTTGATCAGAAAGTTCCGCACTTTTTCCCGCGGCTGAATCATCAGATATTCCATTCTCGCCGCAGTATCAACTGCAAAATTCGGATAGCGATCGAATCGCTTCGCGATTTCATCCACATCCGTTTCCATGCTTCCCAAGTGCGCGCCGACCACCCGCAGTTTCGGGTTTTCAGCAAGCAGGTGATCGCGCGCCGCTAAAATGACCTCCTTGCGAGGATGATCGGGGTGCAAATACATATACCACTGAGGATTTTCCTTGTAGTAGTCGTAGTCCGGGCTGTCAGGATTCGGTGGTTGCCAGCAGGAGGAAGGCTCGGCGACGTGCGCGATAAGAGTTTTATTATCGCCCGCGATCGCGCGGTAAATGGGTTCGAAAGCGGGATCATCAGGCATAACGTATTTTCCGTCTGGCGTCTTTAATTCCATGCCAATGTTCTTCCAGATTTTCACCGCAACGGCACCTTGGGCAAATTCCCGACGAAGTCGTTCTATCGTTTTTCGCGCGAAATCCTTTCGATCGAAATCAAATGGATCGAAGGTGACGCACAATCGTGCATGGTTCTGACTCGCTTGAACAAACGCCTTGGCGCGCGCGATTTCTGTATCCAATTGGCCATAAATTCCGTGGTTATCGGCCACGCAAATATCCAAAACGTTCAATCGAAGGTGTGTCATCAGATCCGTCAAGTCAGGATCGCTTTTGAATGCATGAACGTGAGTATCGATCGGCTCCAACGCGGCGAAAGCTTGCAGCAGGTCCCTTTGGCTGTCTGGTCGAATTGCTTCAAGGGTTGCTGCATGCAATGCGAGGAAACCAAACGAATGTACGTAGGTCGCCGCGACCGTCGCGATGCCGGCCGCCAACAACAAGACAAGCACTTTCTTGAAATCTACACGCATCTTGGCGACCTAGTGTCTAGCAGGCCCGGAACGCGCCCGCGTCTTTCCCGGCTCATGTCCATTCGTATCATGTGGTTGATCCCGCAGGTCGGCCAGGATTAGCTCCACACCGGCTTCGCGCAGGGGGCGTAGATATTTGGGGTCTGTGGCTGAATCGGTGACAAGAATATCGATGTCCGTGGTGGGACCAACGTAGGCGAAGCCCTGATTCCCGAATTTGCTATGGTCCGCCAGTGCAATGCTGACTCGCGCGGACTTCAAGATCATCTTTTTGATTTGAGCTTCGGCCTGGCTCGCAGTGGAAATTCCGTACTCGGGGTCAATGGCGCTCACACCCAATACGGCTTTGTCCACGCGAATTTCCGACAATGCTCGCTGCGCCCAGACTCCCGAAAGATAAAATACGTCCTTTTGAAGTTCGCCCCCTGTTGAGATGACCGAGACGTGCTGGCTGCGCTGGAATTCATCCACAATCGGCGGCGAATTTGTGATTACGGTCAGCCTGTTGCGATGCAACAGGCGGCGGGCGAGTTCGTAGACTGTGGTGCTGCCCTCCAGGAAAACGGTCTCACCATCCAGGATGAGGCGCTCTGCTTCTCGCGCGATGGCCTGTTTTTCGGCTCGATTGCTGCGTCCCAGCGCCTCGTAGGAAGGCTGAAAATTGGTGCTGGAGGTGCGTGAGACGGCGCCGCCGTGCGAACGCAGCAGCACGCCTTCTTTTTCCAAAACAGCGAGATCGCGCCGGACTGTAGCCGCTGTGACTCCCAGATCGCGTATCAGATCGGAGGCAGTAACAGTTCGCTCGCGCGACAGGATCTCGCGTATGCGAAATCTCCGTTCTTCTGCTAGAAGGCTCATTCAGGCTGCTCCGTCCCCATTAAATGGCCCGAAAAGCACGCGGATTGTGCCATAGATTAGGAGAAATTGATCCGAAAATTACAAAATACACCAAATTAGATAAAAAAAGTTGACAAACAAACACAATAGGGCTAATTACGTCAACGATCGGGGTTTGTCCAACATTCAGCCAGGGTATGAAAACGCTATACAGCATTGCCCATGGGAGGGGTTACCTGTGACCAAAATGTGCGGCCTTCGTTCATGCTCCAGACAGCAGTCCCGGACAGGAACTCTAAGATCCGCAAGCAAGGGGCGTCTCCGCGGTTTCTTTACCGCTCTACTGCTCTTGCCGCTGCTCTTTGCAGGAAGCGCCTGGGCACAGAAAGACACAGGCAACATCGTAGGGGTTGTCACCGATACTGGAGGAGGAGTGGTTCCAGGCGCGAAAGTCAGAGTGCGTGACGTGGATCGCGGCACTGAGTTTGAAACAACTACCAACGGAAATGGAGAGTACGTAGCAGGACCTTTGAAGGTCGGACGCTATACCGTCACCGTGGAGAAGGCAAATTTCAAGACGGCCGTGGCCGGTCCAGTGCAACTTGACGTGCAGGGCCGAATCGAAGCAGACGTAAAACTGGAAATAGGCCAGATCTCGCAAAAGGTTGAAGTGACGGTCCAGAACCCGTTGCTGGAAACCGAGACCAGCACGATGGGCGAGGTGATGGACAAAACGCGTATCGAGACACTTCCGCTGAACGGGAGAAATTTCGCGCAGCTGGCGCAGCTCGGGGTCGGCGTTGTGCCCAGCGAACCCGGCTCGCGCGTAAGCGGGAGTTATGGATTCAGCGTGGACGGTGCCCGCTCGTTGCAGAACAACTTCCTGCTCGACGGAATCGACAACAATTCAAATTTAGGCGACGTGCTGAATGAATCGTCGTACGTGATTCAACCTCCCATTGACGCCATTGAGGAATTTAAAGTTCAAACGAACGACTACAGCGCAGAATTCGGAAGAGGCAACGGAGCAATTCTAAATGCCGTAATCAAATCCGGCACCAACGGTTATCACGGAGATGTTTTCGAATATTTGCGAAATGATGTTCTTGATGCTTCTCCATTCTTCATCGTCACACCGCAGAAACCAGCGTACAAGCAGAACCAGTTCGGCGCTACATTTGGCGGCCCGGTCCAGAAGGACAAGACATTCTTCTTCGTCGATTACGAAGGATTTCGCTTGCGGCAGGGAATACCACAAACCGCGTTCCTTCCTGATCAAGACATGGTGGTCGGCAATTTCTCCGAGCTTCTCACGAACATGCCGGCAATGGCCGTTGACCCGAACACCGGCCTCCCGACGGGGGCTGTGGCTCTTGATTGCAATAATCACCAGACCTTTGTGGGGGAAATCTTCAACGCCAGGCGAACCCTGCCAGTGCCGGTAACACCCGCCAACCCCACTGGATTCTGCGGATTTCCAATAGGGGTGGATGGCTCGGGCAACCCAACAAATATTTTCCCTGCCGGAACTGTGGACCCGCTGGCCGCCCGGCTGGCAGCTCTGATCCCACCCCCGAACTCGTCCGTCAATCCGGCTTTCAATTACATCGCCGTCCCCGTGCGCAGCGAAACCCGCAACAATTTTGACGTCCGAATGGACCACACTTTTTCGAGCAAGGATTCCATCTTTGGGCGGTTCAGCTACGAAAACCAGCCCAGTTTTATTCCACCGCCTTTCGATAACGTACTGGACGGCGGCGGGTTCTTCGACGGAATTGAGGATTTCTCTTACCGCAGCGTTGCGTTGAGCGAGACTCATATTCTTGATTCAACCCATGTGAACGAGTTTCGTTTTGGCTATAACCGCATCAACGCGCATCGTTACCAGGTTAATTTCAACGAAAATGTGTCAGCGCAGCTTGACTACCCTGGGGTGCCGTTCGAACCCGGCACATTTAATGGCGGACTTCCAGCTTTGACGTTCAGCGATGGTTCGGCTCCAGAGCTTGGCAGCTCGGGTTTTTTACCTTCGATCGAGAAGCAGAACAGCTATGTCTTTACCGACAATTTCACTTGGATCAAAGGTCGCCATTCGCTCAAGTTCGGCACCGAGATTCGCTTCGAACAATTCACCATTTTTCAACCATCCGCTTCTCGCGGCACTGCGGATTTCAGCACGGGCTTCACGGACAATCCAGCGGCGCCCGGAACTGGCGGGTATGGCTTCGCGAGCTTTCTCTTGGGCATCTCCGATGGCGGGTCGATCGTAAATCTTCACAACGTTGACTACCATCGGCAAATCTACGCAGGATTCGTTCAGGACGACTTCAAGAAATCAGCACGTCTTACGTTCAATCTTGGTTTGCGCTACGAGCTTTATACCACGGTCAAAGCAGCCGGCAATGAACAGGCCAACTTTGATTTTGGATGCGGCTGCCTCATTGTTCCCAAAGGACAAAAAGCCGTACTCACACCGACCCTTGCCTCGCAAATTTCGATTGACCGTAATGGGTCATCCGGTCTGGTCTCGCCAGATCTCCACAACTTTGCGCCGCGGGTCGGCCTGGCTTACAAAATAAGCGACAAACTCGTGCTCCGAACTTCTTATGGGATTTTTTACGGCGGTCAAGAAAACGGTCCTTATTCCAATCCAAGTCCCGGATTCAATCCGCCATTTTTTGTGACGCAGTCATTCAACATGCCCTGCTTGGGGAATTCCGCGAACCCTAGTTTTCCCCTAACCAACTGTTCGATCCCGGGCTTCAACTCATTGCAGCAGGGATTCCCGGCGAACTCCTTGGTTGATCCGAATACTCCCTTGCTTTTCTCCATCAGCCCAAAAATCACTACACCGTTCATGCAGCAATGGTTCCTTGGTTTCCAGTACGAATTGCCATCGAACATTGTGGCTCAAGTTTCCTACGTGGGCTCGCACGGCGCAGATCTCTTCGGTCTGTTTAACGGAAACCAGGCCGTTCCTACATCGGACCCAAATAGTCCCACCGCCGGACGACGCCCCGATCCCAATATTGATGCGGGGATCTATGCGCTTCGTTCCAACTTGTTCTCAAACTACACCGCCTTGCAACTTAAACTCGAGAAACGTTTCTCCAACGGTTTGCAGTTTGAAGCCGCCTACACCTATAGCCACGCGCTCGATGACGCTTCAAGTGCCAGTCTTGGCGCTCAGAATCAAGGGGACTTCCGGTTGCAAACGGAGCCGCAGCTAGAGTATGGCAACGCCGATTTCGACGTTCGACAAAGATTCGTCTTCAACTTTGTGTATGACCTGCCTTTCGGGAAGGATCAACGATTTGGTTCAGATCTTTCGGGCTTCCGCAACCAGCTCGTCGGCAACTGGCAAATCACCGGAATTATCTCGGCGCAGACGGGCAATTGGTTCACGCCCACCGATGACCTGGTGAACATTTCTAACTCTGACTGCGGAGGAGAAGTTTTCAATTGTGCGCGTCCGAATGTTGTTGGAAATCCCAACGGAACGCCTTGCATAGCCGGGACGATTTTCAACACCTGCGCCTTTGTCCCCAATACCGTGGAGGGGACGTTCGGAGACGCAGGTCGAAATATCATTCGGGGTCCCGGACTGCATAACTGGGACTTGTCTTTCATCAAGCAATTTCCCGTTCGCGAACAAATGCATTTTGAGTTCCGCGCGGAATTGTTCAATATATGGAACCATCCGAACCTGACGTTCACGGATGTGACTACGACGGACGAGAACTTCTCCACCGAGCGGGGGACTTCGCAATTTGGCTTTCCTACTGCTTCGTTGCCTCCACGATTGATCCAATTCGCTCTGAAATTTTACTTCTGAACGCGAAGAATTGGGGAGGGGCTTTCAGACGTCGCGGCGGGTGGCGCGTTTCTTGGTGTCACACCAGAGTCAAATCGAGTGACGGAGGTAATTAGCAGGGTGCCGAACCTTTTTCTGTGGCTTGTGGTTGGTTATTTTCGTTTGGGAGAAGTGGAAGGGAACCTGGCCCTTCAAATCCAGCCAAGAGCATGAGTCAGCGCCGCGCTAACCCGCTTTTCGAAGTTCGTTTACGAGCTTCCTGGCTTCTCGCATCCTTTCCTTGTAGTACGTGGGGCTCAGAACAATTTCCTTGTCCCCCACGTGCACACGTTCTTTGATGCCTTCTTTTGACAAAAATAATGCGAGCGCTACATACGTCTTGATTTCCTTTTCCAGGAACTGAACGGCCTGTCGTTTGGACTCATCCATTTTTCACCTCAGACTGCGAAGAAAGGCAAAGGTTGAAAGTAAAAAGGTCCGTTTCAGGTCTTGAGCCTCGTCTGATTGCGGGCACTCTGCGTCACGTGGTTCCGCGGACGCTGGCGCCTGCGCGCTTCTAGATGCGGCCGAGAAGCAGAAGAATGACGACGATGACCAGGATCAGCCCGACTCCGCCAGTCGGGGCATAACCCCAGTCCCGGCTATGCGACCACCTGGGCAACACACCAAGAAGCGCCAGCACCAAGATCACGATCAATATAGTCCCGAGCATTGTTCCTCCTGTTTCTCTCTTCGCCGAAGTAACCAAGGAAGGCCCTGACGCTCTACCGGCACTGCCAGGGCGACTCGACCCGACTGCGCGTCCGCCGCCCTGAAGCTCTGGCCGAAAAACCGCTTAGATCACGACGCTGATGCCAACGCGCGCGCCGGGATAATACGGGTTGCACAAGTAATAGCCGCCGTCGATGAAATCAACGTAAACGTTGTCGGTGTAATACCAGCCCTCCGGCCACGGATTCTCGAATCCAAACCAAAAACCGCCGTATTGGAATCGCGAAAAACCGCCGACCATCACTGGTTGGTTGATTACGAAGGTGTGCTCCGAACCAAAATTGGCACGGAACCGATCGTCAGGTATGCGAGCGCTGCTTCTGGCGCTGAGCCGAAGTGCCGGCTCTGAGCGTTGCTTCTGCTGCGCGGCTGCACTGCGCTGAGGCTGACCGTGTTCTTGCCCGGTTGCTTCCTTGCCGCGCCCTTCCTGATTTTCAGTCTTAGCCTGCTTCTCTTGTTCTGCTGGCTTCGCCTGTTTCTCTTGTTTCGCCGGCTTAGCCTTTGCTTCTTCCTCTTGCTTCGCTGGCTTGGCCTTGGCTTCTTCCTGTTGCTTTGCTGGCTTAGCCTTGGCTTCCTCTTCCTTTGCTGGCTTGGCCTGCTTCACCGGCTTTTCGCTCTTAGCCTCTTCCTGTTTTGCAGGCTTGGCTTCTTCCTGCTTCGCAGGCTTAGCCTCTTCCTGCTTGGCAGGCTTGGCCTCCTCTTGCTTAGCTGGCTTGGCGGCTTCCTCGTGTGTCGCAGGCTTGGCCGCTTCTTCGTGGTGCTCTTCCTGCGCGAAAGCAGGAACCGTGGCTCCGAGAAGCAAGAACACGGCTGTAGTGCTGATAACTCCGAGTATTTTCATGAGTGTTGCCTCCATTAACGAGAATTCATTCGCTGGGCGTTTTTCGCCTAGCGCGGTTTGTTATTTGCGTACGATGACGCACACCTCATCTCCGTGTCGTTTATCAAGGCTTGCTTATGCCCCAACGTGGATTCGGGAGAAAGCGTGGAATAGTCCGAAAACGTTCAGTAGCCACAAGACTACGGCGATGACTACCACTGCATTCAAGATGGACTTGATCGTTCCCTGCATCGGTATAAACCGATTGACCAGCCAAAGCAGGACGCCTACCACGATCAGGACCATTACAAGTTGAAGTAACGGCATTTAGCTATCTCCTTCTGTTCGCAGGCAGATACTCCGACCGGTCCCAAGGTGTTGCATCAATTTCTCTGTTGGCAAGAACTGCTTGTGCCGGCTGAAGTGGGAAGGAACCTGCGATCTTCAGTATCGTTGGGCGGAAGCTTTAAGAACTGGTTTTTGCCTTGCTCCTATCGCTTTACCCACAGGCAATATCTTAGAAGGCACCGTGGCGGGTGTCTGTTCACTTGTGCACACATTCGCATCTCGCTTGCGAATTTGCGGTCGAGTGCTACCATACTATGTAGGAAGGGGTTGCAGCCGTGGCCACAGCTTCAAATCGACTGAAATCCGGTAGCAAGCTTGCCAATGGTAAGGATGCGTTCAACGCTCAGGATTTTCTTGATTCGGCCGGTATAGCTCGGAAAGTTACGGAATTCAAGAAGAGAGAAGCGATCTTCTCGCAGGGCGATCCCGCGAAAAATGTTCTATATATTCAGAAGGGTGCGGTTCGACTTTCGGTAGTCAATGAAACCGGCAAAGAGGCCGTGGTCGCGGTTTTGGGACCGGGCGATTTTTTTGGCGAGGGATGCCTCGCCGGCCAGCCGATTCGGATAGGGTCGGCCACGGCAATTGCGCCGACTACGGCGCTCGTGATTGAAAAGAAGGAAATGATCCGAGTTCTGCACGCGGAACATACGTTCTCCGACCGTTTCATCGCGTACATGCTTTCCAGGAACATTCGCGTGGAAGAAGATTTGGTCGATCAGCTTTTTAACTCCAGCGAGAAGCGGCTGGCTCGCACCTTGTTGCTGCTCGCCCGCTATGGCAAGGAAGACAAACCCCAAAAGGTGCTCCCCAAAATATCGCAAGAGATGCTGGCGGAAATGGTCGGCACCACGCGCTCGCGCGTGAATTTCTTTATGAACAAATTCAGAAAACTAG
>Ga0302221_10002408_pt1 | contig 11659 bp, 1 predicted proteins | sample II_Palsa_E2_1_FD_193517 | JGI IMG/M metagenome (GOLD analysis project Ga0302221, IMG submission 193517) | Peat permafrost microbial communities from Stordalen Mire near Abisko, Sweden - II_Palsa_E2_1 | ecosystem: Environmental > Terrestrial > Soil > Palsa > Peat permafrost | place: Sweden...
GTAAAACCACCCATCCACGGTGCACATTTTCATCCACTTAGCTGACTTTGCTGCCTGATCCAGATCATTTCCGAACGCTCTCAATCAATTATCAGCCATGGGCCTTTAATTTATCGTATCTTTGAGAAGGCGAGTGTCCCTGTGAATGACAAGCCAGTATACTGTCAGTGTTTGCTTTTGCTCGCTTCGAGCTGGAGCCTTATATTAGCCTTACCTAGATATTCGAGCTACTGTTGGAAAAGGCACGAGGAATGCCACCAAGGATGTCTGCAAGCGGCGCAGACAACGTCAAACCGTCCCGAAGTGCGGAGCCGCGAAAATTCGGCTTGAAACAGGTAATTCGGTATGGGAATGTTCTCATCCAATTTTCCATTTCCGTCTCTGGACCTGAGCAGCTGCTGCTTTAGCCTGAGCTATGGGTGAGCAAGCATAAGCCGAGGGTGAGCATTCCTGAGCATCGCCTGAGCACTACCGGAGCACACGCTAAATAAGCTTAAGTAGCTATTTTAGTATCTGCAAGGGCTCGTTTTAGCTCCCTTAAGGCCCGGTTGCACTTTCCTCGTCTTGCCTTTAAAGGCGGGTCCCATTTTAGCTCCGACAAGGTTCCCTCCGGAACCTTTTTTAGATCTATACTCGCTTATATGCACGTGATACTTGAAAGGCTAAGCGGCTTAGCGCTCTCTTTAACGTCTTTTTAACGTTTATAGGGAGATTTCAATAATTTCGGTAGCATTTAATTTCCTTCTCTTTGCTTAAAAATCTCTTAATCGTATACTTTACTTGTACTTTCTCCTTATTATTGTCTTGCTTATTAAAGGCAAAGGGCTAAAGTGCTTTAAGGGCAGGTTTAATTTATATAAAATTAAGGCAAGAGAGGGACAATTATATCTGCTAAATTAACAAAATAAGAAATTGCCGGTAGCAAGCTTACTAATAGTGATATTATATAGCAGCAATGCTATGCTAAGGAGGAGTCGCACTAGTGTCTAGTAATACTAGGAAACTCTTATAAATCCTAGCAATACCAAATTACATTAATAGTATAGTTTACTAATAAAGGGCACGAGATTAGCTAAGCAAGGGCTAAACTAAGGTAAAGTCATGCAAGTTGCACTAAAGGCTTAATAGCACTAAGAGATTTATATAAAAGGGGTTAATAAGTTAGCTAAGATGCCGTATTAAGAAGGAGTAATATTATAGTATAATAACGCCGAGAGATTTATATAAAAGGGGCAATGCTATATAGCTTGCGTTAAAGCGCAATTACACTATTATAAGAAAGATTAAGAGATTATACAAATTTTAGCAAGGCAAAATCACTTTAGTAAGATTTAGCAAGCAAATTAAAGTAAAGATGTATTACTAATGCCGCACTAAAGAGCAATTATATTATAAGGTCTAATAATTAAGAGATATACTAAATCACATTAATAGTAAAGCTATATTAACATATAGCAAAGTTCTTAGTATAATTCTTGCAGCTAGGGTATTTATATAAAGAGAAGAGGATCTTAGAGGACGCAAGGGTATAGCCCCGCCCGCTAAGCTTACCTTAAGTAACTTAAACCTTATATAATACTTTTTAATGCAATCTCGCTGCTATATAAACTTTAGCTAGTAAGCATTAGTCTTTTTAAGCCTACTCCCACGTCACCTTGCTACTAAGATAATTTTGCCTTAAAGCTTTTAGCGCCTTATAGAGATAAGGATAAACCCTTTTAATTACCCGGTATATTAGCAGCAAATATTAGCTACTAATATACCCCTAGCTACTTTACTATTCTTGGCTAATCCTTTTAAGTTAGCTATTCGGTCTATAAGAGGGCAAATTAAGACGGACGATTATACTAGCAATCGGCTTGTCTCCTTATTAAGTATAATTATGCTTAAACGGGAAGATATCCCGAAGGATAGCTAAAGTGCTTAGCTATTACTTATTAATTAGTAAGTTAAGCCGTGTTAGAAGTGGCAATATAAGAAAGTAGCTCTTTAGCTTACTTAAATTAGCTACGACGATAGAGCTAAAGGGATAGGTTTATAATAGAACTTAGATATTTAAAGTAAAGACTAACGAGGGTAATAGCCTTTAAAGTAAGAGTAATAAAGAATTAAAAGGCATTAAAAGAGAATTATAATAAAATAGTAAGGTTAATCTCGACAAGTAACTTGCTTTACACGATTTTAATATATTATATAGCTTTCTTTAAAACCCCTTATATTAAATTAACTTGTAGCTAAGCTATTTACTAACGTGATTTTATATTCCGACCCCTTTTCTTAAGCTTTTTAAAAGCTCCCCGAGATAGTAAAGTATTTAAAGTAACATCCGGCAAATTAATATAGCTTAACTCCGCTTTTTCCGGTATAAATGTAGCATTATTACTTGACTAATTAGCGAGATTATGGCTTTTTAACACTTATAAAAGTCCTAATCCTCTTAGCTTAAATTGCTTTAAATTAAGCGATAATGCATTAATAGCTAAATAAATTCTCTCGAGGTAAGTCGGCATCTAAATATTATAAACATTTCTAGTAAACGTGTATATAGCCCATTTCTCTTTGCTAAGCGCGAAGCTAATATTATAAATCGGGTAGTAGTAGAATTTAGTCTTATCTTTATTAATTAAAAGATAATAACTATAAATTCTTATTATTTAGTAGTTGTACAAGACTAAGAAGGCAAGGATTTGCAAATAAAGTTCCTTTTCGCGCTTTACTATTCGAAAGAGTTTTATAATGCCCCTTATAGCAAGAGTTATGCTATAAGCATTTTGCTTATTTGCAATGTCAAGCGCTAAGTTATTGCACTTTACTTTGCAAGTTAAAAACAGGAAGTACATTTGCTAAGTAGCTATAAATAAAAAGTAAAATTATCTAAAACCTCGCTAATAAAAGGCTTAAGCTTTTCGAGTTAATTATCTATAAACGCAAATCGTTTAAACTTTAAAGAATAATCAAGTTATAAGCAAGGACTATAAAAAGGCTTAGCGCTATTTTAACTTTTATTAACGCTTTCGATTAAATAGTTAAGATAATAAGCATTATATATCGCTAAAGTTTAAGCAAAAGGGACAATTAGCAGCAATATATCTTAAATAACTATAGCCTCGTTTTTGTTGCAAGTCTTTTTGCAAGTTATATTAAATAGATTATTACAAAATAATAAGTCTCGAGGATATACTTGCTTTAAAGAAAGTAAAGTTTAATAAAGGTTATTACTTGCTTTTTTAATACCCTTATCGGATTTATTTATAAAGCTCTTCTTTGTAGCAAGTATAGTCTTATAACTTAAACGCGTATAAGGGGTACTCTTAGCTTCCTTTAGCCTTTTATTGCTAAGTGCAAAGCTAAGGGTAGTAAAGCTAGCTTCCGATTACTTGCTATAAAAAGATTTCTTCCTTATAAGCAAATAATTTATATTACTTTCCGGCTTAAAGTATTCTTTAAGCTAAAATCCTTCCTTATTTTAGTATTTAAGTGGGTTAATATCCTTCCTTCTAATATTAATTACTATATTCGCGCCGATTGTGTCTTTAATATAAGCTTTTTAAGGGGACGTTTGCAGCCGCTTTCGAGGAGTAATAATAGTAAAAAGGAGGGCTTTATCTTATAATTATTTGCGTTTTTAATTTCGATTTCGATCCTTAGATTATAAGAACTTGATTTAAGTTAAATTTATAGCATAATAAGAGGAGAGTAATATGCCTCTTTGCTAAAAGTGTTGCTAGTTAAAGAAGGAAGTAAGTACTTTAGTTTTATAGTCGTCTTAGATATAATTTATTCTTAAAGGGGTCGTCAGCAAGTGCTTTTATAAGGTTATACTTTCTTGATATCTTATAATTACGCTCTTATTAAGTATTAGTTAAAATACGCAATAAATATAAATAGCTTACTTACTTCCGTTTTTTAGCACTAATTAAGTGTTACCTTTCGCTTAAGACAAGGCTATATTAACTAGTAAGAAGAAGGGTAAAAAGTGGGTTTATATTGCTACTAAGTTTAATAGACGGAGGTAAAGGGAAGAGTTAAAGGGGGTATAAGTAAGATGCAGGTAATAAGCGATAAATTTGCTAAAAGTTTTAAGATATAGCATAAATATAGTATATATCCTCGAACTATTAAGCAAGATCGGCTTAACATTAGTGTCGTTATTTAATATTATACTAAATAAGGATTAATTAAAAATAAGCGAAAACAGGAAGCAAACCTTTTACTTCGGCTTAAGATCCCTTCTTTTATATACTCCGAATCTGTTACTAATATGCTTAACCCGAGACTAGTTTAATAGTCAGTTTACGAAATTAACGACAATTTATAAATTATCAAAGACGTGCTTCTTCTCTCTTACATGCTTATTAAGCTATTATTTAATTATTTTTAAAAGGATAATAAAAACGCGTTTTATACCTTGTCCGAGCTAAATTACTTAAAGCACTAAACTCGCCCACTCTCTTCTACTAGCCTAATATAATTAATTTATAATGCTAATAATTATAATATAACGTGGCGAATTAGTAAAGCGTTTTTGAAAGTATAAGCCTTAAGCACTTTAAGCAAAATACCCAAATATATTATATTAAACTATTTATATAACCCCGCAAATAGCTTTACCCTAACGTTTCTAATTCCCCGCGTCTTATACTATAAAGAATACAATAATCGATATTACCTCCTCACAAATCGAGTGCTAAAAGATACTTTAAAAAAGGCTTAGCTAAGTATAAATAAAGCAACAAAGCAAGCGTGCATTAAACAAGTTATAAACATTTGCAAAGAGTTAGTATAAAGAAGGAATAACGAGATATGTAATATTAATAGGGGTAGCTTATTAAAGAATTAAATAAAACTTCCTCAAGCGCTTAATAGATATTTATATAAAATATTACTTTTATATTACAAAGAACTTAAGATAAAATGCAATGCTTTCGTATTATACTATTTTAATATAAGACTAACAAATGCTATTGTTAATTTAATTAAAGGTTATAAAGTTAGACTTGTTAATTAAGAAGTAATTAGATTTGTTTTTAAAGAATAAATTAAAATAAAGTTTTGCGTTTATTAAGGTATAAATTTCGACTTTATAGATAACGATATAAAAAGCATAAATTAGAGACAACGAGTTTAGCTTTAGCTAATAAAAGAGGGTTTTTCTAAGGTCGCAAAAGCATAAAAGAGCCGATTTTCGAAGGAAAGGCAAGGAGTATAAGTATAATAGAATTTATATAGCAATTCTTAATAGCATTTAATAGAAAATATATTACAAATTTACTTAATATTTCAAAAGCTTATATACAAATAAAAGAGATAAAAGGTAAACAAAAATATTATTATTTGCTACTTGTAAACAATAAACCTTATACGATAGAGTATTAGAGCTTATAGAATAGCTTTAGGCTTTATCTATTCTAATAACTAGTATATCCTTACTTAAAGTGGTGCAAAAACTGTCGAAGATCTTGTAAAATAGCAGAAAACTCTTAGAATAGTATAAGGAATTAATTAATAGTTTTATTTATAAATATAGTACTTATACTTTATATAACCTCTTTAAGCAATATTCTTGTCTTTCCCATATATTTAAGTCCCTCCTTTCTTATCGCTTACTATCCTTGCACAAGTTATAGCGCTAGTAGTGTTATTATACCCACAAGAACAATTTCACAAGTTAACAAGCTAAATTAGTGCAAAAGTAGCTATAATATTTGATAAAATTTAGTTACTTTATATTCGATGCTTTTAAGGAATAAGGAGTATTAGAGGGTAGCTTAGTGCTAGTTGCAAAAGACAGCTATCTTTATAGCTAGCAAGCGTATTAAATAAGCAAATGTCACGCTAAACAATAATATTATATGCTTGTGAGGGAGAAATATGCAAGACGCATATATGCGGGTTCTAGTAGTATCGTGCATATTAAGCTTAATTATTTGCAAATAAGCCTCTATAAACGAGTAAGCTTATTAGAAACTAGGTGCATAGCTTGCCCTTACCCTAGTCACTTAACTTTTATACACTATTTTATAGTACTTGCACGTTATATAAACGCAGCTTATTAACTACTAACAAATTCCTTAAGCAAACTTATATACACACACATTTAAATCGGTAAGTCACTTGCTACGCTTTAATAAGCAAGGGCTAGCAACTATTATAAGAAGGGATTTAACCTTCTAAGTCTTGTTAATATTAAAATTAGCATTTCCCTTGCATATTACCCTCTTTGCAATCCCTTAAACTTGTCTTTATCCCTAAAAGTCGGGGAAGGCGCTAATCTCGACTAACAAATAAGGACGAAACTTTTAAGGAGCTTAGCTTATATATAATACTTAGCGCTTTCGAAACTAGGTATATAGCTTATTATTACCCTAGTTACCTAGATTTTATTTGCCCTTTCTATAAAGTAAAAAGGCTTTATAGACTAAAGGCGTTAAACTAGGCTATATAATGCAAGTAACGTCGCGCCCAGAATAGCTTATATTATAATTTATTATTAAATATAGCAAGAAGATATAATTAAAGGCTAATAACTACTAGACTGCTAAATTTGCATTAACTTTTAGTTTATAAAAGTAACAGTTTACTTAAATAAACGTTATTATTTAAACTTACAAGTTCCTTTAAAAATACTTTATTATTATTAATTACGCTAAATACTTTCCATTTTGCTTTATTCTCCTCGAGAAGATTAATATTACACTTTATAAAAAGTGTAAACGGGGAAGTTTTTACCTTATAGCTTTAAGAGGTAGCTAAATTGTAGCTATATGCGCTATAGCTATTACGCCTAATATAAATTAGGAATAGTATAAAATGCATTTAAATTATAAAAGCCTTAGCCCTTTTTTAAGGCATATAACATTTGCTATAAAGTGTAGCTACTTTTAATTCGACTTACTTTTATTTACATTAATCCGCATTACACTAAAAAGTCTTATCTTAATTATAAGCTAAGAAATAATACATGCAAACTCTATTTTAAATAAATGGGATTTAAATATCTTTTATCTTAAAAGTAGTAATATTATATTATTTACTTTAAAAAGCAATAATAGCCGAGTAAACTAGTCCTCGACCGAGAAGCCTTATCCCTTATTATCTTCGGCTCGACTATTCCCGCTATATAATTTATATATAATAAAAACGATAATTAAATTATTCCTCCTAATTAGCTCTTATCTAAGTAGCCTTTTACTTTAGCCTCGCTTGCTAATCCCTTTATTAACTATTTGCTCTGCTAAAAAATTTGCATCCCGACTATTCGCTTATAGGGGTAAGTAATTTAAAAGGAGAGCAAAGGAGGATAAATATATACTAAATAATAAGTATATAATATATTATTCACTTATACTTAGTTCAAGCAATTATAAGTTAGCTAATACTTGTAGTAATACTTGTTATATCCTCTTAAGCTAGACATTTTAATTATTAAACTAAATTATATATTATAGTAATATACTTATTTATATTTCGTTTAAGTAATGTGCTTAGGGTCGCTTTTAATCCCCGATTAAAAATGTCTATTTTTTACTAATAAGAGCATATAAAATTTAAGTAATTAAGGTAATAACGAGCTATATACTTAGTTTTTAAGCCTTAAGCATTATTTGCAAGTGCTATATAAGCTTAACTTAGTTTTTACCCTCGTTTATTGGCCGGGATTAACGCCTTTTTATGCCCGACTTTTTAAGAGGGCGCTATATAAGGGAAATGCTAATTCTAATATTAACGGGACTTAAAGGGTTAAATCCCTTCTTATAAAGGTTATTAGCCCTTGCTTATCGAAGCAAGTAACTCCTTATTTAGTATATATAAGGAATGCGGGCTTGCTTAAGGAAATAAGGCTATATTTATATATTTAATAAAATTTAATTATTATAACTTTTTTTTCTTCTTTTATTTATAAAGTAATATATAAAACTAAGTAACTAGGGTTATAGCAAGCTATATACCCGGTTTTTAATAAGCTTACCCGTTTGCAGAGGGCTTTTATAATAAATGCATTTTATACTTAAGCCAAATAGCTATAGCGCAATTACTTCTTAAAGCTGCAAGGTTGCATTTTTGCACGCGAGAATTATAATATTAAGAAATTTGTAATACGACTATAACTAAAAGATATAATAAAAGGATACGTCCAATTTTACTACTAACCATTTTTTACTTATAATTTTATGCCCGTTTTTAGCTTAAAGGCTAAAGGCAAAATGTATAAGGTATACTCGGCTATTATTAGCTTAATAAAGCAAATTATATAATATTATGCCCTATTACTTGCAAAAGTCTTGCAAATTACAATTTCTTCTTGCAAAATAAATAGCCTTATTAACTACTTAAATTACAATTAAGAGACTATTTAAGGTAATGCCCGATAGCCGCATAATTATATTTCTTAGTAATCCCTATTATTTTATTTAATAGCTCTTTTTTAATCGTCCTTCTTAATCCGCTTCTCGGTTTATCTTCTCGATTACTTTCTCGATTACTTTCTCGATTGCTTTCTCGAGTAATAAAAGACGTCTTTCTCTTAAATAGCAAATCTTTTATAGCTTGCTAATATTACTAAAGAGGCGTTAATTATTTCAAGAACATAGTTAATTTATACTCCGTTTTTAATGCCTTAATAACTTCTTACTAATTTACTTAGCTATAATTAATTCCCCCTTAATACTTTATTCCCTTAAGTAAACAAAGAATCAAATAAATTTAAAGAACTTTATATAATAATTGCAAAATATAATGCCCCTTTTTAACTATTACTCCTTTATTACTACTCGATAGTCCTTAAAGGGCAAGCAATATTAAGCACTAGAATAAAAGGGCTCAGGTACTTGATTAAGCTTACTTGTATTTCCGATATTAATTAATATAAAGTTTATAATTATAAAATCTCGGTAAATGCAATTAGCTATATAAGCAAAGGCAAGATAAGAAATGCCCTTTTATACTCCGGGTTTTGCAAAGGTTTATTAGTCGATATTAGAAACATTTATACTAATTTCTTTATAGGGTTTATTAGCTGCCTTTAAAAGTATAGCTTAGCAAATACTTTCGGGCTTAAGTTCTATTAAGGTTAGCCTAAGAAAATGATTAAATTTTCTTTTAATATAAGCCTCCTTTTAGTTAAAGAGGAGGAGCTAAGGGCAAAGATAAGGGAAGGGATTAAGCAATTTACATATTAAGTAATAGCATAAGCTATTACAATCGATAATAAAAATGTTAAATATAAAGGAATAAAATATTACCTTAAGCCTTTTAACGAAAAATATATCGAAATTGTGCCTCCCGATATAAAGGTGTCAAATATTATAGCACTCTTAAGAGATAAAGGTTATTTGGTTATATAGCATATAAATACTTAAATTTATAGCCTTAATTTGCAATACTTATTTACGCTAAGACTTCGAACGTAATACTAGATTTCTTAAAGTTTACTACTAGTTTAAAGTCTCTTATATATATTATTATATAGCAAGTGTTCTCGTCTTAAAGTATATAACTAAACTTATCTTTATAAAATAATTATATAAAAGGCTTTAACTTAAGAGTGCATTTTAGCGCAACTAAGTTAAAAGTGCTTAAAGTATTATTATATATGTCAAACACTTTCTTATATAACTTAATAATAAATGCTTATTTGATTAATAGCTTAAACGAAACGATTTAATGTTTCCCTAATATAGTAAACTAAATAAAGATTATCTTATTAGTAGGATTTGTTATTACAATGTTAAGTCTTAAGCTAAAAAGTATCTAGTAAAGAAGGTATTTGTCGAATTTAATTAGTTCTTTAAAAGTTAACTTATACAAAATTTAGCTAAAGCCGAGTTATATTTACTTATTACTTTTTAAGAAACTAAAATAAACTCGAGTTCGGTCTCTATGCCACTTATAGCTACCTTATCTAAACTTTGCTAATTTAAATATAATTAGTAAATATCGTTAAAACTAAGTAATTATTTAACGAAGGAAATTGCCTCTTTTAAGCTTTTAAATATAAAGGTACTTACTTAAATATATAACTTTAGCCCTAAGAGTTACATCGGATTCTTTAACTTTTAATAATTAATTAAGTTTACTAGTTATAAAGATATAAATGCACTTAGACTCGGCGCTACTTTATTCTTAGCTACTAATTTACTTAGCTGCACTAATAATAGAGCTTAATCTTCTAATATAGCTCCATTTAAGCTACGCCTCCGTTTTTATAGCTTATTTAAGCTTTGCGCTATTTCCTTAAACTTCTTAATAGCTAGTAATTTATTAATTGACTTTTGACTTTTGTTAGCGAATAAGAGCTTACCTTTTAAAAATATAAAATATTCTTAAAAATCTTTTAATAGCTCTTTAGCTACTAATTTACTTAAAATCTTATATATATTTAATAGCTACACTCGGCAGTTATTTAGCTTAATATAATTTAATATATATTCGAAGATATCTTTTAATATCGAATTTACTTTTTATATAATATTTGTAAAAGCTATTGCCTAAGAAATTATCTTATCGGGAGTAAGGGAGCAAATGCGCTCGCATTAGTCCCGAGTTACTTGCTTTCTCTTTTTAATTGCAAGTATATCGACGAAAGAATCGCTTTAACCTTTAAAGAAAAAGATAATACTCTTTACAAATATTTTTAGTTTCTTTAATTTAATAGTAATAATAAGATCCCTATAACTTAGCTTTGCTTAAGCAATAAATTATTCGCTTTAAGCGGAAGACAGGCCTTTTAGTCGTTCTTTAAGAGCTACAATCTTAGTAAGGAGTTTAATAGTAATAGCGGAAAGCTTAAAGCTTAATGCTTTAAGTGTTTAGTATTAATTATTCGAGGGATAAAGGCGGGAATTTTAAGGGATCCGGATTAGCGATTCGAGTTTAGTAATTTAAGCAATAAGCTACGCAATAAATTCGCTTATCTTTATATTAAGTAAGGTAATTAGTAATTTAAAAAGATAGTACTTTAAAGCCGGCTATATGCTTTTAAATATAAATAGCCGGGTTAATTATTGCTTATATACCTAGTTTTATAAGCGAAATAGAATCCTAATCTAATAAAGTAAAGTTATTTTCTTTACAAATTTTTTAAGCTATAAGCATGTTTTAATTCGTTAATTTGCAATTATTGCTTTAGTACTATATATCAATTGTAGCTTACTAGCTACTTTAGGGGTTAATAATATAGCATACTTGACACTAACTAAGAAGAAGATTTCTAGTTATAGCACTATTATCGATGTATCTTGCATAATATAACTTAATTTTTTCTTATGCAAGTTCGAATATATAAAGCTAAGTAAAAGAGGGATAATGCTATTATTTAAAGCTTAAGTCTAATTATAGATCTTATTTAAGGCAATTCCACTTAACACTTATAATTTAAACTTATTTAGAGTAATGCATATCTTTTACTTTAGCATTAGCGGCAAGAGAATTCTACTTTCTTATTTAATTATAAATATTTATCTAGCTCTTATGTCTTACTTAAAAAATTCAAAATTACTTGCTTCTTAAGCGAGAGGAATTAGGTACTTAACCCCACGTTTCTTGCATTATGCATTAATAAGCCATATTAATTGATAAAGGTTCCAAATGCATTCTATTGCAATATAAGTGCGGGGCGGGGCCCCCCCGGGGGGGGGGGGGGGGGGTGTGGTTGGGATGT
>Ga0302221_10002410_pt1 | contig 11652 bp, 11 predicted proteins | sample II_Palsa_E2_1_FD_193517 | JGI IMG/M metagenome (GOLD analysis project Ga0302221, IMG submission 193517) | Peat permafrost microbial communities from Stordalen Mire near Abisko, Sweden - II_Palsa_E2_1 | ecosystem: Environmental > Terrestrial > Soil > Palsa > Peat permafrost | place: Sweden...
AATATTAAATATATATATAAATATTTTTAAAATTATTAAAATTAATAATAATATTTTTTTTAATTTTATTATAAACTTATTTATAATAAAAATAAAAATTATATTTAAAAAAAAATTAAATATTTAATATTATATTAATATAAAATATATATATATTATAAAGCTTTTAAATAATATTATTAATAAATATATTTAATTCTTTAATTATATTAAATATATTTTTAAAAAACTTATATTTTTTTTATATAAATCTTTAATAAAAAAAAATTTTTTATAAAAAAAATATTATTTATTATAATATAAAGTTTATTAATCTTTTTATATAATTTTATAATTCTTTAATTAAAATTATTAATTTTAAATATATAATAATTAAAAAAATAATTTTATATATAATTAATTAAAAATAATATTTTATTTAAGATTTAAATAATAAAATAAAAATATTATAAATATTATATTAATTATTAAACTTATACTTTAATTATTATTAAAATCTTTAAATATTAATATATAAATAAATAATTAATTAATTAATTAATTAAAAATTTTTTTAATAAAATTTATAAATAATTTAATTAAATCTTTTATTAATTTATAATAATTTATTATAAAGCTATACTTTAATAAAAACTAAAAAATCGAATAATAGTCGATAAAGTTTTATAGAATCCCTTTATTTAATATTAAGAAAAGAATATTACTAATAAACGAATGTTTATTAAATAGAACCAACTCTATTAGTGATTACATTGCCTGCTTCTACTTATTCTAAACAATAGTATGCGATGAATTCAAGAGGATGGAGGTCTCTACTAACAGCTGGTGGAGGTGCGGCTGAGGGCGTTGCAGTACTCCTTGTGGTTTGTAATAGTCAAGGGTGGTTGCATGCGCTTTTGCCTACAGATCCAGATTTCACGTATCTCCAATTTAGGGACAATTGAAATTGGATACCCAACAGAGCCTTTTATATTTACGTCGGATTATTGGAGTAGAAGTGCGAATTTCTTCAGAAACTGGCTGCGTTCCGGAGGAACTTTCATCGTGCTAGGTCGTGTACAAAGTAGGTGGACTCAACCTCGTTACTCGTTAAATCCTTCTTCGAGCTTCTGGGCAAACGAAGATCCTATCTTCTCGTATCGATGGCATTAAGCGGTCGAGTCGAGGATCTTACCCGCGTTTACAATTGCGAGGCTGTAATATATAAGTTTTTAATAAGCTAACGATTAATTAATTAAACTTTAAAGTCTTCATTAGTGAGGGAAACAAGGGGTCGAATTGCCGTCTAATTCCTCGTCCACTTATTAATACTCCGGATAGGAAGGATGAAGCAAATCTACAAAGGAAGAAGCCAGCATCAAGAACAAATAAGTTGAGTAAGCCTTTATACAGAAATACCTCAATTACTGAAGTTCGTATCCTCGAACACTTCCCAAAACTCGGCTGTTTGCCCTTGACTTAAGTCTTCCTCAATACAAAATTCCTCCTCCATGCGAATATTTTCCTCGCACAGTAAGGTAGGGCACAACCCGTCACTGACCAGCAGCACCTTCATGGTTCGATTCTTCTCGGCTTTCCATAGAATCTCCAAAAACTTGTCAAAATAGACTGTAGATCCTAGCCCTTGATCGTCGTATCTTCCGCCATCAATTAATTGGATGCCATCAATAATGCAAAGAAACAGCGACGGCATCAACGCCAAGAGGTCTTCGAAGATATTATAAGCCTCAGGTAAACTGTCGATGCTGCCATTCAGCAGATAGAACCTTTCAAAACTGAAATCAGCTTTGGTGTCTACGTTGTCCGGTAGCAGCCAGATCATCTGTCGGATGAGAGAGTAGACCATCATAACCATGCGGTCCAGTTCCGGCGACGATTGCGTTTCGTCATAGGGAGGCAGGGATGAAACGGATTCCGTGTCTGAGCTTACAAAGTCGTCAATGTGTATTCGATACGCAATCAGGTTTACTTTGTTCTGCTCGCTGACAAGTACAATCGAAGCAGCAGCCAGGGAAACTGGGCTTGGCACTGGAGTATAGGCTGGTCCGTGCAACCAAAGCCTTTCGCTATGGCTCGTCGACATCCACTTCTGAAGACGCTGGAAGATCTGCGAAGCCATTGGCATATCTTCCGGGGTTGCGAGAAAGTTGATGGGGTATCCGTTCTTCACGGTGACTTCGAGGTGGCGGGATGCGACTTCGACATCAACGAACCGAAGAGCCTTCTCTGTAGCAGCTATGGCAGCCGGTTTGGAGTTATTGGCTGGCTTGAGGACAGTGGTCCATGGGTCCGAAAGCTGTTGTGGTTTTTGAGAGTCTGAAGTAGATTCTTAGCTAGGATTGTTTGACTTCATGTGAGGAAACGGGTATTACCTTTTCCAAATGCCCTCTCTTGGTCTTCTCGTTCCCTGCCTTCCCGATCGAAGTGCGTTCGTGCCATTATTTCCGTAAATTGATTACCAAGCTGACCGACGGCGAGTTGTAATACATTCAGCTGTACTTTAATGTCGTCGCTATTCTTGGTATCAACCTGGCGCGCGTCCCGTTTCTCTTGCTTTTCAACAAGGCTTCGTACCATCCGCTGCACATCCTCCCCAGCTTTCTTCGCCGCCAAAATATCTTTTCGCGCTTGAAGGTTTCCTTCACGTTCTAGTCTTCGTACCTCGTCCAATATCTCATCAAGCGGGCCCTTGACTTTCGATGCATAAAAGTCGCTATCGAAAGCTGATGTGAATCGCTTGAAAGAAGACGCGCACCATTTTGTGTAGGGAATCAGGAAAGCAAAAACCTTGCTGAAGAACTTTGCCACGTAGAGCTTTATTCTCTGTGCTTCGAGGCTGCTTTGGTCTGCGGTGGCAAGCATATCCCCGCAATACTGCATTTCTCTGCCGATTTTCTCTATTGCTGAACGAAAACCTTTACCAATTTTGCGGTGGTTCAGAGTCGCCTAGAGACAAGAACGCTGGTTAGTATGGTATGATTCTCGATATCAGAATGAATTACTTACATCTGAGATGGTTTTCAGCACACCAATAACTACATGAACGTAGTCGTTATCAATGGGTATGAAGTTGAAAACTTCTTTGAATCTGTCGATGATGGCGATCGTATCACCCAAGGCCTTTGCAATCTTATCTGGTGTATTATTCTCTTTTTCGGGTGGTCCATCATTAGAAGGGAACACCTAATGGGGACGCAATACTGTCAGAATTCGGCACTTAATCAGCCGAGTGAGCTCAAGAAGACTTACAGTAGGCATGACTCGTTCTTTCTTGGAGCTACCTTGTTTCATCATTGCATCACTCAGCTCGCTACGAGCGTCCATCATCTTCTGTATCGCCTGCTCGAACTCTTTTGTAAAACTTGCCGGTCTGTTTGTGATTGTTAGAAGATTGTTCGCTGTAGGATAAGGTAATGGTACAAAGTTGCTTCAGTTTGCAAGTCCTGGAATATCTTGATTGCCTGCGATTCTTTTGCTTCTCGTGTAGCCTCGGCCGCAGCCATCGCATGAGCAATTGGATTATTTGGCATCATGTCCCCAACTTCTGTGCTGAACTTGCGACTGATGAGTTGCGCCTTCTCTTCGTACTCAGCTTTTCGCGACAATGCAGGAGTGAGGTTACTCGAGTGTGCCATTTCGAGAAGAATCTTTTGAACCAAATGCCTCTGATTTTTTGCAAAGGAATGCAGCGTGGTAATCCAGTCTCGCCTACTTTGATCCAGTCTCAAGTTTGGCAGCTTCAGGCAGTGCGTGAGGTGAAGTGGTTGCCCACCACTTCACGTCGAACCAATGCAGGGTAACTGAAATGGAAAATCGCTCAAGTATTGCAAGAACTCGAAAGAAGTAATAAAAGGGATCTTATCAACGTGGCTGCTTATAAAGCGACGGGAAACGGGTACGCGCCATGTGGAGGCGCAGAATGATCCAGTCAGCTCTTGGTGAAGTTGTGGTGTTACGAGCCCACCCCTGTAGGTCTGTGCGTTCAGGGTATTCTAGTAATAAATAAAATTTCAGATCTTCAAATCCTTAAATATTAATTAATCAAATTCCACTTCGGTTACTTTAGTTTTTAGATCCTAAATATTATATCGTAATTATTCCTTGTTATATTATAACTTTTAAGTGATTACGGAGACTTTAGTTTTCGAAAGCCTATAAGCGAATTCGAGATGCCTGGAAATGCCTGGAAAATGCCCTGAAGGCACAGACCTATAGTTGTGGGCTCGTTACACCAAACTCGCTTGAAATAGCCTCTTTGGATACCTGACATTGCACTCCCCGCCGATTATCGCGGTGGCACCAACCTAACCTGGTCAGGTTTGGAGCTGAATGGTGAAGAGCAAGGCGGAAACTGTCCGTACCGGCATAATCTTAAGCTGCAATCACACCTATCAGAGTTGGTGAGTTGCATGGTTCGGTTGCGGAATTCTTTTTCAGCTTTCCCCACGACTTGGTTGGGTAGAGATAGAGATTATTGATGAGTTGGCAATTAAACTGCCTCAGCCTTCGATATAAACACCCTTGCACAGCGGCTCAGTGCATTGCAAGCAAGTGGGTGTGGTGAGGCTGTCACTTGTATTGCGCTCTCATTGGCGGTCATCAGGAGCTGAGTTTGGGGGAGTAAACAGAGCTTCTGCCGGGGTCTGTTCGGGGCCTCGATGGGAGCATGAGGCTGGAACCGGTGTTGATGAAGAAGCACTTCTGAAGCGATACCTGACTCTTCCTTTAACCATCCTTCTCACGGCTTGCTCATATTTCATTTCGGACTCCTCCAAGCCAAATCACAGAACTTTCTGTGTGCCTCAACGGACATTTAAGCCAAGCATTAGACAACGCGAATCACACAACTAATCATCTCCACTCCAAGATGGCAGCAGTGGCTTCGCCGATACGATGGCAGGTACTCTACAAAGATGCCGAAGGAAAAGTCGTTAAGGAAGGCCCATATTCCAGCACAAATCCAGCCGTGAAGGAGGATCCAGTTGGACCCAACGACTCAGGACCATCTTCTGTCCTGGATATCATCATTCACGTCACGATAAGGGACATTGTCGAAACAAAGGTCATTAAGACCGAGGCAGAGGCGGTGGAAGCCGGGGCAGAATCAGAAAAACGCGAAGTGGCAGTGGAGGACGTTGCCGGAGGGCAGAAGAACCATCCCTACAAGATCTCAAAAGTCAATTCTTCGGTGATGGTAATACGCTCACAGGCTCTCATCAAAGCTTTGCAAGCTGTGGTGAAGTATTATCCAAAGCAAGCGATCACTGGGGATAAGATCACTGTTGACGAGCCTTATTTCTTCGTACTCCACCACATGAAGGATCTTGAGAAGTATGTGGACGAGACCGAGCCTATGAACGCGACCCTGAATGAAAATACAAATGGTAACGTGAACGGAGTCATCCAAGGAACTGCAAAAGATGAGGCCTCGGAGAAGGAGACAAACAGTCTCCGGCATGATTTTCGCGTGCTCAAATCTTACCTTGACTCAAAGTGGGGGAAGAAGATTGAGAGAGAGCTCGAACGACACAGACAGAATCCTCCCGTCGCAACGCACGAGATGTTGTGGATGTTGTTCAAGCCAGGCACAAGAGTGTTTGCCTTTCCTGGTGAGCAGCTACAAACCGGGGGCTGGATAGTCCGCTCAATCAAATGGCGCACGGCAAACAACTCGTATAAATTATCCCTGTGGAACCTCGATTTTAATGGTGAGTGGATAACCTCAAAGAAATCCCACTTTGACTAATTGTCGTATAGGAAGCCGTCTCGATCGAGGGAAAGAGAGAGCTTGGCTCTTCTCTTTCGAGGGAGAGCGCGAGATATCCACAGCATCATTGGATCCATGTCCGGTCGATCTCAGTGTTAATAGCAAAACAATATCACTCAACAGAAGCTATGAAGACAAGTTAGTGGAGCGGGGTGAGAAATTCATAGGCTATGTTAAAACGCTCTTCGACAGGAGGTCCCTGGAGGTCATCTATAATGGCGAGATAGTTGGTGGAGGAAAGTTGAAGGTAGATGCTAATTCCTCTATCAGGCTATTAGCTGACATACCCCCAGCAGTATAGTGGAAATGCAATTCTGGACCCCCAATCCTACATGTCCTCACCTCGCTCTAGTGCTTTCAACGGGTTCTACGACAGCGATAACACTTCACCAGGCTCGCCCAAGACCAGTGACGAGACGAAACCTTGGGATCACTATCAAGACATCAGCGCCAAGAGCATGAAAGAATACCCCACCAAGTTCGATAAAGGGCATTTCTTTCTTTGTGCTCCGACACTCGGCGGGTTTCTGACTCGTCGCCGAGAGTTTTGTAAATAAGTTGTTCTCTCAATAAATGTCTTGTCTGCTAACGTCGGACTAGTCAGGATGAAGATAGAGAATATCAGCCCGTATTCAATCAATAAAGAGATTCTGGAAAGCCTCCAGATCCCTGTAGCTAACCGGAAGCTGATCACTGCTCTGACTCATAGGTTCGATGATGGGGGAAAAACATGGTCAGCAGACAACATAAACAACAAGGGCGAAGGACTTATATTCTTGCTGCACGGACCGTCTGGCGTTGGGAAGACATATACTGCTGAATGCATTGCGCTGTATACAGGTCGCCCGCTTCTATCTCTTACAGTCGCAGATATTGGTACACAGTCCTACGTCAACATTCTGGCATGAACTGACTCCACCCAGGCACAAACGAAGTCGAGATGGAAAAGGAACTGGCGAAATGGTTCAGTTTGTCGGAAACTTGGGGAGCTATTATGCTGATTGACGAGGCTGATGTTTACTTCGAGCGTCGGGCAAGTGGACAGCTACAACGCAACAGTCTCGTGTCAGCATTCCTCAGATCAATGGAATACTATCGCGGTATTCTCTTCCTCACAGTAAGTTCACGTTGCTACAAATTGAGATGATGCGCAAGTCCCTAAATTCCATGACTTGGAAACATAAGAACTCACCGATGCTTCTCAGACAAATCGACTAGGACACATAGATGATGCAATCATCAGCCGCATTCACCTCATCATCGAGTACAAGGATTTGACCCCGGAAGACCGCATGAAAATCTGGAAGCAATTCTTCGCAAAATTAACGAAAGATAGGAACAACTACACCGTCGACGACTATCTAGAATCATTTGTCGAGAATAGCTCTAAGATATTGGATCTGAAATGGAACGGAAGAGAGATCAGGAATGGTAAGTAACCCCAAATCTGTGAAATCGGAAGGTAAAATTCCGTGGACCACGGCAGCTGACGCGGGTGAACGCTAACTAGCATTCCAAACTGCTGTTGCACTGGCAGAATATGACGCCAAGAGTGCAGTTCCTCCGAAGGAAAACGTCATAGTGAGGAAAAGCCACGTTGAAGGTGTCGCGGACATGTCTGCCGTTTTCAAGAAATATATGAAAGAATTCAAGGGCGATGCCGATAAACGAGCTTTCATTGACGGCGCAAGAATGGATGATGGTATCAGGCGCATTAAGACTCAATTGGATCAAGCAAGAAAGGCTGTTAAAGAAAGTCGAGGGGAGAGTCGTGGGCAGTAGATGAAGGTAAGATTCGGCTGTGGTGGGAATTTCTCTAGTAAGGGGTTTGTGACTAAACTGCTTTCATTGAGATGTTCGCGTGCGTCGGAGTTTAGGACTGCTTTCTTCAGAAATGTGTTTATGTATTTCGCAGTATCCGCAAGCGGCAAGCCGCAATTGCAGTGAAGATCCACAGATGCACTTCTTACATACAAGTAAACGAGATCTCCTCAAAGCGAAATACAGGGCTGTGAGAGACTCTCTGTGTTTAGCGTGTTTCAGGGCTTTTAGTCGGCTGCAGAGCTTAGAATCAGGGCCATTCACCTCAATGTTACATTATCTTCACCATTAATTGTCCGTCACTGCAACCATCAATTACACCGTCTTCTTGTTAAGAGCATCCAAGATTGCAAGGAGAGTTTGAGGTTGAGCGATGAAATGGGGGTGACCTAAACTCCGGAAGGGCTAGACCAGGTCGCTTCTGGGGTAGCCAAAGATGCATCACGATATCAGATCACGACCTTAGCAACTTCACATCTTCTCACTCGAACGCCCTAGCATCATCGTCAGCCTTGATTAGAGGTTCCCTTTCGAGCCAATTTAATGCTCTAATCCCGGACCGACGCAAGGAATGATATCAACGCAACAAGTATCACAGCAAAATCACTCCCATATCCTTGTTGATGAATCATGTCCAATGGACGAACTTAGACAACATTCACATACTCGGACTTCGATCTCTTGCTATCATCTCTTGAGGCCTCACACCACACCAATCTCATCACAACTCAAACTAATACATCTCACCTTCATCGATCACCACACGATGCACGCCACGAAGTATTAATATTCGATTTTCTCAACTGCAAGCCGCAGAGCACCCGGAAGAAGGCACTCAGAAAGCTCGTCAGAGATGGCCCACGGCTCTAGACTCATTTCTACCTTCCACAGAACAGGCCATAACGATGCTCGCAAAGTCTTTGCACTGCTCCTTCATATTCGCCATCTGTCTGCCTAATACACTTCTAGGGAAGCAGCCCGAAAGCTCTCCTCGCCTCATCAAGATACATACCCCGATTCTGATACAAGGGGGAGAACTTCACGTGTTTCTGTGAGATGATTGCGAGCTTCTCCTCTTTGTAGTCCCCGCAGATTTGGGCTTCCTTAATATCAACCTGTCGCCATAGACAGCCGCGGCAGAGTATGAGGCACTGGAAGCTGGGGATTTGCTTGACAGCCGGTAGGGAGGCGGATGTACGGAGACCTGGTCGAGGTGGTGGGCCCATGATGCCAGAGTTGGAGAGCGGATTCGTGCGAGCGAGGTAAAGGGCTGGTGCGTGCGGATGGGCGTGTAGATTGGAATCTGTGAGGTTGGGAGATGAAAACCATATGAGAGATGACCTGTAATCCCTGTAATATCCCTGCATTAGCTATCCCAAAGCGTCAAGTATTCTCAAGAAGGAAGGTAGGGGTCTATTTTTATATCGACTTATCTTTAGATAGGGCTCTAGTAACTAGCAGACCAGCAAACAAGCAATCCAGAAGTTATTATTATAGCTAGCACTTGCCCCCTATCCCCCATTATTAAAGGGCCTAATTTTTTCACATTTTTGCTAAAAGTCACATTTTCTTATATGCCATTTCGCGACCCTGCTTGTGCTCGCTTCTCTTCGCGCAAGACGCACGGCCATTACCCTTACTTACCCCCCTGTCTTGCCCATCGCTTAAAAGGGGTAGTCTTATTGGGGGGACAAAACCTGATAGCCTAAGGCACCAACAACTTCCCCACCAAAAATTCTAAGACCCCACACCAAGCTCAGTGCTCGCCGCTTTTAAGGCCGCGCAAAATAACTTAGAAAAATTTAAATTATTAGCGCAAAGTGGAATTAATCGCACAACACAACCACAATATTTTAAAAATTTAAAAGTACTACTTTAATCGCAAGACTAAGACTCAAAAGCATTAATTATTTAATAATTAATCCTGTCGCGTTGGAATACGAGTAGTAAGGATGAATTAAAAACGGTGCGGGGGTAGAACCCGCTTGTTAAAGTGGCCGGGACCTGGACCAAGCGCCCTCGCTTAAGTGACTGGAACATGGTATGACTGGCCAAATCCTGTGTGGTTGGTGCCTTAGGCTATCAGGTTTTGTCCCCCGAATAAGACTACCCGCTTAAAAGTATATCCTCAACCTCCCGCACAGACCCTCTCCCTAAAACACTCCCAAACACTAAAGCCCCGTAACCCTCTAGGAACGAGGATCAAGGAACAAAACGCCCTTCAAGCAACAAGCACAATGCCTAGGAACTAGGGCCCAGGAACGAGGACCTAGAAACAAAACGCCCCACAAGTAGCAAGCATAACACCCAGGAACGAGGACCCTATAACATAACCTGTAATATGGCCTGTAGCATTCCCACTGCACCAGCACGCCCAGAACTCGTGATCGTCGCTAGTTATAGAAGTAATAACCCAAGAGCTGTTTACTACTAATAATAATGCTTATAAAGTAATTATCCCGAAAATTTCTCTCCTTATTAAATTAATAATAAATTGAACTAGGCTATATTTTCAAAGCTAATATTGAGAGCCAAGGAATGTTGAAAATATGAGTTCTGAGTTACCTTTTGGTAGTGAGCTGCCTATACCCTTTCACAATCCCTGGCCCTGCCCTGATGACCAGCCATGCACAAACTCGTTCGACCATCACTCAAAGCCGAATCTACCTGTCGTATAGCCATTTCCGGCTTCTTCTTTTCCGTACTACTTATCTTCCCCCCTTCAGCAACGGGCACGATCTCCCCTCTTTGCTCCATCCCGCGAAAGGTCATCCTTGTAGAAGTTATCGGCACCAGATCGCACTCTCTAACCTCCCAGTCCCCGACCCCCGCCCCTTCAAACGCTTTCCTCTGCAACTGCAACGTTCCGTCCGTCCACCATGCCCTCTGTTTCCACGCGCCTCTTTCAAACCTTTTCCGGGTCCGAGCCCACCCGACTATGGTCTCCAGACACAGACTGATGCCGATTACGACCGCCCCAATTCCGAATATTAACCCTACTGCTAAGGAACTAAAGTTCATGTAATCGCTTCTTCTTACAATCTGGCTTCCGCACAAGCATTTTAAGTCTTTATTATTTTCACTTGGTTTAGTGAAATGAATTCTTTATATTAGTCTTATAAGCCGGTAATATAATACATAATCCTTTATAGTATAGCGAGGCTAATACCGGGTATTAATTAAATAATTATAAAAAAAACTTTATTAATTATAATAATATATATTATAAGAATAAAATATAAAAAGTTTTAATTAAAAAAAATTAAAAAAAAAATATAATAAATATTAAAATTATAAACTTTAAGTTTAATAATTATTTATATAAATATAATAAATATTTTATTAAATAATATATATATTTAATATAATATAATTAAAGTTTTATATATAATATACTTTTTAAAAATATTATTTATTAATTAATAATTTATTTATTAAATACTCGTTTAATGAATAAATAATATTTTTAATTAATTTAATTTAATATAATATACTCGCGAGTAATTATTAATAATATTAATTTTTATATATAATTTTATAAATACTTTTATTAAAAGTTCTTTAAGTTTTTAATAAATTTATTTTATATTTATTTTATATTTTTATTTTTATTTTAAAATTTTTTAAATATTTTAAATATTAAATAATATAATTAAATTTTTTTAAAATAAAAAATTTATATATAAATAAAATTAATATAATAATTTCTTTAAAGTTTATATAATTAAAATAAATTTAAAATATGTTTTTTTTTTTAAATATTTTTAATATTAAAATTAATTTTTATTTAAAGAAATTTTTTTAAATTTTTTTTTAAAAATTTTATAAAATAAAAAATAAAAAAATTTATTAATAAATTTTAAATATATTAAAAATATATATAAAATTAATATTAAATATTTTTTTATTTATATTTTTAATTATATTAAAATATAAATTAAATTTATATTTAATATATATATTTTTTTATATATAATTATAATAATTATATTTTTTTTAATTATAATTTTATTGATTAAATTTTATTAATTAAATATTTTTTTAATATATATAAAATAAAAATT
>Ga0302221_10002412_pt1 | contig 11650 bp, 5 predicted proteins | sample II_Palsa_E2_1_FD_193517 | JGI IMG/M metagenome (GOLD analysis project Ga0302221, IMG submission 193517) | Peat permafrost microbial communities from Stordalen Mire near Abisko, Sweden - II_Palsa_E2_1 | ecosystem: Environmental > Terrestrial > Soil > Palsa > Peat permafrost | place: Sweden...
TTTCTGTTATACTCCTTCCTTTTCTCGGAATCGCTTAAGACTTAATAAGCTATAGCGACTATTATATAAAACGTTAATATTTGACTATAAAATATATAAAGAATAGATCAATTAATTATTAAAGGCTGTTAACGTATCTTTATACTTATTCTTATTTAAATAAGTCAGTAGTGAAAGTTTCTTATAAACATCTTTAATTTCCTTTTTCGAGTAGTTCTCGTCTAAATTAAGAATATTATAATAGTCTTTTTTTAAATAATATTAGATTCGAGTTACCGCGTCTCTTTATTTAAAGATATAATAAGTCGCTTTCATATATTCTACTGAACTTTTATCTTTATTGTTTCAGTCATCGTTAACGGATTTTTTATTATTTTCTTTATTAAAGTTCTTATTAAATATTTTATTAGACTCTTTAAACTCCGTATTTGATTTTTTATTATTTTCTTTATTGAAGTTCTTAATGGGTTTTTAATTAAACTATTTAAGCTCCGTATTTAATTTTTTATCATTTTCTTTATTAAAGTTAAAGTTCTTGCTTAGTTTTTTATTAAACTCTTTAGAATTCTTATTAGGTTTTATTATTAATTTTTTTAATAATCCGCTGATTTAATTAACCCCGTCTGATTCTTCGCCGACCTTTTCTATAAATATATCAAGTATTAAAGCTTTTTTATTCTACTTTTAACTTCTTTAAATCAAGCCTTTTTCGTTCTTAAACGTGCTCTCGACTTCGGGGAGTAATAAATAGCTTATACTCATTTTAAATGTCTGAGAATTGAATTAAATCGATTATTATTATTTGATATTAAAAGAGAGTATAATAAAAGTTTTTTATACGCGAAGTAAATAGATTTAAATTATGACTTGATTTTATATCTACTTATTCATTAAAGAAATAATATCCTTTTATAATTAATCCGGGAACCGTTTGAGGCCTTATTTCGACTCCGGTGTCCGCACTTTATTAAGTTATAATAAGTCCCGTTAAATATATATAAATTCTTTAAAGAGCTATTTCCGGCCCTGTAATATTCAATAAAAGCTTTAAGTAGTTTTTAAAGAAGTCATATCAGTCAATTAATTCATACCTCTATTTATTCTAATAATAAAACACTTTGATTTTAAGCTCAAGATATAACTTGCTTTCCCTTTTAATTAAAATTAAAGACTTTTTTAAGTCGCGTTCTTTAATTATAGTTATATATATTCTTACCCTTTTTATAATAGTTTTCTTACTCGGCTTAAGTTTAATATATAATGAAATAAGAATATATTTCTAGAATACTATCACGGCTTAATCGACTATTACTTCTTTAAGCTTCTTAATAATAATAAATGACCTTTTTATTAAAGAAACGGCGACTATTTAAATCTAGATTAATAACTTGTTTAAATTTAACGTCATTAAACTCCGTAATATTTCTGTAATATTTAAGGCCCTCGAATTGAACGGCTTATTTAATCGACTTCTTTTATCAATAAATCTTATTTAATTAAAGCCTCTTCTTTATAAATAACCTTTTGTCCGCTTAATACTACTGCGGCTTTTACTTATTAAAATACTTCGGCTCGGAATTCTAACGTAATTATAAAAGGCACAGCGGGTCAATTATCCGTAAGACTTATATTGTTCACTTCGCCGATATTTATAAGCTCAGGCTCCGGATCTCTTATAAGTGCCGGACTGTTAAAATTTCCCGCCACTTTACTCGCTCTTATTATTCAAATTACTATTCTGTCACTTCTTTAAGGATTGTTATAAAAGTTTACTGTTTTTGATTTTTTATACTTGAATAAACTATTATTAACCGGCTGCGCCGGATATAAAGATTGATAGAAATTAATACGGGTCGCTATACTTTCCCTCTTTAATAAAGCCAAGTGTTAGATTTATTATATAAAGATAAATTCTGTCTCAATTGACTATAATAAACGGTAACATCTTATACTCCTGAATTTAATATATTATAACGTAAGTTAGATTTAATTTATATGAAATATAAGGCATTTATTAATTCAGATTTATTATTTCTTTAAGACTATTATTGACAATAGTTCATAATACGTCATTGGACTCTATTTTAATTAAAGACTCTTCTCGTCTACATTACTAGAAAAATCACCCTCCGCGTAAAAGTGAATCTGAAAATCATATTCATTAATTTTATCTTTTAAATTAACGATTTTAAGAGTAGATTCAGATCTAGAAATCTTAATAAAAGAAGTTAAAATTATCTTTATATACTCGAAGAGAGGCCTCGGACTGACAGAAGGTCGATAATTAATAAGAAATTATATTTAAACGGAGTTTAAATAAGCTTTTAAAGATCCCGTTTCGTAATAAGAATACTAGCCAATTTGAACACTTAAGATCTTTGTTTATAGAAAACAAAAGAAGGGATTTTATAAGTATTTTAATAAGTAGGATTTGGCCTTTTTAATAAGCCGTTCTTAATTATTTATTGCGTTAGTCTTAATTCTTTATAAGATAAAAAGAAACATTTTATTTTAAAATTCGGCTTTTAAAGTCTCGTCTTTAAGAATGATTATAAATCGTATTATACTTATGATTATCTTTTTATTTAATTACGCTTTTATTAAATCTAATATTATTAAAAGTAGTACTTTAATATAAGTAAAAGCAACGGTAGAAATTCAATATAATAGTCAAGTTAACTCTAGCGTTATTTTAATAATAAGCGATACGGCCTATTATATAACTTTTATAACTTCGAACTCGAGTATAATTATTTTAAGTCCGAATATAATATTAATAGTCTCGGGTTTAAACACAACGGTTATATAAACATCTTCGAGCTCTTATATTCTTTTCAATACTCCGTTAATATTTAGAATTAACCGAATAAAGATGATCAATACTACTTTTATAAGCTAATATTTATTTCCAACGGCTATAAGCTCTTCGTAAATAACCGTTCAATCCACGGCTTCTTAAAGTTTATCACCGTTTAATAATCCTTTTATAAACGCAGCTCTCGTTATTAAATTAAACACACGCCGTAATGTCGCTTAGTCTTATATATTCTTTTAAACAGTAATAATAAAGATAGTATTATGTTTTCTTTAAATTGAACGTTTAATATTAGATTTAAATAACCGGTAAATAGAAAATTATCTTATTTTAACCTTTATTAAACGTTTAATATTAGATTTAAATAACCGGTAAATAGAAAATTATCTTATTCTAGTTTTTATATAGTTTGAAATCGTGTCTTAATATATAGCTTTATGACTTCCTCTCTTTTCAAAGTGATTAATGACTCAGGCTCGTCTATGATCATTTCTGAGCACTTTAACGGTAATAGCGCCCCGGATCGCCTCGTCCACTCTGAGATTACAGACTCTTTTAATATTGACGTGGATTTAAAGTCATTAGAAATAGCTTCTGGTTTTGACCTGAATCTGATGTATTTATAAAGTATTTTCGGTGCGTTACTTTAAAGTTTTCACTTTTAATAATAAAAGAGCAGAGGTTGTATATAAACTTCTATTTAAATAATTAGAATTATAATTAATACACTCGTCGCGCTATTAAACTTAAAGCCTATTCTAGCCGTTTTATATTCACGAGATATAATCTCGAATTACGTTATTATTAAATTTCGTCGCTTTAATGTTTTTAAGTTCCGATCATAAATAATTATTATAAGAAGGAAAAGAGTAACTTAAGTTAATAATAAATGAAATTAACATTATATTAATATGATATAATATAAATAAAAGACAGTCAACTCCTCCCCTCGTCTATAATATAAAACCGCTTAAAATATCAATCAATTTCTTCTCTTCTTTCTCTTTTATCTTTTCTTCCTTTTGTTTTATTATTAGTTTTTTGTCGATTTCCTCCTCTCTCTTTTTATCTCTTATTTATTACTATAGTTATTCTCTTATATCTGCTTAAACCTCTTGCTTTTATAAGTGATGTGAAATTACTTAAAGAGTCGAATAAAGTCCTCTTCTTCTTCTTTTAACGGATTTTTCTTATTATCTTTTTTTTTTATTTTTATTACCGTTTTTTTTCTATTATCTTTCTCTTCTTTTAACGGATTTTCTTTATTCTCTTCTTTTATTTTTATTATTAATTTTTTTCTATATTCTTTATCGTCCTCTCCGTTTAAAGTATTCTTGTCCTTTTATATTTTATTAAAACTATTATAGCCTTTAACTTTAATTATAACTAATATCTTCTTTATCTCCGAAGTCAATATAATAATCAACCGTAGACCAGATCTAATAAACTCGTAACCGCGTAATAGTTCTGATGATAAATTAAAAATATAAGTAACTTAAAGAGAATAAATATATATAATAATATTAATAATATTATTGAAATTATCTGCCTCGTTTAATAAGCGCTTAAGCGGATCTTTGAGTAATAGCACGTGAGTTATATTAGAGCCTTTAAGCGAGATCTTATACTTAAGCTTTTCTTTAGTCTCTTCTTTAAATTCGAATATCTCGGTAATAGTATTCTTTAATTAATCGTGTCGGAGAGCGTAGACTTTTAGTTTATATTTGTCATTTCCGTCTTTATATTCTTTTATATTACGATAACAGGCTTTGATAAAGTCGAGAAGAATAGTAAAACTCAAAAGCATTCTTTCTTTATTTTTTTAAGCCAGTTATACGTATATATATTATAGTCGTCGTAAAGAATCAGGCCGTTTATAAAGATTACTTTCGTATTTATTTTATAAGATTCGCCAACTTTTAAAGAATAAGTTAATACTCTTTATTAATTCTTTATTATGAAATACTATTATTGCTTACTTTAATTTAATCTTAACTTCTGTTTTAATATTAAGATGGCAGAAAGTTTACTTAATAATAAAAGGATATATATGAGATAATATTACTTAATTCATAGTATTAAAGTATATAATCTATTACTTTAGTCGTAAGATTAATATCAGAGATAGGGTTTATATAATCTGAGACTAAAAGTAAATCTTAGTCTATATAAAGCCTTTATAAGTTTTTAATTTCCGGATCTAGATTTGACAGTTTAAAGAGTTATTAACTCTTTGACTAGTTTATAACTTTAAAGCATAATATATCAAACTAAGAGTTTCTTGATTTATAATTTAATACTTATTAAAAGAATATTTGCTTTTAATAATTTTTATCTTAATTTTTGACTTTTAATACTTTATTACTTATAATATAACGACATAGATTTCTTTAATTAAAGATTCCGTGATCAATTACTTCACGTATATAATAAGGAAATTTATACGAACTTTTTAAATAAATTAATATAAATATAATAAAATCTAAGATATAATCTTCTTAAATAAGAAATGGCTTTTTATAGCATTAGAAATAAGTCTTATCTCCGCTTTACTCGGTCAAAGTATATACAACCTTTATAATAACTCTTATAAACCAGTTTATATCATTTTTATAATTAGTAATTATTTTAAAGAACTTCGAGAGTAAAAGAAGTTCTTTTTAAAGTGCTTAAAAATATCAAAAGGCGGTTCAATAAAAAGACTCAAGAAGTTATATTAAAAGAATTCAATATCATTTTAAACGTCAAAGACGCTTACTTTAACCGTGAAAGTATTAAAATAGATTTAAAAAGACTATTCTCAGATCACTATATCTCTTCGGTTATCTTATTTTATCGCGACTATAATTTACAGATAATCAATCCAGATGATATTATTAATATTAAAAAAAGAGCGTTTAATTTAAAAAGTGTAGCTTTATAATATAATATTGAATTAACGTATCTGAAGATGAGAGTGATTAAAAGAGCGCGCTGGAATCAAACTTTTAAAAACTCACTCATCTTATTAAATATTAAACTTATAAAGAGAATTGACAGGTTTATAAAAGGATGAAAGTTGACTAATTAGAATTATAAATAAAATTAATAACGTCCGTCTCTACGTATTTAAAAAGGAGTCAGAAATAAACGCTATAAGCCATTTAAAGCCTTGACAAAAACCCTTCCCTTTTCAGATTTAATTATATATTACTATTTACTTTCGGACGATTTTTAAAAGAAAGCAAAGATCAAGAGAGTATAATATTTCTCTTAACAGCGCTTCTTTCTTTTTAAACTAATAAACGGATAGTTTTTTAAGGCTATTCTTTAGAAAAGGCATTATATTTATAGTTTTAATAAGTAATTACTTATATACGATTGAATAAGACTTGACAAAGGTAGCTTTTAACCGTTATTAAACTACTTTGACTTATTTACGGAGGTACTTTAAAAAAATCAGACTATATTACCGTTTTACTTAATAGAAGTATAAGTGAGTATATAGTCTTCAGCGGCAATAAAACTGTCTCGGCGGACTGGCCCGCTCTGAGCGATTAAGTCTCAGATCTTAATATAATATAGTCTCTTTAGTCTTTCTTACTCAGACGGTTTCTAATAACGTATATAAGTTCAGTAATAACGAGGCACGGCTATAAACTTCTTATAAGGATTTTAATATTATAAATAATTTAAGCGACGAGATCCTCGAGATATTTATTAATATTTAAACAGTAATAAATACTATTAGCGTTGACCTTCGCTTTATCTTTATTATTATAATAAAGGAAAGTGATAAATACGTAAAGGCATTAATAATTAATAACGGTGTGAGAAACCCAAGTCTTTTATAAGACTATAATAAAATAAGAATATATAACGAGAATAGAGTTATTTAAAACCTATGCTCATTTATTAAAATAATTCAGATGGTTTACGATAGAATTATTAGTACTTAAAGCGGGGATAGTTTTACGCAATGTCTTATTAAGACAAATATGTCTGATATTAATATATATTATAAAGCAGCGCGAATCTATAACTCGGGCTTTATCGACCTTATTAATTTAAGTATTAATAGTTCAAATCATTATTACGCTTCAGATATTATTAATCGTTTGATTAATTAGTCCGTTAAGCCCAGTAGTTATAACGTATCGGTGATAAAAAACTTCGATAATTCATTTTAATAACTCTCAACTATAAATAGTTCCGTTATATTTACTCAAATAATAAATATATAAAGAATGATATCTATTATCTCTACTTCTCAAGTTATATAAGCGTCTATTATTAATACAGGATCTGGTTTTTATATACTCTTTCAGACTTTTTATACTGCCGAAGATATATAGAATTATATTAATAATACTTTTATTTAATAATATATAAGCGGAAGATAGTCAGCCGTTTAATTACTTATAATAGGAATAAACTGCGTTAATAAACAAGTAATAATAATTAAACTCAAAGAGTTTAAATAAAGATCTGATTTATTTAATATTATGATTAAAAGTGTATCTTTATAAATATATTATTAGTAAATACTTGAAATTATATAATATATTGAAAACTCAAATTTTATTTAATTGCGTTTCTTTCAGACATACTCAAATTCCGGTCTATTTTATATTATTAACTCAAGTTATATATTAGTAATATTACGGACACGAGGTTAAAAGCGAAGTAGAGTTACTCGAGTTCGTTTAAAAGAAGCCGAATTTGTTTAATCTTCGCCGTTTATACTTTAAACGCTATTTATAAAGGCTAATCACAGAATACCCGCTTATAATTACAATATATAATAAAAATTAGCCTTTGCTTTTTACTCGACACTTAGCTTTATTTAATTAGTTCTATTTAAAAGCTTAAAAAGAATTAAGTTTTAACAGCGATTACAGTATATATTATATAAAACTATTAGTAAAGATTTTCAATTCCTCTTATAATAATATATTCTTTACAATCTACGCTTAGATTATCTATGCTATTAAGTACACCGACTTATAATATCCGTATTAAAGATATATTCAAAGATGAGAGTAATTAATAATAAAAATCCATTGTATTAATATTCGATTTATAAAAAGTACTAGGTTTATTCATAGTTTGCTTATTAAAGAAGCCATATAATGTGATATTATAATCAAATATATGAATTTAAAACTAATTTATTAATAAGTTGCGTTAAACTTATCGAATTTTCGTTAAAAGTAAGATTAGTTTACGAAATTAACTTCATCTTCATATATAGTTGTTAAGATTTGACCAACGGTTTTTCAATCATGCCACTTAAAGCGGTTTTACTATCATTTATATATATATTTAAAAACCTTTAAATATATATAAATAACCCGTAACTTAGAATCCGCATTCGTTTTTAAAGCATTTCTAAGCGAATAATAATCGTTGATTAGAAAAATAATAGCGTCGCGGCTGAATATATATAGTATATAGTGCCCACTTCTTAATATGCTTTTAATTAAATAATTAAATATATATCTTAAGCATCCCGACACTTTATAACCTTTAAGATATTTATATGACTCCCCGGCTTTTTAGTCCTCGGCCAAGCCATGTCTTACTCTATTATTATAAATAGAAACTTTCAAAGGCAGTTAGCGTATTAATTCTCAATAACCCACGTATAAATATTAGTAGTCCCAGTAGTTACAGACCCAGTATACTTCAAAATATATTAAAAAACTGCGTCTCAATTATTTTTTTAAAGAATTTACTTATTATTACCGTAAAGTCATAATATATATATTATATATCAGTGCCATCAGTTATTCTTATAATAAGGCAAGTATTATTAAGTATATTAAATATATCCGGAAGGCAATATTACGAGATAAGATATTAATTGACTAAAAACTCCGAAGAAGATATAAGAATAATATAAAGAGATAAATATTCACGTAATAGTCTTTAAAAGTAAATATTAAACAATCTTTTAAGTCTTTATAAGTCTCTTATCATTTTAATAGAATATTAGCCGCTTTTATAAGTACAGCAGCTTTTATAATGATAGAAAAGAGAGTAAAAAAGACTATTAAAATAGAAGATAAGATCTTTATAATTGTAATAAGATTAGAAGTTAAATAAGAATTGAGATTTCAAAAAGTATAAGTTAAGTAATTACTTATACTTTTAATCAGCGATCTTACTTTATTAATTAATAGATTAAAGAGAGTAAAGAAGGGCAGTTAATAATAAAGAAATAGTAAATATAAGTGAAAAGATAAAAGAGGGTTAAGAGCTTATTACCGCCTTTCACTCTTAATATAAATCTCTATTTATAAAGACCTTTTATAAATAGAGATCTACGGAGTTAAAAAATGAACCAGCTCAAATATACTTTTTAAGACGGACCCGAAGTATTGAACTTTATTTAAATAGAAAAGGCTTTAAGTTTAAAGTTATTTTTACCCTTTTATTAAAGAGCTAATACGTAGGAATTGGCCAAGGTATTAAAAGCGGTATTAAATATTATAAAGTTATATAGTTTAAAGGTCTCAGACCGAGAAGGAAAGTATAAGACTAAAAGCTTTAAAGGAAAATTATTATAAAAGTCATAAATTATATATAGTAAAAGTTTCATTAATAAGGCTTATTAAAATAAAAGTAAAATTAACTGCTTTATAATTAACTGCTTTTTAAAACTGACGACTCCGGTTTAAACCACGTGATTCACATCTTAAAGTAAACAGTAATAAAAATAAATAAGTTATTTAATGAATAATAAATTGATAGTAATAAGCGAAAAGTAAATAAAATACTTCTTTTAGAGTTCTTAGCCTTTATAAAAAGACTCGATCTTCTTTAAAGGCGTTAAAAATTTGAGCTTTAAATATTTATAACTCCGCCTTTTAATCGTATTTAATAAAAGTTCTTCTACTCTTAATTTTTTTCTTTAAGTCACTTTTTATTATAATAATCAAGTTGAAATACCGTTAATAACGTAGTTATTAGATTTAATTATTCATTAATAATATAAAAGGGTTTAAACAGCTGACTATTTTCTTTTATAAACAATAAGCGTTAATATTATTCCGGAAACTCACGGACGGAAGTAAATAAAAGATAAAGTATTCGTTCGAATTTAAAATTATAATCTTAATTAATAATAAAATAATTTAATATTTTAAACGACCTTTTCTTTTAATGACTTAAGTAAAATATAAATAAAGGAATATAGAATTCTCTGGTCTTAATCACGTGATGAAGTATATTGCCGTAACCGCCGAACATTTTAAATAAGTATCATATACTTTTTTCACTTCTGTCAAAGTCTATTCCACTTTATTCCTTATATATATACGCTTTCTCAATCTCGGTGCTTTATTTAAGTTTCTTTTATTATAGTCCGTAAGTTCACTTATCGTTTTCTTTCGCGAGTTATTATTACGATCGTATTTAATCATATTTATAGACTTTTTCATCTCGTTATAAAGTTCTTTAATTATGTTTATAGACTTTTTCACGTCGTTATAAAGTTCTTTTATCGTCTTTAAAAACTTTTTTATCTTATTATAAAGTTCTTTTATCGCCTTTATAGACTTTTCTATTTCGAGCTTAAAAGTCTTAATTTTCTGTTCTATTTTATCTCAAAGGTTAATAGCCTTTAACTTTATATCGACTTAATAACTGACTATTACTTAATCAAAGTCTTAAATCTATATAGTGATATAGTTTCGAAGAAGTTTATTATTATTTTAAAGGCTCTTAATGTGCGGCATAAAAGACTTTAAGTATTGCTTAGAAATATCTATAATAATAAGTCTTAATATAATCAGCGATATATATAATTACTTATTATATTTAAGAGATATTAATATTGAACTAACTTCTCTTTTACTTTAAATCAAAGATCTTGTTTAATACGATTTAATCACAGCCGTAGATTCTTATAAATAATTATATTAATAGAAAGAAAATCTTAAAATATTATATTATTTATAGACAAAGCTTTATTAACGGCCTTTTTAATCGATAGATTATAGCGAATTTTCTCTCTATCGAAATATACGTTTATTCTTCTATTAATTGACGAGTATTCGTCGCTTATCTTTATGCCGCTTATTTCGTCGAGTATCTCGGTATTATTCATTATTGATACTTTAAATTAAATGATATAAAAAAGAGGATAAAGATAAGCTTTTTCGAAAGAATTATTATATTAACTTTATTCGCTAAAGATAAAAGGACCTTTTAAGTTATTCCTTCATTACTTATACGTAATTATATTAATTTATATAAACGGTATATAAGATTTAAACTCTATTTGTATTAATAGTTACGCACTCTATTATAAATATAAGTGACCTTCGTCTTTACGCCTATACAATTCATTAAAAGGCATGACTATATAATGAGGATATAAATCTTTCTTTAATAAAGCTCCTTTTTATCTCGCCTTTATAAAAGCCTACGTCTCCGATTAAATATAAGCCGTATTAAACTAAACTTACTTTATTCTCAAATGTTATAATAATAAGGCTGAATACTTCATATAAAGGATAGAAAGAGACGGCTTAAATTAAAACAACTTATTTATAAAGGGCTTTTATATTACACTCATTTTAACTATTTAATAATCTTAAACTATGCCCGGATTATATAAGCATCATCTTTCTTACGGCTTAATAAAGGCGACGGACTTATAATGATATCATTTATATATCGGAGCTGAACAGCTCAAGTGGCGTTATAAAAAGTGAGAATCATCTTTTTTAACTTTTAATAAAGGCGATAGACTAAGTTATAAGACTAATAAAAAGTCTGGCTTCTTTATTTAACTGCGTCAATGAGGGATTGTATTATTATTTAATACACATCATTGAACCTTGTCAA
>Ga0302221_10002413_pt1 | contig 11650 bp, 9 predicted proteins | sample II_Palsa_E2_1_FD_193517 | JGI IMG/M metagenome (GOLD analysis project Ga0302221, IMG submission 193517) | Peat permafrost microbial communities from Stordalen Mire near Abisko, Sweden - II_Palsa_E2_1 | ecosystem: Environmental > Terrestrial > Soil > Palsa > Peat permafrost | place: Sweden...
TCTCGGTTAACGTAACGCCAACAACCGCCGATCCTAATGCTATCATAAAGGTGAACGGCACGGCAGTATTATCAGGATCACCTTCAAAGGCTATTGCACTGGTTGTGGGAAACACCGTCATCACTACCATAGTAACGGCCCAGGATGGCTCAACCACACAAACTTATTCAATAACAATAAACAGGCCAGGGTCAAGTAATGCTTCTTTAAGCTTATTGCAGCTAACCCCGGCTTCAAGGCTTGTCCTGGCCTCTGCCAAACCCGGCAATGTTAATTACACCGCCTCTGTAGCTAATTCGGTTGCCTCGGTTACAGTAACGGCAACAACCGCGGACCCAAATGCTACTGTAAAGGTGAACGGTGCAACAGTATTATCAGGTTCACCATCACAGGCGATTGCGCTGAATGTGGGAAACACCGTCATTACTACCGTAGTAACAGCACAAGATGGTTCAACCACTGCAACTTATACCATAACCGTTACACGGGCAGCAGGCGTTCTTGGGTTAGGAAATGGCAATAACCTTTCTTTATCTGAGGTTGAAAGGCTGACGGATAGTATTCCAAATGACAAGATCGTAGTTCACCGGGGTGTTTCACCAAACGGTGATGGTATCAATGATTTCCTGGCGATAGACGGCATAACCGCCTATCCCGATAATAAATTGCAGATCATTGACCGTAACGGCGTATTGGTATTTGAAGCCAAAGGCTACAACAACAGTTCACCGATATTTGACGGGCACTCTAATATAAACGGAGTTTTGATGCTGCCGGGTACTTACTTTTATGTGTTGGATTATAAAGTTGGTGGGGTAACCAAACATAAAACAGGGTACATCATACTTAAATATTAATTGAAATTTACAGTTAAACCAACGTTTTAAGATTTTTTACGGAAACAATCAATACCCCCAATAACAAAGATGGTTTGAATGCTTTCGGCTTTTATTCCATAATGCATAATAACTAATTGATAAATAGATTGACGTAATTTTTATATGCAACATTATTATAAATAAGTGTTCCTTAAAATAGTGAGGTTGGCCAGCGTTGATTCTCTCCAAAACTTAAATTTTAAAATGTAATTATGAATAGATTTTATCTTAAAAAAAAGAGATTTCATCTTATAAGAGAAAGCGTTTTGGCAACTTTATTGACGCTGACCATAACATTTTGTATCAGTTTTATTCCTATCAAATTTGAGTTTGCCAGGCCGATCCGGCAAGGGTTTCTCGGTTTTGATATATATGATCTTTTTTATTCAGGCAACAATTTGAATAATACGAAACATGACCCCAATATAATTCTGGTGGAAATTGCGGACGACCGGAAGGCTATCGCTGATCAAATTAATCTTATACAAAAATATGCTCCGGCTGTGCTCGGTATTGACGCTGTTTTTCAAAATAAAGGAGAACCATTGGCTGACACTAAATTAATGCAAGCTTTTAATCACTCCAATAATATAATTTTTTCTTCCGAATTCGATATAAACCATGTTACCGGTCAGCTAACCTTAGTAAGAAGTTTTTTTGAGAAAAAAAATACACATTACCAATCGGGGTTTACAAACTTTTGGGGTAGCCCGGTTTCAGTGATCAGGAATTACCCGCCATTTTATAAAGTAGGCGATTCTACTTACTTGGCCTTTACCTCGGTCATCATAAAAAAAATTTCGCCTGAAAAATTTAAAAAACTAAGAGAAAGGAATAATGAATCGGAGATTATTAACTACACCGGCAACCTCGAAAGCTATACTAGTATTACAAAAGAAGAATTGCAACTTTATGCAGCTACAGGGCAATTGGATAGTTTACTTGCCCGGAAAATTGTATTGTTAGGTTATTTTGTTAAGGATAAATCATTGGTAATAAATGATCTCTATTTTTCTCAGTTAAATGAACAGGTTGCCGGTAAAAGTTTACCGGATATGTACGGAGTAGTAATTCATGCAAATATACTCTCGATGATTCTGAATGAAAACTATGCGAGCCAATCGTCTGACTTGCTCGCTTATATCTGTGCCGGGATAATAGTTTTTTTATTTCTGCTGTTTATGCTCTGGCGGTATAAAAAAGCAAAGCATCCCAAACACGGTTGGTTTCTTTTGATACAATCTTTCCTGATATTGGGAATATTGTTTATATTTCTGCTTGTATACGAATGGTTTTACATAAAAATTTCTCCATTACCAATTATAATAGCTTTAGTACTATCAGTGGAGTTATTAAGTGTATACAAAGATATAGCCCTTTGGCTACACAAAAAATACGGGTACTATACAGTTTTTAATTATAGACATATACTATGAGGTACACATTGATTCTTGTATTTTTTATACTCAGTCAGCAAGGCTTGGCTCAGTTCCCTGATTATTATGTTTACCTGGTTTACGGCAGAGCAACCTACGAAAAACCGGGTAAAAAACCTGCAGCATTAGTTCAAAAACAATGTATTTTTAAAAATGATATCATTGTGCTTAAAAAAGGTGCTAAAATTACGTTGGTTGACCGGGACACCAATTTTTTTATATTGAATACTCCATGTGTTAACAAAGCAGGTGAATTAACCGCTCTATTCAAAAAAAGAAAAGTAGATGGGATAACCAGTAAATATTTGAAGTTATTATTTCATGAATTGTTTGATCCAAATGGCGACCCTGAAAAGTTTAATGAGAAAAACCTGGTAAAAGTTAAAGGTACCGTTTTCCGGGAAGTCCCTGATTATAGTAAATTTCCAGGTAACAAAATATTTCCTGAAAACGGATTGAAATCATCAACGGGATCAATTACTTTCAGATGGCATAAAACAAGCCCTGTATCACAATATTCCCTCGTCATTTATAGTGAGAAAAATGATTCTGCTGTTATTGCAGTAAAAGATACCCAGAGGCGGGTTGATATTAAAGAGACTCTGCATGGGGATCCCGGCAAATATTATTGGACGGTGAAAAGTAAAGACGATACTTCTGAAAATGAAACTCCTGTCCTTTTTGAAATATTGACACCTGCGGAAGAGAGGAAAGATATAAAGAAAATATTAACGTTTGCAGGAAAGGAAAGCCTCAAAACTCAGTTGCAGCAAATAGATAAGTTAGAAGACGATGGCTTTATTGACGCAGCATCTGCCCGTTTTGCGGCAGTTGTAAAAGCAAATCCGGATAATGAAGCGTTACGCAAAAGTTATGTTTTGTTTTTGTTAAGCTACGGATTTGAAAAGGAACCAGCCTCAAGGTAATAAGATCGCGCAGAAAATCAAATTATAAAAAGAATAGAATTTGACACTGAATGAAACAACTTAAAATCTAATTACAATGAAAGATATTAGAATCACAGTATTGCTATTCATCCTTTTTTCTTTTTCTGTTGATGGATACGGACAACTATGGAAACAATATGCAGATAGCGCAAAATTGTATACTAATCAAAAAAATATTGATAATGCCATTGAGTTTTACCTTAAAGCAAAAGTTGAATTGCAAAAAGATTCTGCAGGCACTCAAACTTATGCGCAGATCTGTTATGGCCTGGGCATTTGCTTTTCCCAAAAGAATCAATATGATCAGGCAGAGAAATTGTACCTTGAGGCAAAGCAAATACAAGACAAGGTCTTAGGAAGAGAGTATCGCGGTTATTCAGCAACTTGCAATAGCCTTGCTAATATTTACGTTTCTAAGGGGCAGTACGGTAAGGCAGAGTTGCTGTACCTGGAGGTAAAGCAAATATGGGAAAAGGAGTTAGGAAAGGAAAATCCGGATTATGCAAATGCCTGTAATAGTCTTGCTGTTCTTTATAGTCGTATGGGACTGTTTGAGAAAGCAGAGCCGCTATTCCTGGAGACAAAGCAAATACGGGAAAAGATATCAGGAAAGGAAAGTTCTGGTTATACTGATGTCTGTTATAACCTTGCCGGTCTCTATAAATTTAGTGGCCAATATGAAAAAGCAGAGCCGCTGCTTATTGAAGTAAAACATATAGAGGAAAAGGTTTTAGGGAAGGAAAATCCTGATTATGCAACAACCTGTGATGGTCTTGCTATTCTTTATACGAGTATGGGGCTGTATGAAAAAGCAGAGCCGTTATTGTTGGAGGCAAAGCAAATACAGGAAAAATCGGTAGGAAAGGAACATCCGGATTATGTTTTTACCATTGGTGGTCTTGCTGATCTTTACAACGCTACCGGGCAGTATGAAAAAGCAGAGCCGTTGTACTTGGAGGCAAGACAAATATTTGGAAAAACGTTAGGAAGGGAAAATCCCGATTATGCCGGTTCCTGCAATGACCTTGCTAATCTTTATATGGACATGGGTCAGTATGAAAAAGCAAAACCATTATACCTGGAGGCAAAGCAAATACAGGAAAAAACGGTAGGAAAAGAAAATCCTGATTATGCAACTTCCTGCAATAACCTTGCTCTGCTTTACGAAGACATAGGGCAATATGAAAAAGCAAAACCACTATACCTGGAGGCAAAGCGAATACAGGAAAAAACGGTAGGAAAAGAAAATCCTGATTACGCAACTTCTTGCAATAACCTTGCTAATCTCGACATGGAGATGAGGCGGTATGAAAAAGCAAAACCGCTGTATTTGGAGGCAAAACAAATATGGAAAAAAACAGAAGGGAAGAAGACTCCTTCATATGCGACTTCTTGTAATAATCTTGCAGTGCTTTATGTAAACATGCGACAGTATGTGAAAGCAGAACCGCTGGCCCTGGAAGCAAAACAAATACAAGAGACGGTCTTGGGAAAGGAACATCCTGATTACGCATATTCTTGTAATAACCTTGGCTTACTTTATTGGGCGATGCATAAGCCGTTGCGCGCAGAAAAGGAATTTACAGAATCATTTTCTGTTAATGCTTATAACCTTTTTTCCGTTTTTCAATTTACTAATGAAAAGGAACAAACAGCTTTTATAAAAAATATATTAGGGGAAGACAATAACACGTACTCTTTTTATGTATCGTCCGGATTAAAACCTGAACAACTATATGCGCTTTCACTGTTTCACCGTAATCTTATCCTTTCATCCTCTCAGGCATTAAGAAAACAGCTATTTTTCTCAAATGATACCTCATTAATCAATAAATATAATGCGTGGCAGGATACAAAAAAATATCTCGCGGTTTTATATTCTAAGCCTATAAATGAAAGGAAGGATGCCCCGGGATTAGAAGAAAAGGCAGACCAACAGGAAAAAGAGCTCAGTCGTCTTTCCTCAGCATTTGAAAAGCAACAACAAAGAGTAAGGTGGAAAGATATTCAGAATAAACTGAAGGCTGATGAAGCTTCGATTGAATTTGCATCCTTTCAGTTTTACAACGGCAGGCGATTGACGGACAGTATCTATTATATTGCTTTGGTTTTAAGAAAAGACAAACCAAAGGCGGCGCTGGTCCGGTTGTTTGAAAAAAAACAGTTGGATAAACTGCTCAACAGCACAAAAAACCTGGCAATTGAAGACAGGATAAATATGCTTTATTCGAACAACAAGGCGCTTTATAATCTTACCTGGAAGCCACTGGAAGAATATTTGCATGGGATTAAAAAAGTGTATTTTGCTTCCGCAGGAAACCTTTTTAAAATATCTTTCGCTGCCTTACCGGTTAATAATAAACAGGCTCTGGGTGATAGGTATCAACTAATTCAACTCAATACTACCGCAAGTATTTCTGAAAATTATGAAAGTTTTATAGCCATAGGCGATAAAATACAATTGTATGGAGGAATTCAATATAATGCGGATTCTGCTGCATTGAAGCATGCCGCATCAACTTATCGGGATACTGATGCAAGTTCCCATTCCCTTCCGGACGACCTTAGGAAGGGTACAGGTGTTAAAGATTTACCTGGCACCCGGCAGGAAGTTGAGGGAATTAAAATTGAGGCAGACAATGCCCATATGCAGGTTACTATTTTATCTGGAGTTAATGCGACGGAAGAATCACTGAAAGCATTAAACGGAAAAGCTTCCCCATCGGTATTGCATATAGCTTCACATGGCTTTTTCTTTCCTGACCCTAAACTTAGTAAATTAGACATTTTTCAACAAAAGTTCGAAAAAACTAATGTCTTCAGGCAATCTGATAATCCTTTATTCAGGTCCGGGTTGCTGTTTGCAGGCGCCAATAATGCCTGGCAGGGAAAACCTGTCGAAGGTATAGAGGATGGCATCCTTACTGCTTACGAAGTATCCGATTTGTATTTACCAAACACAAAGTTGGTTGTACTTTCTGCCTGTGAAACGGCGTTGGGGGATATACAGGGCAGCGAAGGGGTGTACGGGCTACAAAGAGCTTTTAAATTGGCAGGTGTACAAAACCTTGTTATGAGCCTGTGGACAGTACCGGACGTGGAAACAGCCGAATTCATGAATTTATTTTACAAAAACCTTTTTGCCGGGCAAAGTATCCAAAATGCATTTTTAAATACGCAAGAGGCAATGATGAATAAATACAGGTCTGAGCCCTATAAATGGGCCGCATGGGTGCTGATAAGATAAAAAAGGTATCAATAACTAATCAAACTTGTCTCATGAAAAAATATTATTCTTCACTTCGATAATTTGCCTGATAGGTTTAAGCAATCATTCTGATGGCCAGGTTTGGAAACGCTATGCAGACAGCGCAAAAACGTATAGCGATCAAAAAAATACCAATAAGGCAATTGAGTTTTATAGTAAAGCAAGAGAAGAATTGAAAAAAGACTCAATGGGTACAAGTAGCTATGCAAAGATCTGTGACACACTGGGTTTTTCATTTTATCGAAAGGGTCAATATAATGATGCAGGGAAATATTACCTGGAGGCAAAGCAAACACAAGAAAGGGTGTTAGGAAAGGAACATATTGATTATACATATTCTTGCAACGGCCTTGCCAATGTTTACCATGTAATGGGGCAGTATAATAAAGCAGAGCCATTATACCTGGAGGCAATGGAAATACGGGAAAAGGTGTTGGGGAAGGAAAATCTTCTCTATATAAAAACCTGTCTGAATCTTGCTAATAATTACATTTATAAGGGGCAGTATGCGAAAGCAGAACCGTTATGCCTGGAGGTAAAGCAAATACGGGAAAAAATGTTAGGAAAGGAAAATCCTGACTATGCGGTGTCTTGCTATAGCCTTGCTGTATTATACATGGAACAGGGCAAGTATGCGAAAGCAGAGCCGTTATACCTGGAAGCAATGCAAATACAGGAAAAAGTGTTAGGAAAGAATTCCCCTGACTATGCCGGTCCATGCATGAACCTTGCTAATCTTTATTCGGACATGGGGCAATATAACAAAGCAGAGCCGCTATTAGTGGAGGCAATGCAAATACGGGAAAAAATGGCAGGAAAAGAAAATTCTGACTATGTAGTACCTTGTTATAACCTTGCTTTATTATACATGAATCGGGGCGAGTACACCAAAGCCCTACCGCTGTTTCTGGAGGCGAAGCAAATTCAAGAAAAAGTTTCAGGAAAGAATTCTCCTGGCTACGCAATTTACTGCAATGGTCTAGTGTCATGTCAAATTAATTTTGTCTGTATTGAATAAAATTATAGCTTTACCATTCAAAAAACAGTATGGTACGTTATAAAGTAACTCTAACCAGGAAGGAGCGAGAGCAATTGGAAGCCTTAATGAGTAAAGGCAAACATAGCTCGCTTCAGTTTCGTAATGCATGCATTTTGCTCAATTGCGACGAGGGTGATCACGGTCAAAAAGTATCTAATGAGCAAATAGCTCAAATACTTCAAATTACAACCAAAACGGTGGAGCGGTTAAAGCAACGGTTTATTGAAGGAGGTTTTGAGGCATGCATGGATCGCAAGCCGTATCCAGAAGTAAAAGAAATAAAGACGGATGGTGATTTTGAAGCTCATTTAGTAGCCACGAGCTGTAGCAAAGCGCCTGATGGATATACGCGATGGTCTTTGCGCATGCTGGCAGATAAAATGGTTGAGTTAGCTTATGTAGAAAGCGTGTCTCATGAAACAGTACGGCAGGTGTTAAAAAAAACGAAATTAAGCCGTGGAGGGTCAAAGGTTGGGTAATACCCCCATTAGAAAGCAGTGATTTTGCAGCAAACATGGAAATGGTATTAGATGTGTATAAAACACCGTATAACCAAGCGATACCGGTTATTTGTATGGACGAGTCGCCAAAACAGTTGATAAAAGAAACGCGTACGCCGATAGAAAGAAAACCGGGCAGCGATGCTAAAGAAGATTTTGAATATGAGCGTTGTGGGGTAGCTAATATTTTTATGGTTAACGAGCCGTTGGCAGGAAGAAGGCATGTAAAAATTACCGAAAGGAAAACGAAGAAGGATTGGGCTTTATTTATCAAAGAAATAGCAGACGAACATTATCCGACAGCAGAAAAAATCCGATTGGTTATGGATAACCTGGCGACACACAAGGCAGCTGCTCTATATGATGCCTTTGCACCTGAAGAAGCAAAACGAATATGGGACAGGTTTGAATTTATATACACACCGAAGCATGGTAGTTGGTTAAACATGGCAGAAATTGAATTGACTGTTTTGATAGGTCAATGTTTGAATAGAAGAATAGACCAGATAGACACAATGAAACAAGAAGTACAGGCGTGGCAACAAGACCGAAATAATAAGGAAGCAACTATAAAATGGCAATTTACCAACGATAAGGCAAGAATCAAGCTAAAAAGGCTTTATCCGACAATTTGTGATTGACATGACACTAGTAGTAAGTACAATGGGTATATTAAGGGCTTTGCCAATTTTTGCCAGGGCTTTTGCCCTGCTGATGATCATTTCCTTTGGCGGATTTGTGGCCATCGTAATAGTTCCAACCTGGTGATCGATCAACAAAATGATAGTGTCTTCTTTTTTAAAATGTTACGTGGGTTTTAAAGTTAATATTGATGTTTTAGATAACTACGGGTTTCTTAATGCAGTAGCTATCTATTTAGAAATGTGTTTATTTCTTATCAAGAAAATTGGGTGGGTATACTATTTGCCCATGTTTTTGAGCAATTGCCTGTAATTTTTTTACAGATTCCGGGTCCATTGGTGGCGGAGGAAGGAATTCACCGGCAGCTACAGGCTCCCCTATTTCTTCAAAAAACTCTTCAAGCCCGGCGGGGACAACTGTACAAAGCAAATGAGCTAACTTATCGCTAACATTTTTAAAATAATGTACTATGCCACCTTCGGGTATTACTATAAACGAACCTTTTATTGCTGTATACGATCCGGCCTCAGAATGAACCTCAACCTCACCATCGACAATATAAAATGACTCATAAAAGCTATTGTGGGAATGAGGACCTGGTCCGCTTTGAGGAGGTATAAGCATGTCGATAGTAGAAAATGCCCCATTGGTTTGCTTGCCTGATACAAGTACACGGTAGTTGTCGCCTACTACTGATAATATTTCCCCGCCTTTGGGGTCGACTGTTATTGGCGCTGGTTTTGAGTTTTCCATTTTGATATTTGTTTTATATAAAATTTGATTGTTTCTATTAAAATAATTTGAGGCTAAGTGCTGTAAAAATTAAAAAACTTAACAGCGAAATGAGTGTTCTGATATCATTGTAATATTGCCAGCGCTTTCGTATATCTTTCCAGTTTATCGGTGCTGATTCTATTGTCCAGGTTATGATTTTGTTGTTCACCGGTACCTCTATCAATACGGTGATCAATAAGGCTGATACAATTAAGAGGATCGAACATGGATATAATAAAAAATCCGCAAAAGTTTTTTGAGGAAATAAACAGGCACATAGTACCATTAGAATAATGCAGGGAATGGAAATTACCCGCATGGAAATACCAAGTTTGCGATTAATAATTTGCGCAATGTGGACGAATTCCGTTAGCGGAAATTCATCAAAAGAACGGCCAATGGAAAGCCAGGAACCCCAGAAAACACCAGATAATAAAAATAATAGACTTAGTGCCAAGAATTGAATTATATAAATTACCATTTGCTTAAATAAGTGACTTGATGTACTTTAAATATAGACCATCACCTAAGTACAAGCAAAACAAAACAATAGTCGGAAAAGTCGTGATAAATGGGATTTTTTTAAAAAATAGTCCATTTTGTCGCAAATTGATAATTTTGAAAAGTAGCAAAAGCAACTTATTTTACGTATTGCACCAAAAAACAGCAACAGAGTTTTGAATTAGAAGCTTACAAAATCCCCGATTGTATGATGCCCGTAGAATTTGAATTTCAAGTCAGAAAAAACTATCATTTCATAACAGCCTTTGCCAATCATTTTAATGGGGTTGTTAAAGACGACAAGGTATATCTTCCTGAATGGTTGGGAAATGGGTATATTCAGCAAATTCTTATCGACGGCATGGTTCTGTTTATTCACAATTATAAATTAAAACAGGAATTTATTTTAAAACGACAAGCTAACGCTACGAATGAAAGCATCACAATAAAATTTAATCGATCAAAATTCTTGTCAAAATACTGCCAGCAGGATCATGATCCGTTTTTTTATCAGTCAACAGGATTTGAAATTGAGATGGGAACGTGCAATTTCAATTCGGAGTTAAGAATTCCGTCAAATCAGCAAATCAATTTGCTGATAATTGGCACTTCCCGCAGCTATTTAACTGAGTTACTCCAATCAGAAACACGGTATGCAATACTAGATTTAGTTAAAACACACCCATCATTTGTTGTCCATGACATTATTATTCCCGAAATGAATGTTATGCTTAAGCAAATAATTCATGCCAATGGGACTACTGAAATGCCTATGCTGTTTTATAAGACAAAAGCGCATGAGTTAATCTATTATCTTTTTAAAAGTTTATTTAAACGCCCTATCAACATACCTGTCAATATTAAACGGGAAGATGCCGAAAAAATATATTTGGTTCGTATTGCTCTGCTTAGAGATTTTAACAAGTGTCCATTACTCCCCGAGCTTGCGGAGATATCAGGTTTAGGTTTAACTAAACTACAAAAGCTCTTTAATCAAATATTTGGACAAAGTATTCATAAATATTACCAAACCATGAGAATGATCCAAGCAGCCAGCCTGCTTAATCACCTGTCTGTGTCTGAAACTGGCTATAAGCTGGGCTTTACCAATTTAAGCCATTTTACCAGGTTATTCGAAAAACATCATCAAATAAAACCTAAAAATTATAAGATTAGGCTTAGCCATAGCAATGTTATTGACACTGCTTGGACTAATCCGGACATCACAATATCGTAAAGTCGGCTTTATTGAACTACTGGTTTGTTATTCAATTGTCTTCTCTGATTATTATGTTAAGTAAAAAACGCAGAATTTAATAGCCTCGTTTTCGAGGCTATTAAAAAACAATAGATATTTTATTGAAAATTAGATTATAAAAATTTGAGGTTTCAAACCTTAAATTCTTATTAACCGTTTCATATCCGGCAAAAAACGGTTCCAATATATTCCCCTAACCGCTACAAAGCCGCTCTGCGAAAGTAAGGCGGCTTTTTTGTTGGCTGTAGTAGTTGAAAACTACGGGCATAAGTGTTCGAAGTTTGTCTTGTCCTGAAATAGGTTGACAAAACCGAACAAAAAATGAACAGGGAACAGACAAGATTGAAAGTAATCAAAGAACATTTGGTGGGTGGGATAAGCATGCGTAGCTTAGGAAACAAATATGG
>Ga0302221_10002414_pt1 | contig 11643 bp, 11 predicted proteins | sample II_Palsa_E2_1_FD_193517 | JGI IMG/M metagenome (GOLD analysis project Ga0302221, IMG submission 193517) | Peat permafrost microbial communities from Stordalen Mire near Abisko, Sweden - II_Palsa_E2_1 | ecosystem: Environmental > Terrestrial > Soil > Palsa > Peat permafrost | place: Sweden...
CGCCCGCGCATTCGCATTGCCTGTCGGATGGGAAACAACGACACTGTGGGGCATTTCTTGGTTCAAATCACGGTGATGTTGGGCTAGTCTGACGAGCGCACATGCGCCACACGGGAAATCGTGTGCGCTGCTGATCTGAACTTGGAGACGTATTTGCTATGCCGCCATTCTGCTCGCGCACTCCGGCTGATTCATACCGGCGGCTTAGCAGCACCCCACAAACAGTCGCGAATCGTTTCGACATTGTTGCGTCCAAATATTGTGTCGCGTGTCATTTCAAAGGCGGCCCGCGCCGGATCGCTTTTCACAATTCGTTCAATCGCTGAAAACAACGTCGGTTCGTCCAAGGCATCCGCCACGACCCCGAGTTCAAATCTGCCGACTAGTTCCGCCAGAGTGCTATCTGCAGGTGTGTGGGCGAGGATCGGGCGTTGGACTTGCACATATGTGGACAATTTAGTCGGCAGGCTAGTCTGCCTGAAAATCCGGGCCGAGCGCTTGAACGGATACATGGCATAGACAAAATCGCATTCTGCGAGGCGCTGGATTGCCGCGCTTTCCACCATCGCTTGAATAATCTCGTCGGTATCGGGCCGTGCGTTCTCGCGCAGCCACTCTGCCGTGCCGGAAAATCCAATCATGAGTAATTCGAGTTTGAGCTGCCTCTTGCTCGTCCATGCACGCAGCGCACGCAGAAATGCGCTAAAATCTTCCTGATTGTATACGCTGCCAATGTGGCCCACCTTCACAGTGGTTGTAGTTGGCCGCCGGTCTCGAACTATAGGAAGCCGCTCAACATAGACGTGCGCCACCGCCGTTTCGATGCCGATCCTATTGAGATAATATCTGCGCATCCCTTCGCTGGTGACGTCGACACTATTGGCCGAGCGCAACAGCTTGTTCCACTGCCAGTGCACCATCCAGGCCATCCACTTGTAACGGCGTGATCGAGCCCACATCCAGCCGGCCTGATCGTCCTGCACCGATACATGCAGGCACGTTCCGCGCGCTTCATTCGCGAGCAGATTGCCTACTACGATTCCCTCGTTCATGGCGACCACCCAGTGCGCATCATAATTTTCCTGTTTCACTCGCGCGACCATTTCGCATATGCGACCTTGATACGCTCCTGCTAACAGCAAAGGCGTCACAGATAGATCCCCGAGGATTGGACCGCCGATTAGATTGGACCCGAGCCAGATGGAATTGGGCCACGCAGATCGGCGAGGTCCAAGATGAAACCACGTAATTTCAATATCGGCCAGCCAAGCGATTATACTCCGCAAGTTTACCGCTCCACCACCGATGTCGGGATGAAAACTCGTAAATAGACCGACCCGTTGTTTTCTTTCGCTCATTCGCACCGATTTCTGCTCTCCATACATAGCTCTACCAGCATCGATTTCGCAGCGCTTTTCAACAAAGTGGGCCCGGCGATTCGCGGCTGCCCTGCCTGGGCCAGAAAGTGGTCGATATCGCGCAGGATCCGCAGCTGGGCGTTTGCTCGATCCGCTTCATCATCGATGCGCGTCACCAATAGTGGAACGCCATGCTCTGCCATCGCGGCCGCGCCGCTGCTTTTCCCCAGAAACGAATGTTCGATGGTCGGGAGACCGATGTCGATCAAATGTAAAAAGTCCGAAATTCGCTCCGCTGATTGCGGACCAAAATGATATCCGAATACCCTTTGATCGCGTTGGCATGCAGTCCTAAAGCGTTCCAAAGCAACCGGGCTCACTTTCCCTATTCCCAAGAGCGCGACTCTCTTCCCTTGTCCGGCCGCTCGATCAACCAGATAATCAAGCCAGCCGTTGGCCGACCATTCGGCATGGATCGCGCCGAAAATACCCAGCAAGACCCAAGGGTGGCCTTCGTCCCGCTTGATCTGCAACCTGATCAACTCCGAATCGAGCCAACCAGATGGCGCCCGCACCGGTATATGGCTGAACAGCGGCAGAATCTTCGCCTCGATCCCGTGACGCGAAAGCAGCTTCGCCAGTGTCGTGTTGCTGGTCTGCGTAACACATGGGCGAAGCGCGCGATGGCAGTCTAGCACCACCCACCGCTGTAGTGCACCCCAAAGGCGCAGCTTAAGCTTGGCTTTCGCTCGACACCCCACCCAGAGTTCGTGGAACATAAACTGCACCGGTTTCCCATCTATGATGTGCTTGAGAGGTTTAGCCAGTCGCCATGGCAGCCCTTTGGGATGAAATCCGAAACAAACGAATTGCAGGCTCACCCAATCCGGGTTGAAGTCATCTAGCCAAATGCGAGCCAGCGCCGCGCGCTCCGACCAAGGCAATGCGGCCGACAAACGCTGCACGGATACCGGCGTGCCTTCGCTTTCTTGAGACTCAAACAATCTTCCCAAGACGGCTGTATCATTTAATCCTAAAATGATGCTCTCGTGACCTTGCCGGATACACTCCGCTGCCAGATGGCGGGTATAATCCCCAACGCCATCCCGGTCTGGCTCAAGGCTACTGGCGATGAAAGCAATTCTCACGTGAACTTAGGGCCCCTAACGCAGGTACGGAATGATTTGTGTGATTTCGCTTCTGCAAGCACTAAGAAAATCTTGATGGTGGTACGCCTGTTCATGATTGCCGAAATGCCAGGCAGCATTCTACCTGATTTTCATAGGTTTTCGTAATTTCGCGGCCATCTGAATCAGGAACTTTCGACCCACAGGATTGGGAAGGCGCTGTGTGGCGGCCTCGATGCAGTTAATGAAGCTCCGCGGCAATATACGCAAAAGCCCCTCCATCTTCATGTGACCGTTTGTCAAAGGATTGGTAAACAATGCGATCTCTTCTACTTCCAAGCCTGCACGCGATGCCAATAACCTGACCTCATCAGGATGCAGCAGGAAGACATGACCGTCGGAATTGGGTTTGAATTGAACCGCTTCATAAACGCTGGGATCCGGACAATCCGAGAATTTTGGGAGCGAGTTTCGGAAATACGCCCCGTTGGGCGTAGTCATCACAATATAACCCCCTGGCTTTAAGAGTTGTGCGGCCTTCAAGAGGAAGTCATCTGGGTGCGCAACGTGCTCGATAATTTCAGTAATGAGAACCGCATCAAATAGTGACGGAAAGTTGAGTTCAAACGCGTTTCCGGGAGCAAAATGAATTTCCCCTCGTTCCCGTTTTAAGCGCACATAATCCGCCAAGTCCGCCCGGAGGTCGTTCCATGTCACTTCGTAACCCATCTCCGCAAGCGTGATCGAAAAATTCCCTTGCGCAGCGGCGATATCGAGAATTCGTGCGCCGGGAGTGAGAACCCCGGCGAGCACACGAAGAGTTTGTCGTCGCCGATTCTCGTACGCGTAGGCATAACCCCGGTTAGCGATTTCGCCATATACTTCTTCGAGATCATACTGATAAGAATACCTCCATGAATCAGGCCAGTTTTCTTGGATATATACACGCTTCATAGCGATATTATGAATAAATCATCGAACTGTTACAATTTGTTGAAAACACCTTTTTGAATAGCAATCGAGTGGGCAATACCTTAAAGCTGGCACTACATTTGTTGCCATATAAAGCAAATCCGGCATATTTATATAGCCATTTCTCGGAAGGAATCGGATGCCTAACCTAGTGCCGCAACCACACTCAACCACGATGCATAAATCGTCCCAAGCAGCTGGCCGCCAATAGCACCAAACGTTTGTAGGACAGCACAATGGACGGATAGAGGCGGACCGGAGATGTTGCATTCAGAAAGAACTCCTTGTCCGCCCCTGAAGGTGGGTTGGCGTGAAGGAGGGCCATCTGGAGAAATCGCTTGTTCCATGGTTTCAAAATTCCAACCGCGTGAGACATGACGTAGCCGCCACCTCCGTGTTGAAAATCCATGCCATTTTGACCCACGGGGCTTACATCATGCTCCGTCACCATGCATGCGATGTTGAGCGCGTCTTGATCACGGAAGGCAAAGGGCAAAGTTCTGTCGCCGGTCCTAATTCCTTGTAAATCCGCGCCAAGTTTCTGGATTAATATTTGGGTGTCCCGCCAAAGCTTCAAAAAGGAATTGTTTTTGGAAGAGACTCCAATAAACCCCGCGTTAAAATAGTCGTCAAAACTAGTGCGAAACAATAGACCCTGAGGCGTCAAAAGCTTACGCCACGCATAACGAATTGGATGATTGTCGGGCATGGAGTTATTCACGTCGTGGCAAATTGCGATTCCGGCTTCAACCCACTCTTCGAAAAACTTCCAGCGACATTTGATGGTGATGTCTGGATCGAAATAGAATAAGGTTTCCGCTTGTGGGCAGTGTTTATTCCACACATTCAGCAGAAAATCGGGTTTATAATTTGAGAAGTGAACTTGCGGTTGAAGAGGGATGAACCTAATGTCCAATCCGTCGGCGACCTCGAAGTCGAAATAACCATCGTCTGCCCGCACATTTTTGGCCCAAGGCGGTAGTGGTCCGTCGTAACCGGCAAATATTGTTCCGCGAAACCCATGTGCAAAGAGCGAATTCGCTAATGCTCCGAGCCCATAATGGTGGTAGCGGCCTCCGAATAGAGTGCAGACGGCTGATTTCATAAGTAAACATCCCCCGGGCAACGCCCGGAGGCATTTTTTAAAAAAATCTCAAGTCGAGCTGCCCCTTGTGCAACTGATGATAATTTTCTCTCCCGGCCTGCCGGGCAACATACTCCGCGATCACACTTTCGCTGCCGTGCTGGCCGACCGCGTTAACGGAATACACTCCACCCCAGAATTCCCCGCCCCGCAGCTGTCCTCAACTTCCGGCGCCTTCGCGGAAACTTCGCGTGCGATCACGCTCTTCACCGTCGTCACGATACGCATCGGAATGTCGCTCGGCACCGACTAGCTGAAAAAGTGCGCCTGATCCCGATCCAGGCCAATCTCTAGAAACTCAATCTCCCACCGCTTCTGGACCTCCACGCACGCCGCCTTTAGCACTTCGTTCGCATACACGCTGACCCACGCGACTTCGATTGGGGAAGATTGGCATGTTCCACCCACGCCTTAGCTGAAATCCGGATTTGGTCACGCGATTACCATCGCCCCGAAGCAAAGCTCCCTGCGTACGGGGATTATTTGTTTTTTTGAGAACTCTCCTAATATTTCGATTTTGCGAAGATCCATTTCATAATATGTTTTCGACCTTCGGTCAGTACTCGATGTCTGTCACTGAGATCAAAGTCCTTCAATTCCTCAAAATTATAGGTATAAGCTTTGGCGATGTCATCAACACTTTCAATAATTTCGCATTCGTGGGTTTCTGAAAAGATTGCCCAAAGCCTTCTCGTCGTTCCTATATCGACCCAATCATGCGACTCGATTAGAATGTCGTGACGCTCTAAGTAGCTAGCCATATTTTGATCAAAAAGCGTCGTCTCATAGCCTTCACAATCTGAAACTATGAGTGCCCTTTCCCCCAAGTCGAGATTCCTTAAAGTGGCTTGATCGCAGAATTCGCCGACGTTAACTTTAACACCATTTAGCGCACCCATATCCTCGCAGAGCCTAAGAGCTTCCTTGTCTGTGTCGTAGGCGAAGATCTTAACAGTGCTCATATGCATGCCTAACCCCACCGCGTAGTAGCCTTCCGCGCACCCTATATCGACTATAACATCGTACTTTCGGCGGAGAATAATGCCTATAATTGTGGATAGCTCTTTTTCGTAAGATCCAAGTAGTTTCGGATAAAGGCGACTACCTCTCGCTTGAAGCCTTGGATATTTCATCCCTTTGAATGGTCCATTTAATACCATATGACGCGATGTTATTCGGTGATATCTATTATCCTCTTGTGCTTTCTTCTCATTTTCTTCTGAGAAAATGCGCAAGGCATTCAACTTATTGTATGGTATTGAAACTACGCCTAGCGTGCATTGTATAATATGCCAAAAGGATTTATTCCGGACGAATGGAAGTGCAATGGCTTTAATCGCTTTCTTCATGGTATTGGCGTCAAACAGTGTGCGCCAATACGGACTTCGAGGTTAGACCTGTTAGTCGTGCGTAAATGACACTCTTATACACGGGCGGTGAATTAGTCGCTGTCTAATGCCGTAATGGCAGACCTTTCGAACAACGCGCATATAGATATCGTATATCTTGTGAGATGGTTTATCCGGACAGCGAATTTAGTTTTCGGAGGGCGACCAATAAGTTCATCAAACTTGGCAAGAGGGGAGCCAATACGCCAATGAGCAAAATGTCATGCACCGACGAGAGATCAAAGATGAAACACAGAATTGATTGGGGAATGATCTCCGCCAGAATGGCAATGGATGCTGGCGGAATCCAGCCCTTGTTAACGTTTAAGGAGAATAATACTCCACCTAAAGAACTCATCCCGGTTGCGAGCACTGCTAGCCACACCAAACTACCCAGTCGGGCATACTTTGCCCCGAGCAACCAAAGCAGCAAGCCAGGTATCCACCATGCAACCACCGTTCCCACGAGGATGACTCCAGCAAAGGCCAAAAGAATTAGTGTATAACGGGAACGCAGCCGAACTGGATCCTGGCAACGTGCAAAACGGGGAACAACGAGCGCCGATGTGGTTGAAATTAATATGCTGAATATCATGCCGATTCTTCCAAGTGCGCCCACCTCGGCCACGCGCTGCACGTTACCAAAGATGCTGATGAGCCAGATACCAATCTGGCTTTGTAGGCAAAAGTAGATAGTAAGCGGCGCCTGCCGCTTTACAATGGCAAGAATGTCCTTCCTGAATTCGTTGTCCGGTGGTGCACTCCAAGTTATTTGTGGCCTTACCCAATGTTCTAGTAGCCGGAATTGGATAGCTAAAGCAAAGGTGCTAGAGGCGGCGGCTAGTGGGGCATTTAACAACCCCATGGCGGCAAACAAGGCAATCAGCGCCAATCGAGGCAACACGCCCGAAAAGGCCAAAAGCTGAATCCGCCCGACCTGCTGCCGCAAACTGACCACCACGCCCAGTACGCCCGAGTTCAGTTGAAAAGCTACTCCAACCAAAGTGAGGGCAACCAGCCAGATGATGGCGGAGGCAGTAGCATTGTTGCGCCACAACATCCAAGCGAGCAAAGGGGTGACAATCAGGAAACTGAATATGACCAACCGTCGGCGCAGTATCATCGCGGTCTTTACGAGGCTACCCATCCGCGTGTCATCCCGCCAGAACTTGCCGCCGATGGCGGAAAGGCTGTTGGTAACACCGTTGTCGGACAGCAGATTCATCACAGGCCCGATCGTGTTCACAATCATGAACAGAGCGTAATCCTCCTTAGACAGTGTGCGAACCACTATAATGCCGGACAGAAAGCCTAGGCCCTGGGCAATGGCCTGCACAAACGAATAAGAAGCTAATAATTGGAGCCGCTCGATCCAATGTTTATATCTATTCAAGTAGAGCCGCGAAGCATCAGTAATGACATCGAGATCCGTTAGAATCCATACCGGTACTAGCTTCCCCGTAACTCCGCCTGCACCATCAAGCGCGCTACGTCAGAACCAACTGTGCGAGGGTTCCAGGCAAAGGCCTCCCGGGCTTTCTTTGCATTGCCCACCAGCATCGACGAATCGATCGAACGGTAAAACCGAGGGTCCACCGCGATGACTGCCGCACCGGTATCGCGACGGTAGCCGACTTCATCGACGCCGAGCCCCTCGAAACGCACGTGCAAACCGGCTTCTTCAAAAGCCGCGCCGACAAACTCCCGTACGGAAATTGCCACGCCGGTGGCTAGCAGATAGTCATCGGCTCGTTCGGCCTGAAGCGAATGCCACATGGCTCCGACGTATTCCGGAGCATAGCCCCAGTCGCGCCGGGCGTCGAGATTTCCCAATTGAAGCATTGACTGCCTGCCGTGCTTGATGCGCACGGCCGCAACCGCAATTTTCCGTGTAACGAAATTTTCGCCGCGCCGCGGCGACTCATGATTAAATGCGATCCCGTTGCACGCATATAGTCCGTAAGCCTTCCGATATACCCGAACCATCTGGGTGGCGAACGCCTTCGCAACACCATAGGGATTCGTTGGATCGAGAGGGGTCTTTTCGTCTTGGGGCGCGACTGACGGCGATCCGAAGATTTCGGAGCTTGATGCATGATATAGTCGCACCGGATAGTTCAGATCGCGCAATGCCTCCAGCAAGCCCAGCGTGGCCATGGCGTTTTCGTGGCAGGTCACCTCCGGAATTTCGAAGCTCAGGCCAACATGGCTCTGCCCCGCCAGATGATAGACCTCCTGCGGTGTCACTTTTCCCAAGAGGCGGCGCAGCGAGGTTGGATCATTCAACTCGCCGTAGTGCAGAAACAGCCGGCCTTCCTGACGTGCCTGATCCAATTGAGGGGAATCGATCCGCGAGCGGTTGAACATGCTAGAGCGGCGCACTAAGCCGTGAACTATATAATTTTTATCAAGCATGAATTCCGTCAAATAAGAGCCGTCCTGCCCCGTAATTCCGGTGATGAGCGCAGTTTTCATGGGGCGATCGGAGAATCCGACAGATGAGCGATCTGCGCTTCGCGCTTGGCTAGATCGATATCGGCCTCGACCATGATCTTCACCAGCTCCTTGAAATACACCTTTGGCTCCCAGCCAAGCTGCTCTCGTGCTTTCGTCGGATCACCGATGAGCAGCTCGACGTCAGCGGGTCGCTCGTAACCCTGATCATATTTCAAGTAGCGTTGCCACTCGAGGCCGAGCAACCCGAAGGCTTCCTGGCAAAAATCCTTCACGCTGTGCGTCTAGTTGGTTGCGACCAAGTAGTCGTCAGGTTGGTCGTGCTGGAACATCAGCCACGTCGTCTCGATATATTCCTTCGCGTAGCCCCAGTCGCGCTGGGCGTCGACGTTGCCAATGTAAAGCGAATTTTGCGGGCCGAGTTTGATGTGCGTGGCGGCGCGCATGATCGTTCGAGTGACGAACGTCTCGCCGCGACGCGGACTTTCATGATTGAACAGGATTCCATTAGAGGCATGCAGACCGTAGCTCTCGCGGTAATTCACGGTCAACCAGTAGGCGTAAACTCTTGCACAACCGTACGGCGAGCGCGGCCAGAACGGCGTCGTCTCCGTTTGCGGCAGCTGCTGCACCTTACCAAACATCTCCAACGACGACGCTTGGCAAAAGCGCGACTTTTTTAGGAGACCGGTTTCCCGGATCGCCCCGAGAATGCGCTGGGCGCCGAGAGCATCGATGTCGCCAGTATATCCCGGGATATCGAACGATACCTGCGCATGCGATTGCGTACCGAGATTGTAAACCTCGTCAGGCTGAAGTTCGTAGAGCAACTTCACCAACGACACACTGTCGGCTAGATCCCCATGATGCAGAAAAAGGCGCTTTCCCGTGCCGGATTCAAAGCCCGTAAGATGATCGATCCGGGAACGTGTCCCGGAGCTGAATCGACGGACGATCCCATGCACTTCGTAACTCTTGGCGATGAGCAACTCAGCCAGGTAGGAACCGTCCTTGCCTGTAATACCGGAAAAAGGGGCCTTCTTCATCTGAATCTTACGTTAGCTACTGCGCGCCTGAAGATGCAACGAATGAGAGGTCATATCTGCGTTTGGAACCACTCATACCCGCACTATTTTTGTCGCTTAGAACCTCGTCGCCCTGATCTGGATTGAACACAGCTTCGCCCCATCACTTCCTTGGCGGAACGATTTGAAATTATATGAAATCGAGCGCTCTCTAGTTGGACCGGCACTACAATATGTTACTCAGCCAAGAAACTTAGAGATCAGCGGAAGCAACGCGCAGCCCTTGCGGTGCCAGGAATGAAGTTTCTCCAGGCGATCTTGCAGCGCTTTTCCGGCGCCGTTGCGGCTGGCGGAGAGAGGACGATGGCGCACTCTCATTGCTTCGACATGCGCGGTGCCTTGCTTGAGTTGTGGTTGGATCGATTCTTTCAGCAGACCGGCAATGAGCATTCGCAGCTCAGTTTCAGCGACAAAATGCTCGCGACGCCAGTCGGGACCCTCGGCCGGCCTAATCGCCCCGACGGCATGCAGCGCTTTCAGTCCCTGGCTGACCGAACCTTTGCTGAGGTCTAGGCGTTCTACGATGTCGGTGAAGCTCAAAGGCCGGGTCGAAGCGAACAGTAGTCCATAGATCTGGCCGTAAGACCTCGGCTGCGCGAGCATGCTCGCAAGATTGGCAAAGTGATCGACAATTTCGTTCTCCAATTCCGAAACACCATTGATGGCGTCGCCATTTTGGGCGACGATCGAGGCCCGGGAGGGAACAGGAGCAAGGCTCGGCACGGCCAGCACTCTGCCAACCGTTTCGCTTAGTTCAATAAAAATTAAACTCTGGGTTCAAAACTTCGTGAACGCGAAGTAGGGACTGAGTTTGACCTAAGGCGACCAGGCCCACGAGTTCCGTCCGTCCCCGCCTCAGATTTTAGCGCTCGCGGGAATCGCTCACTTCGGCCGCCCGCGAAATCAAGACTCGCACGCGAGTTCGGCGCTGCCCGTTACAGAAGGGCGGAATGCACTCTGGCCCGAAACGGCAAACATGCGCAAGATTTTCGTGCCGGTAACAACGCTCAACATCTTCAAGGTGAATCAAATTTGGCTGCGACCAATCCTGCACGAACTGGATGTGCAGGGTTTCGAGAAAAGGGTGCTTGATGGGGGCAGGCTTTTTCTGGAGAATGTGGATTATCTCCTTTTCGAGTGCTCATACGGGCGATTGAATGACGGCGGACCGTTTATTTGAGGAGATGTATTCTCATGTCAGGTCGCTTGGGTTTGAACTTGTTGCGCTAGTCGGTTCACTCGTAAATCAGGAGCACGTGATGTTGCAGACAGACCTGTTGTGGCGACGATGATAAGCGGTCGGCAAAAATATCCCCTGAAGGGCGTCTGTAGCGCATTGCTTTGCTTTGCCGCGGTGCGATGTCTGGCACAGATGGGCTTCGATACGGGATCGGATGTAGATCGGCTTCCATCCCAGCTGACCGCACTGGTGGATTCGCCGAATTCAACTATTCGCTGGTTGAGGATTCGAGGGGTTGCAGATCCAGAAAACCAGATTGCCGCGGCGCGAGCCCGAGGTGCCTTGGAGAAACTACACCACCGAGGGCACTCGCTTTGCGTCCTATTGATGGCGGATCGGGCGCTCTGGCACCAAGGAACGAGGTTCGGAAACTCCTCCCGCCTTCCTGTGGATTTGCGCGAAGCCTTTCGTTGGGGTCAACGCCTTGGTGAAACGTACGGCGATCTGGTCGATGCTTGGGAAATCGATAACGAACCGGATATTGGATTTGTTCCAGAAAACGCCGAGAGCTATACGGCCTTTTTCAAGGCGTGTGCCTTGGGCTTACACGCGGTTCGTGGTCACTCACCACTCGTCCTCATGGCTCCCTTGGCTTTGCCGCCCGGACCCTACCTAGAGGCGCTGGTCCGAAACGGAATGCTGAGTTACGCTGACGGATTTAATTACCACTACTACGGCTACGCTGCGGACTTCACGGGAGTCTATCGTCAATTTGAACGGGCGGTCGGCGATTTGGAGCCAAGGCTAGGCGATCGCCAGTCGCTCCCGATATTCATCACGGAGTTCGGCTACGGCATGCTCGCCCCGGGGGCAGCTGATACCGTTGCTGGACGCGTCCGCCAATGGCGTTGGTTCAAGGCGATCACTCCGCAAAT
>Ga0302221_10002415_pt1 | contig 11642 bp, 3 predicted proteins | sample II_Palsa_E2_1_FD_193517 | JGI IMG/M metagenome (GOLD analysis project Ga0302221, IMG submission 193517) | Peat permafrost microbial communities from Stordalen Mire near Abisko, Sweden - II_Palsa_E2_1 | ecosystem: Environmental > Terrestrial > Soil > Palsa > Peat permafrost | place: Sweden...
TAGATTTTAGGCTTAATCCGGTAATAAAGTCCTTCTTTCTCTTTCTTTAATTAAGTGCACTTCTTTAACAAGTTTTAGAAGCTTATTAGCCTCTTTATTAATTAAATTAAGCACTAGTATTAGCTTAGTCGAAACCCCTTTACTCCTTTAAGTAAAACTTAGCATGCTTTTAAGCTTTAAAGTAAGATTTAAAGATATAAGTCTAGTCTTTATTATAAGTTTTACAAGTTTTATAAGAGTAAAGATTTTTACCCCCAAGTTTTAGCTGCTCGAGGCCTCACTCGAGAGCTCCTTTACACCCCTTATAATAAGCGGGCTTAAAGTTTACTCGGGGAGAGCTTCTTTATATAATTTATTATTCTTAAAAATCGATTTAGCGTCTTAAATTTCCTCTTCTTAAATTAATTTAACTACTTGCTTAATAATCTTAAGTAGTTAGCTTATTACTTATTCGAACTCTTTCGAGTAAAGGATATCTTTGTCGAATGTTATATTTTATATAATAATTACTTTCCCGAGCGCAAGAACTTAAATTTTATATATATTAAATGCTATATAATTAATTAGATATAATATGCTTATAAGGATTAACTTTAAAAGCTCTCTTTTATTTCGTAGCTTCGCATTCCTTAATTAGTAAGTATACTCGAGCTTTATACACGTAAATTTTATTTTAATTAAGTTAAAGATTAATTGTTAAGCATATAATAAGCATAAAATTATATTACTTAAAATAATTTCGGAACTAAGTATCGAGAACCTTATTAAGTAAGCGCATATCATATATATATAAGGGGCTCCTATTATATAAGAATATAGTAGCGAGGGTTATTTCTAGCTAAAGGTCCTTTAAAAGACTTGGTCTTACGCGCATTTTAATTAACTTAGTTATAGTCTCTTATCTTGCGCGTTTAGCACCTCTATTAGGCTTATAAGTATAAGTAAAGGCTAGCTCGATTTTAATGCTTGCCTCTTTAGCTTAAAGCTTATATTTTATATATCCTTTAATTGCAATAACAAAAGTGTTATTGTCGTGCTATATTTTGCAAATTATAAAGTTAAATTGCCTCTTTATTTAATAATCGAAATCTTTAATTATATTAAATACCGAAACTAGAGACTTGTTTATAAGAATAAAGCTAAAGAGCTTTTTATTATACTTGTCCTTAATTATTAAGAGCTATTAAGCTTTATTATAGCTTTCCGGGAAGTCGAAAAGATCTTATAAAATTTTAAAAAATAGCTTTAAGGACCTCCTTTCGGAAAATTGCTTTAAAATGACTTGTATTATATAAGTTATCAAGCAATATACGCACTTAGCTCTTATAATGCCCTTAATAATTACATTTCTTGCGCTTTTAACAAGTGCTTACAAAGCCTTTAAGCTAAAGTGCCTTGCTTATATATGCTATACTTCTTTTAAATTGCTTCTTAATTTAAAGTAGTCCCGCAAACGCTAAAACCTTACCTTTATACTTCGCTTAATTATTAAAAATATTAAGATTTTTGCTATACTTATTAGAATTTCGGGAAGAACTTTAAAATAAGTAAAAAGTAGCTTAAATTTAAGAAATACTAAGTTATATATACGCTTTAATTGCTTAAGCATAATGCTCTTCTCTTTAGTTTTATATTAAAGCAAGTAGTTTAAGCTATAATATTAGACTCTTACTTTATTTAATCGAGCTTCGGAAATTATATTAATATAAAATCCTTTAATAACTATAATATCCGATAAAGTTAAATCTTTTAAGTTTAAGTTAGCTATATTATTTAAAGCCTTCTTAATTACCCTTTTATTATATCTTAAGATTAAGAGGCTAAAGGAACCGGCTTCGACGCACTTGTTATAAGCTACTTTAGTAAAAGAACTTAGCTCGAGCAATTCTTTACTATTTATTAAGTGCGTAATATTATAGTTGTTAAGTAGCATGCTTGCAAAAAGTAGATATCTCGAAAAATCGAGCGTAGCGTATACCCTTTGCTTTAAGGTTAAAGTTATTAAAAGTAAGTTTATAAGAGTAGCATTAATGCTTTTTAGAAATTTCGATTCCGCTAATCCTTAATCCTTTTTAAAACTATTACTAGTAGCTTTAAACACTTAATCCTTTGTCGAGCTAAGGACTATATTTATAATAATCTTAATCTTATATTTCTTCTTAAGCTAAGCTTTTAACTTCTTCTAGCAATTATATCAAATGTTTTTCTTAATCGTCTCGCATTTTTTAGCATTAAGTTTGTCTTTAATCTCCTTTTCGGATAATTTAATAATTATAATCTTAAAAGTAGCGCAATCTTTAAGTTTCTAGTTATACTTATCTCTAATAATAGTAATATACGAGCACTTGAAACTAGTAATAGCGGTTTTAGGGTTTTATTTTATTTAAGAGTCCGATCGGCTGCTAAAAGTAACAAAGATCTTTAAGGCTTTAGTGCTTTTTAGGGTTAAATCTTTTAAAGCAATAGCCGAGAAGACAATTTTATACTCTTCGAGCATGAGACACTCCTTACTTAGCTTATCTTATTTAATAAGATTTGCTAGCTCGCTAAGCGCTTAAGCAAAGGCTATCCTTTTTAAAATTGCAATTAGAAAATCCTTTGCTACAAGTATTCCTTTAATATCGATTAGCTTAAGCGCTTTAGCCTTCTTATAAATCTGTTACTAATTAGCTTATTAGCGTGCCGGGCTAATATTACTTTACTTAGCTTGCTTAAATATAGCTTAGTATTCTTGTCTTATTATAATAAAAGTACTTGTATTAATTAGCGCAAATTGCCTCTTTAAAGCTCGAATAATTAATTGCAAAGATTGCTCTTTATTGCTAATAAGCTCCGTTATAATAGTTAAAAGGATTAAGGTATTAATAGTTCTGCTAACTTAGCTTTAAAAGTGATAATACCGGTTCGAGTTTGTAGTCTATACGCTATAAGCGATTAAGTATTCTTTAAAAAGAGTAGCGTATTATTCTTTAATATCCTTAAAAGTTAAAAAAGCAAAGGAAGCAAGTTATTTGCCTCTTTAAGTGTTTTCGCTTTACTAATTAACTATTAAAATGTAGTCTTGTTATAGTCGCTTATCTCTGTATTTTATTAGTTATTCGAGTATTAGAAGGACGTTTAAATGCTCGATGCTAATATAAAGAGCATTTAGTTTATTAAGGTCGACAAGGTATTAAATGCCTTAAAAGTTTACTTAAAATTAGAGTTATATAAACCACATAAGCTATAATTGTTAATCCTTTAAAACAATTACGTATATAACGCGTTGCTTAAGTTGTTCGGATATTATAATTAAGATCTTAGTCGAAGCTATAAAGTAATTAGTAAAGTGTATATTTTAAAGAAGTAAAAAGTGGGCAATTACTTACCCTATTATACGAATAAGCGGAAGCTTTAAGTGCTTACCGGGCTTATAACTAATGCGCACAAAGCAAGGTGATAATATAAATTAGTAATCGATAAAAAGTTATCTAATTAAGAACTAGAAAAGAAGGGAGGAGTGCTCCTATAATATAAGGTGCAAAGCGCCCCCGATTACGTGAGCTTAGTGCCTTAGGCTGCTATGAGCCCTTATAGTTGCGACATATACCTTTATTAGTAAACAAGTTCTTAGAAGAATTTGCTAAGTGCTAATATGCTTCTTTAATTGATTTCTTCTTTAAATATAATTAACTTACTTTAAATGTTAAGAGCAAAGATATAATAGCTTTTATCGCCCCTTTTAGCTTACTTAGAATAACTACTTTATTATAAGGAGCTACTAATTTAGTAGCCTAATTTGTATAAGTAATAATAATAATCTTAAAAGACTTGTTTTTAGCTATAGCTATACTATTTATCGATAATATAAGAGTAAAAGGGCTCTATACCGACTATAATAAAGAATTAAAGCTTTTTAGGATTTGTTAATTTATATTCGAGCATCTATAAAACTTAAATAAAGCCTTAAATCGGATTAAACAAGCTAAAGCTTTTATTAAACTTAAATTACAGTTTTACTATAATAGTATAAATATAATAAGATTTGCATATAGTTTTAAAGGAAGAAGCCTTGCTATTATTAAAGTTAACAAAATCTTAAACTAGCACTAGTGAAATAATATTATAAAGGCTAGAGCATTTTTAGGAATTTGCATATATTATAAAATCTAAATTAAAGTATATGCTATAATAGCTAAACTAATTTATTAATTGCTTAAGAAAGGAGAGCCCTTCTTATAAGGGGAGGAATAAATTAAAGCAATATAAACTCTTTAAGAAAAACTTATTATTGCGCTATTGCTTTGCAAGCTATATTATAACCTTATAAAGCTATAAGGACTTATTATTTTAGCTGTCGACGCTAGCTTATTTAGATAAAGAGCAGTTTTAGGCTAATATAATAATAAGGGATATAAGAGGGTTATTTAATATGAATCTAAAATGTAAAACTAGATTAAATAAAACTATAATATTATTATAAGAAAGTGTAAAGGGGTTTTTAAAGCTTTACAAAAATTACAATTTTAGCTATATAATATTTATTTTATCTTAGAAACAAATATAAACACGCTTATTACTTAGCTAAATCGGGCAGCTACTAACCTCTTTAAAGCTTTAATTACTTGCTAGCTTATATAAATTAGGCTATTCGACTTCGAAGTATATTATATAAAGGGTATAAAGTATATTATAGCTAATAAATTATCCCGGCGCCCTTATTACAAAGAGGATTCGGAGGATAACTTAGATATTAATAAATTTATTGCGCTAAAACTTGATATAATCGGAATTTAACTAGTTATTAAAAGCACAAAAATAGTAAAGCTTTGTAATATTAAATGCAATGCGCGCCTTAATTAGTTAAAGCTTAATTTTAAAAATAAACTTTAGTTTTTAAGCTGCCCTTAAAAAGGGAATTTCTCCTCTTATAATAGCTTTATATTTTAAGCACTTAAGCGAAAAGCTATTCCAAACTATGTAACTAATAACTATAATATTATATATTACTTTTATATTAATACTTTAAAACGCGACTAATAGTTTTATATTAATTAATTTACTTAATAAAAGCTATTTAAAGCAGTTTTAAGCAATTGTAAGGTATTTGATTACTTTAGCTAAGCTTAAAGGCATATTTAAGGGCAAATTCCGCAAATTAAAGAAGGAAACACTGAATTATAGCATATATAATAAGCAATTATAAAAGAATAAGTGCAAATTATACTTTTTATATTTAGTTTTTAATAATTTAGCTTAAAGAGCAAAAGTTATAAAGGAGTTATATAATAAAACCAGTTATTTTAGCCGGGAAACTACTTTTATAAAAGTAATAAACAAATATCATTAAGAGGGTTTTTATAATAATATTTGCAAGTATTGCAATTCTTGCAAAGTGTGCCAATATAAGCATAAGCAACAACTAAAAAAAGCTTTATTCTTTTATAAAAGCTGCATCATCCCCCTCTCTCTTATTATATTAATATAAACATTACAAATCTGCCCGGATACAAGAGCTATAACTATTTAGTAATAGCTAAAGACAACTTCTTTAAATAGCTAAAGGCTAAACTTATAAAGAACTTTATTAGCAAGAAGATTGCTAAATTTATTTGGATTAATATAATTTGTTAATATAATTTATTTAAAAAACTTAAAGTCGATAATAGTACTAAATTTAAAGGTGCTATAATCGAGGAGCTTTAAAAGCTAAATATTTGTAAAATTATAATCTTTGCGTATAATACAAAGGCTAATAAAATAGTAAAGCGTGGATATTAGCTAATTATATTAGCCTTAATTGCTTTAAGTATAAGAGGGAAGAAATTATAAGTAAACTTTTTACTTTAAGTGCTTTTTATAAATAAAACTATTATATATAAGCTTATATGCTTTACTCCTTTTTATATAATTTATAGCAAAGAAGTAATACTTCTAGTAAAAACTTGTTACTTTATATAAAGGACTCTTAAATAAGACGAAGTTTATAATTGATTGACCTTTTTATAGCTTTATATATAATAACTTTAGATGCGTGATAAAGATATTAAAGAGTCTAAGTTATAAAAGACCCGATAATGTACTAAGGGCAAAGTTAACTTTAATACTAAGCACTAAATTTATAAGAAACCGATTTAAGTAAAAGATTTTATTTTAGTATATAACATTAAAAATATTAATTAAGACAAGTCTAAAGATATTAAGCTTTTATACTAGTAATTAAGGCTATATAAAGTTAAAAAGGCAAATTAGCTAAAAGGAACTTATAAATTAAAAGAATTAAATAGATCTCTTATATTATATATATATATAAGAAATTAACTAAAGCAGTTTGTTAACAGAGATTAATACTAGTGTTCTTATAAGGATAAAGTCCTAAAATTAGCTTTTAAGAAAGTCGAATTTCGGATAAATATAAAATTAAAAGAAGAAGTTATTGCAAAGTTTTATATTAAAATAACTTAAGAAATCGAGAAAGATACTAGAATTGCAATACAAGTCCTAAAACTCCCGGAATTTGAGAAAGGGAAATATGTCCGCTTTAATAATAACTAAAATAAAGCTAAATTAGTAAGTAAAGATAAGGATTAAGAGTAAAGGCTATTACCGATTATAAATATATAATTGCTAATACTTTAATTTTAATCCTTATGCATTTTAAAACACAAGAATAACTTAAAAAGACTATATTATTTAAAAATAGTCTTTATTTAAGCTAAGACTTAATTAATAACTACAATTTGCAAATGTAATTAATTAGCAAAAGCTAATTAAAGCCGCAAATAGTATTAAAGCTTTGCTAAAGGCGTCGATTATAAGATAATAATAAAACTAGAAAACTAATAATAATAAAAACACTAGATAAAGCCTTTTATTTAAGAAAACCTAGCATTCTTTTCCTATTTTAGCTTTTAGTTGCTTTTCGCTTTTGCTTTTAGTTATTAGAACATTTTTACTTATTTTCCTTTATTATATAAGAAGTTCATTATATTATATGTGAAATTTCTATTACTTTTAACTTATACTTGCATTTCCTTTGCTAAAAACCTTTACTTATTTTGCTTTTGCTTGCTTAAAACAAGTAATAAATATAAGAGAGATAAGGCTAATGTTGGTATATTTGCATTCACTAGCTTTAGGTCACGTGACCTTATGTCATGTGACAGCACCAGTCCAGAATAGGTAGCCGAGGAAGTATATTGACACCTTAGTGTTAATATCCTTCCTAATAAATTAACCACCTACCAACGCAACAAGCATATCACAATATTATGTGCTATGCCTCGCGTTCTAGGTAAACCGACACTAATCAGTCTAGCTTTATAGATCAAAAGGATTTGATCAGAAAGGACACAATTTGCGTATAGCATACTCACAATAGTATTATACGCAATTGCAACCCTATGTCGCGATTCGACAATAACAACTACAGCAAATTCTAGTATATAGCAAACTTATAGTAGTTTCATGCATTAGACTAAGCTGTTAATACAATTAGTATACAGTGAATACTCGTAGTCTTATGTGCTACTTGCATTGCTTACAAAAATCATCAAAAACACAAAAACAAGAATAACAACCCTCTAACCTCTTTATTGAGCCTATCAGACCAACACATAAAGCTGACACTTAACTATTACCCTCTATACCTCGAATTTACTACAAATTCTATACCTTTTACTCGATTCCTACCTACTTAATTCACTCGATTCCTACCTCTACCCTCTACAAACTTCAAAAGCTAGCACCTGACTACTAAACAAGAGCTAAAGATACCCGGGAAAACACTAAAGTCTGCAAACAACGATTGAAAGGCTATTATAGTTTAAAGCAGTTTACTGTCTACAGACAAATACTTTTAGCTTAACGCTATAAGCATACTCAACTTTGTATTTATACAATCTTAGAAGTATTATAATTTGGCATAGACATAATAGTACAAGATAACACCTCCGCCTTCCAAGGGCAGCTAAGGGAAAGCATAATATTAAGATTAACACATAACATAAAAGAGGACTAGTCTAAATTGATTAAGAAATAGCACTATAGCATTAAAGACTTTAAAGATAAAGACTAACTTATCAAATACACTTAAACAAAGATATAGCTTTATAAAATAGAGTCTATTAGTAATTTTACTTTATAAAATCAATTTTATATAAATTTTAAAAGCTTTATAGCTAAAACATTTAACAAAATTGATAAGTCTACTCTACAATTATTACGCGCTTATTTATACTATAGTAGTATATAAGTATCAAGCAATAGCAAACATTTTAAGATATATGCTATATTTATACAAGTTTTAGAAGAAGACAAATAACGCAAATAAAGCTAGGAAGATATTAAGGAAACTAAACCCGACTTGTACAAGTTTAACATTATATTAGTTTATATTACGCTAGAACAAAACCTTTAGCTTATACTACAAGCTAAAGCATATAATATTAATTTATAAGCTACACTAAAACCTCAACCTGCTATTCTAGCTACTTATACAACAGCCTTCAACACTTGCACTTATAACTACTCTTACTATTAAGCCTGTTTTGCAACCTGTTTTGCAACCTATCAAACCTACAACTATTCCTACAACTATACCAGTTCTACCAACTATACTAGTTTTGCCAACTATACCAGTTTTGCCAATTGTGCCCATTACTCCAGTCGCATTTACTCCAGCTACTGCTACTAGTATTGCCCCACCACTATTGCAGCTAACTGTCACCAACCTCCAACCTACAAACACCACAAACCCGATGCTAAATGCTGCAAATACAATACTAATATACTAAACCCAGCAATACTAATCTTAGAATCAGCCTTAGTAGCCTTAGCAAAGCATAACTGCAAAGCTTATTTCGGAAGTAGCTAAGCAATACAAAAATGACCACAAATACAACAAATTTGGCAATCTTAATGCAAAGCTAGACATTTTCTTTAATATTTGCAAATACAACAATGTACCTGCTAAACTACATATAAGAGTATTCCCGATTATGCTCAAAGACTAGCATTAAACTAATACTATAACTCGGAATTATTGCAACATACTTTCGAGGATACATGTAATAGTCTCTATAAACTTCTTCTAAAGGCCTAAATTTGAATGCCGAAGTCTTAAAAACTAGAATAACATTACTTTAGCTAGCATTATAAAACAGAACCCAAGGAAACCGACATTCGAAGCTATTTAGCTAATACTTAACAACTTGCGTAATCTCTACTTTTGCTTACTAGTCAAGTTGCATATAAATGCGTTTTTATATAACAAAATTGTTATTGCATGCCAAGGATTACTTGCTTGTTGATATGCAATAGCAAACCCTCTAAAAGACCTTAGCTAATTGCTAAACAAGCTCGAATTGACGATTATTATATACAAGAATAAAGTATAGCAAAATCCCGAGACATTCTTCACTAACTAATAATACTATTTAAACCAGTCAAACAATTGCAACTATAGCTATAATAATAGTCAAAATAGACTTTATTAGTATAGATCAAACTACAACTATAATAATTTTAGTAGTAGCTATTATAACTGCAACAATTGCCCGAATACTAGGAATTCCTGCTTTATTTACAAGAAACCACACTATTATTTATAAAAGTATACTCAAGAGGAATAAGATACTAAAAAGGCTTAATTCAAGTTAAGGAACTTTGGCTAATTTAATAACAAATCACTTACTTTTAGCAAGTGTTTTAATACAAGTTATAAGCAGTATATAGCTAGTTTTAAGGGTGATTTCGACGATGACGATAACTTAGAAGCTGCCTTTAATACCCTCTTTGTCGATAACAATAGTAGTAATAGAGAAGAAGTACAACACTCGGATTCCTATTTCACTTTAGTTTAAAGCTTCTTCTTAACTAAATTATCAGCTATTTCTCATGTTATTTTGTATACTAAAACCTTTGTGAATAATCTCAATAACCAGGCTCTTATACACTAATTTATAGCCCAGTTACCCTCTAAATTAGAGGATAATCTTATAGATAACTTTATTATAAATAACTTTATTGCTAGGAGCATTATATTTAAGTATAACTTATACTATTTTTATAAAGTTGTTATTAACACAAGAGCCTCGAAATATTCCATTGCAGGTTATAGACAATTCTAGGCTTTATAGTATACTAATAGTAATATTATACTAGATAAGACTATTAAAAGCATAGTTAAAGTATAATTTAGCATTAGAACCTCTTCATCAATTGGTTCTACTATAATAGAAACACTAATAAGCCAAGTACAATTTTATATTATATTATCACAAACACCTTTCCTATTAAGTTTAGCAGATATAAACAAGTTAAATGTCTATTTTAACAACTTTACTAATACTTTTGTTATACTAAATAAGCTTATACTAATAGTATGCTGTTTTGGTCACTCCTTTCTCCTATAGGATACCTCTCTTTAGTCCTTTATTGCAAAATTATTTGCATATAACCTTTGATATTTAACTAATATTAAATTGCACTAATTGCATTATAAGTTTAAGCATTTATCAGTTGCTAGACTCTAGAAAGTCCTAGAACAATTAAGCTATAATGTTAATAAAGAGGCACTCGAATACTTTACAAAGTATTATGCGCACTACTAAAAGTATAGTCAATTATTAGAGCAATTCAAGTTCAGTTTTAAGGATAATATTAATTTCAACTATTCCATTATTGTTAATATATTTTACATTAATAGTAAACTTGTACTTTATATAATTAACAAAAGAACCCGATATTAAGCTAGAAAATAGCTCTAAAACATTAGCGCAAAGTATACTTAAGATACTCTTAAAATATGCTAAATTGATATATACTTAGGACCCCCTAACTAAATTACTATTAATGCTAGTAAGAATTTTGTTAGCAAGGAATTTGATTAATATGCAATTGCAATATGTACAAGAATCAAAATTGTGCTTATTAAAGCTTATAATTTAGTAGGAATTATAAAATGCTATTATAGGCTAATATGATAAGTATATTCTATTATTATTGCTAAAATACCTAGTATTAGCAAGGATATAGCTTTGAAAATGGCCTTTAAAGCTATTAACAATATAATAAAACTTAATGGGATTGTACTAATATTGCTAGTTGATAGCATATACCCACAAATCACTAAATACGACCCTCTATTGCTATTAGTCACTTAACAAGCTCTAGCAATCAAGAAAGCTATAGCTAAAGTATAAAAGCTTAAAGCAAAATGCCAAGTAAATAATGCTTTTAATGCACGAAACAAGCCTAATATAACTATAGTTTATAAACTTGCATTAAATTCTAAAGTATTAGTATAGTGCAAGGGAAATACAAGTTAATTAGGGAAGTAGGATAAACTATACAAGTTAATTAGTATAAATAGCAAATCTTGCATTTTAGCACTTCCTTATAATAATATAACCTTCCGCGCAATCTCTGTTAAACTATACCTTACTCTAATTATACTAATTAAGGGTAGTGAGGTAGAACTTGCAAGCAAAACTAGTAAAGAACCTAGTAAAGAACTTGCAACTTTACTAGTAAAGCGTGGCAAAGGACAACTGCGCAAGAACCCTAATATTATAATATTCCTATAAGAAGATAACTAATACTAAGCTTCCCGCTAATTAGAAGTCTTAAGATTACTAAAAAAAGGGCATCTTTGAAATTAT
>Ga0302221_10002419_pt1 | contig 11636 bp, 3 predicted proteins | sample II_Palsa_E2_1_FD_193517 | JGI IMG/M metagenome (GOLD analysis project Ga0302221, IMG submission 193517) | Peat permafrost microbial communities from Stordalen Mire near Abisko, Sweden - II_Palsa_E2_1 | ecosystem: Environmental > Terrestrial > Soil > Palsa > Peat permafrost | place: Sweden...
AAAAGCCGAAGAGAGTTTATAATAAATGAGAGAAGTCTTATAATAAATAAAGATAGAGTTTATAAAAACAGATAACAAGTTTATAATAATTCGCAAAGTATTATAAAAGAGTAAAAAGTCTGTAAAAGATTCGTAAAAAGTAAAGAATATCGAGTAAAAGATATAATAAAGATAAAAGTTCCGTAAAAGTTTATATTCACGTTTATAACTTTTTAATAAAAACCGTAATAAGACTTAAATAAGTATATAAAGATAATAATGATTTATAATCTTTAACTTCTAACTTTTTAATAAATCGTAATAAAATATAAACGGGTGGTCGTTATTATATATCGTTTAAAAGAGAATATTAAGTGATTACTAATTTATACGCGCTTATTAATCAATGTTTATATCATTTAAATAATATAATAAAGTCGTATTCAAAGTATATAATACGTATAATATTTTATACTCGTTTAAATAGTGACTGAAGTTCAATTAAAGTGTTATAAAGTCTATATATATTGAAACCAATACGTCTTTTTAATTAGTCAATGCTTTGTAATTAAAAGTTAATATAACGAGCGTAACGACAGCGAATATAATAAGTATAATAACAGTGATTATACAATCACGTCTTAATTAACTGAATTAAATAAAAGAGTTAATCGTTTTTAAAGCGCTTTAAAAATCTATTCTTTTATATTTATAAGTTTATAACGTTAATATATTAAAGAGTTAAGTTCTTTAATTATAAATTCGATGTTTATAACCGTTTTTAATAAATAACGAAGTGTTTTAAAGTTTAAATGACTTATTATTTTATATTATTCTTAAAATGAAGCTCTTTTCAATATAAGTAAATTTATAAATTTATAAATTTATATAATAATTAAATTGGCTTAAAAGTTAAAAGCCTTTTTTAATAAAAGTTTATAATTTAAAATCAGTTCTTTATAAGTGATTATAATTTTAATAATTGTAAATATTATATTATTCTTTAATAGTTTATATTTAATAATAAATTGATTATAAATTATAAGTTCTTTATATTTTAATGAACTCTTTATATTATAAATAATTATAATAAGGCAATATTAAAATTAAAATTATATTATATAAATATAAAGTATATTATTTTAATTCTTTTATAATAATAATAATAATAATTAAAATAATATTAAAATCTTCAATAAATATTATCATTGGCTTATTTTTAAAATTATATATAACTCTTTATTAAACTTAATATAAAAAGAGAATAAATTAAGTAATTTATTATATGATTTCTTTACGGATTATAATAAGTTATTTATAAAAGGGAATAGTTTTAAACTTGACTTATATCAAGTTTATAAACTTAACTTATCTTTTTTAACGTTAAATACTCGTTTTTTCTTTTCTCTTTAACTTTAAATCTTTAATAAAACTGTCTTTTACTCTTTTAATTATTTATTATATTTATATATATTATAAGTAAAAGTGACTATTAAAAGACTAATAAATTAAGTTCGTGACATTATTTAAAGTTTAAACGACTTATTATTACTTTTAAAAAAGAATAAAATATTTACTTTATTGAGAAAATAACTCTTAAAGTTTATAAATTATATAAACTGTTTATAATCGTTTATAAAAGCTATATATAATTTTAATGACTTATAATATAATCCGTGATCAAAAGTAAAGCGTTTAAACCCTTTCTTTTTATACTCAGATTATTAATTCAGTCGAAATAATATTTGAAAATTAATTAAAAGTTTAATAACTTATTAATATTTAAGAATAAACTTAAGAATAAGTTTAATAAATTATTGATACTTATAATTAAATCCGTTTATTATAAGAATAATTAGTCTGAGTTTAATCAGCCTTTTTATAAAGTACTTTGTCTTTTAAAGAGTTTATTAAATTATAAATAGTCAAGTTTATAAACTCTGATCTTTTTATAAATAATATCTCTTTTATATATAAGAATTGACGGATTTAAATTAAAAATAAATTTATTGTTAATAAGTAAATATTCGACTTAAAATAAATAAAAATAATATATATCTTTAATTATATAAATAATATTATTTAAGAATACTTAATATTATATTATTAAAAGAGTTTAAAGTCTTTTATAACTTTTATAAAAATGATTATATACTTTATAAAGATCTTTAAGAATTTGTTTATGATATAAAACGTTTATATCGACTTTTATAAAATGATAATAAAAGAAGACAAGTCTTTTTCAGACTTTTATATTTAATTCCTTTATTTTATAAATATAAAAAAGATCTTTATAAACGACTTTTAATCCGACTTTTATAATAAACTCACTTTAATATTATAATAATCCGTACTTTTATTTTTAAACACGTTTTTAATTAATAAAATATTGATTTATAAATAAGAACTTATAAAGGCTTTAATAATATAAAATATAATTATAAATTATCCGACTTCTTTTTAAGTCCGTAATTACTTTATCACTTCTGCGAAGACTTATAAACTCTTTAACGGCTTATTTTATTATAAGAATAATTTTATTAAACTTGGCTTTAAAGTTTTATAAACTATTATAAAAGTCGACTTTTATTTATAAAAACCGGGAAATAATCTATTATAATTATAAATAATTAAATTATATTATATTTTAATGTTTTAAATTATTAAAATTTAAAATAAACGTCAAAGAATTAAAAGAGTTTTTATTATTAACTTAAAGTTAAAAAACGAAGAAGTTTAAAGAAAATCTCTTTTTAAGCCCGTTTTATCGAAATCTTAATAAGTTAATTATTAATCTCAATTAATTATTAAAAGGAAGACAGTTTATAATCTTTTATAATTTAATTTTCAATAAATACGGATTTAAAACACTTATTTTAATTAATATCAAAGTAAATAATTATATATTTATTAATATAAAATTCATTTAACGGCTTTTTTATTTTATTTTTATTCTTATTTATATATTCTTTACTTTAATTATAATTTATAAATTTAATAAACAGAGTTATTAAATAATAAACCGTTATATTATTTTATATTTACGAGTCGATAATTATAAATAATATAATATTCTTATAGTTTTATTTAATATTAATTATTAAGATCTGATCTTTAATTATATATAATTTAATCAATGGAATATATAAATAAACCCTCGTCTTTATTAATTTATTTGATTTATTATTACTTTTTAATCTTTAAAATTAATCAAAGTGTATTATTATAACTTAAAGATTTTAAAGTCGCGACTTATAAATCCAGACTATTAAATTGATATAAATCGTTATAATTAAATTATAAATAAAGAGTAAAAAGACTCTTTATTATTTATAAACGTTGTCGACCGTTTATTAAGCCTTTTAATTATTTAAATCTTTAAATAAAAGCTCAGCTTTGTCTTTAATATATAAAGTAATAAATATTAAAATTATTAAAATAATAAATAAATAATAAATAAAGCGCTTATAAATATAAAGTCTTTATAATTATTTATAAAACGTTTAAAACTTATAAAATTAATTTTATTGTTTATAAATATTATAATAATTAATATTATAAAATATCGACGTAATTTATAAAACGATTAAATTATAACTTTTAATACTTTTTTATATAAAATAAATTATTTAATTAAAAAGAAGTTAATTAATAAAATAAATAATTTACGAGTTTAAAAAAACTTTTTAAAAGTATATTATAATCTTATAAACGTCTTTTTTAAAACAACGTTTGATTCTTTATTATTTTAACGTTTATATAATTATAAAATTTAATTTATAAATAATATTATAAATAACTTGTTTTATACTCTTCTTTGTCATTAATTAATAAACGAATTATAAGCCGTAAAATAATATTTAATTGAGAATCTTTATAAAGAGTTTATTAAGACTAATTAAGCCTTTTTACGGCTTTAATTCTCTTTATTAAAAAGTATAACAAATCGTTATAATTTTATATCGACTATTATAAACTTAATAATTTGACTTATAAAGATTAATATTTATTTCCGTTAATCGAAGAGACTTTAATTAAGTTTAATAAAGTTTATAAATATAAAGTAATGCTTTTTAAACTGACTAATAAACTTATAATATATCAACGGTTTATAAACGATGTTTTATTCGACTATTTAAACGACTTTTATACGGCTTATTTAAACGATATCTTTATTTATTTAAAGAATAAACTTGATTATTAAAAATACGTTTATAAAGTGTTTTTATAACTTTATAAAACAAGTTTATAAACTGATATTAAAAAGTCTGATTTTAATGTTTATTATATAAAGTATTTAAACTTTTTTATAAATATTAAAGAGATTGAAGTCGACTTAAAAAAGACGGAGACTATTTATAATTAAAAGCTATTTATAATTGTTTATAATATATAGTCCTTTTTTAAGTTTTATTACTTTTATTAAAAGTTTATTTTAAATTATAAATAAATCGTTCGTTTATTAATAATTTTAATTCGTAAAAAAAACTCTTTTTTTAAAAATACTCGTTATAAAACTATATTTATTAAATTAAAAGACTATTTAATTAATATATTATTATTTATTTATTTCAATTTTTAATATAAGTTAATAATAAAAACAAACGCTTTAAATAAAGTCTTTAAAAAAGTATTATTATAACTTTAATTAAGTCAAGAATAATATTTAATAGTTTATTATTTAAAAATATTAAAAGGGTATAGTTTTAATTAAAGGTTGAAAAGGATTAAATAAGATCACTTGTCATAGTCACGTGATCCTAGTTCTTGTATATATATGGGAATAGTACGGTCTTCAACCTTTACTTTAATAAATCAAAGCTATATTACTTATACGTTTATATACACCTTTTAATATTAATTAACTACTTCTATATAGTCTTTCAATAAGTTATAAGCTTGGGTAACGACGACGTCGATATTATAAAGGCTTGATTGTCGCCGGTGCGACTGACAAAAGACTTTAAATTAAAATAAAACAAGTTATAACGGCAGTTTAATATATATAATCATTTAAAAAGTGATTTATAAATAAGCATATATAAAAGAGTCTTTATTAAAGAATAAATACAATAGTTTAATATGAATTGACTACTTTAAAAGTGTCGAAACAAATAGATTAATAAAACGTATTATCATTAATATATAAACGACGATATAAGATATTATCATTACAATAAACAATCTTTTAATCATCGATATAATCAGTTTATAAATCGCTATTCGAATCAATAAACTATAGGCTATTATACGACAGTTTATATTAAAATAATAAAGTTTATTGACTTCGTAAAAAGGCGCCTTACGTTAATACTCACTTAATTAAACTATAGAATATAGTTTGAGCTTATAATAGATTTCTTTTAGTCAAAAAAGATCAACTTTATTATCGAATTAATTAAAAAGCAATATGCTTCTTTTTTCTTTAAAAGTAATATATTCGGAAGCGCTTCGTCTTTATTAATGAGCACTTTAAAGTCAAAATCAAAACTGTCCCAATTCGATAACAATACCTTTTTATAAGCCAACTTCTTTTAAAGTGATGAAAAGCGCGAAAAGTATGTCTTTACAACGGTAGATATTCGATATAACATTACCTTTTATATTAATAACTTCAATTACGAGTATATTAAACAATAGCCTTATATAAAATAAAAATAAAATGAGCTGAAAAAAAAGTATTTTAACGCTTGACTTATAAAAGCCAGAGAGGATATATCGAAGCTAATAAGCTTTAAACTCAAAGAAGATATGATAATTGAGTAAAAATAAATATAAATTCAAGATTTAAAAAGAAGAGTAGTTATAACAAACCCCGAATTAATCCTTATATTCATTAAAAAACAATTGTTCAACTTTTTTCTTTTTAGCCTTTTCGACGACTATTAAATCACTTATATAATACTTGATATATAAAAGTCTTTAAATATATATAAGAAGTTAAATATTCTCAAAGATAAAAAATAAAAGATTAATTAAAATAAAAGCGTAATATTATACGTTAAAAAGTCTTTTTAAAAGTACTGTGATAATAAACGTTAAGACAATGGCTTAAAAGGCGAAATAAGTCAACGGTATTACTTTTATAAACGTATAAGTCATAGAATCCGTGACTATATATATTAATATTAAGCAATATAATAAGTCAAAGCCAAGATTTAAATTAATAAGAAAAAGCGATTAAATACTTTACGAACTGATTCTCAGCCCCGATTAAAGCTTATAAGACGAAGAGTCAGCTTTAAAAGCAAAGTAAAAGATAAGTTGAGTAAAGACATTAAACGTACTTACTGTAAAGCTTACTTTATAAGAGAATATAATTCTAATAATGACTTTATAAACGAAGAACCCGAATTTAAAAGTGAAGAAGACAAAGTTGTCATAATTATTATATTAAAGAAAGCACTCCGTAAGATCTTTAAATATAAGTAGTTAACGGACATTAACGTTATATTATATATAATTAATGATTTTAACATTTATAAATCTCTTTTAAAATCATATCATAAAGTGATTTAAATAAGCGGAGAGAAGTTATATTCTATTTATAAAAGTATTACGGAAATAGTTTTAATAAATAAGAGCTTTATATTACTTTCAAATTGTTTACTTATTTTAAACTTTAATATATCTCTTTTTTTAATTAAAAGAATCTGTTTAAATCAGTTAATCAAAGGCTCTTTTAATAATGAAAGAATATGCTTTTATAAGAATAAAAAGAAGATTATAAAAGCAATAATATAAAAAGGACTATATATTGTTTTTTAACTCAAGAATAATTTTAATAAAATAATATACGTTACGATTAACGCGGGTAAAATAACTTTAGCGGTTATTATATTAATAGTTCATTTAATAATATATAATGCTATTTATACAACGGTTGATTAATTAATTATACTTTTTACTTTTGACTAATTATATATCATTTCGTTTAAAATTATTATAAAAGATAAACAAATAAAAGGACTCTATTATATTAGCGATATAAGCGACGAAGACTATTATTATTATTATTATAATATTAATAAAGTTAATGAGAGCGAAGTTGACGAACACGCTTTTAACGAATATAATAAAACTGAAGTTAATGAATAAAGACTTGATAAAAGCGACATTAATATTGAAATAAAAGGACTACTTTCATAAAAACAAAAGAAGAAACTGTCTTTTAACGAAGTGAGAAAGCGATATATTATATAGCATTAATGATTTTATTATATAAGTCTTAAAAAGCTAAGGCATTTATATAAAGTCATAAAGCTTAAAAAGAAGATTTATATTCCGACTGACATATTTAAATACGAGGTTTACAAACTTATAAAGATACGGAATTAAACTAATTGTAAACTAAGCCTTTAAAAAAACATTACTTTAACACTTATATATATTGACGCTTATAAACCACTTTTGAAATCACTTTGAGGCAATTATTATTTCGGTCAGATTATTGACAGCGTAATAAAGCGGGTATAGTCCATTTTTATAAAGTTAAAAGTCGAATTAATAATAAAGCTTCGAGTATAAAAGATAAGAGAAGAGACTGTTATAAGACATAGTATTTAATAAGTTAGGATTAATAACGCAATTGAGCTTAAATCTCTTCTTAAAGAATAAATTAAAACTGAAAGTATTTAATATTAAGTTATTATACCTCACGTCTATAATTAAAATAGTCTTGTTAAACGCAGTATATAAACGATTGAAAACAACGTTCAAGCGATATTAAAGGATTTCGGTCTATTAATCGAGTTTTAAAACGAAACTATAAAGACTGATGCTTATATTCAGAACCGTACGTTTAATAGCTTTAAGATCAATAAAATCAGACAAATATTAATCGGCGCTTATATAAGAGAAATGCTTAATATAAATCACTTAAAGCCTTTCGGTTATAAGTATTACGGATACGTAGATCTTAAGTCTTTATTAATTAATAAGCGCATAGATAAATTGATGATATTAAGCCGACTCAGTGTTTTTATAAGATATTTTAAAAAGACTATAAAATAAGTCAGGATATATATATTAAATTTAAAGTATATAATCAAAGTAATAAAAGTAGACTTTGAGAAAGATATTTTAAACGGGACTATTAATCTCATAATGAAGAGAATTAAACTTTAAGGCATTACGACTATATTGCCGCAATAATAATTAATTAGTCAACCGAAAAAGACTTTAACAGACGTTGAACTTCTTTATAACTCATAATTAAATAACTTTTAAGTCGTTATCTTTATAAAAGCCAATTTACTTTAAAAAGAGACGTTTATAAATTCGGTTATTATTACTATTAATAATAACCAAATCCTGTACGTGACGACTAACTTATTAACAGTTTATAAAAAGAAGACTTTATAAAGAATCAAATAAGCGACGAGTATAAAAAGACAAGCTTTAAGCTTTTTTAAGCCCGGTATAAAAAGAGCCCCGAGTATAAAAAGACAAGCCTTAAGCTTTCTTATGCCCGGCATAAAAAGAGCCTTATTATATAATTAGACAAAGAAGAAGGAAGACGAATTAACTTCTTAAGCTTAAACGTTTATACTTATAATAATTGAAGATATAATCGACAAACCGGAACTTATTATTATAAAAGCATTAATAAAAGAACTACGTTACTTATTCCGAAAGAGAAAGATATCAATAGATAAAAAAGAAGTATATTAAAATAAAATTATAAAAGCTATGATTATAATTACCGACTCGCTTAATAAAGACGATATAAAGCTTATATTAATCGCAGCGCAGTTTGATCTCAATATCTTTATTCTTTATATATATAAAGAAGTTATAAATGATAAAACCTATAGTTAATAATAAGAAGACGTTATATAAAAGGAATTAACATCGTTAATTGTAAATAGAATTTAAGTAAAAGAGATCAAACTTAAAAGGGCTAATTTAGTCTTTATTAAATAAGTATTTATTGTCAAAACGCACTTTAATAATACGTTTAAACGATTCAAAGCATGACTTATTACGAGAGGATTCTCTTAAATATAAAGAGTATTGAAAGGGTATAGCCTTAATTAAGGGTTGAAGAGGATTAAGTAGAATCACTTGTCGTGGTCACGTGATCCTGGTTACTGTATATATATGGGAACAGTACGGTCTTCAACCTTCACTTTAATAAATCAAGGCTATATTACTCATACGTTTATATACACCCTTCAGTATTAATTAATCACTTCCGTATAGCCTTTCAATAAAGAGAAGATTATTTCAATACTTTTATATTAATTATTTATATAAATACCCTTTGAATCTTTTTCGCTTTAATCGTATTAAAAGATCTTGAGTATTATCACTTTAATATTAAAAACGCTTTTATAGAATCGTTTTTTAAAGAGAAGATATACTTGACATAATTTAAAAAGGTCTTTATTAAAATAGTTATATATTGCGAGTGCTTTACAGTTTATATAGATTAAAATAATCGGCCTATGATTAAAACCTCTTCTATTGTAATTACTTTCTTGAAATCGGTTTTAAATAGAGTTTAACAGACTTTTACTTATTTATAAAACTAGATTTTAAGTTAATACTCTTTGTTTATATTAATGATATTCTTATAATTGCTCCGACATTTAAAGAAGTCTCTTAGTTTAATAAAACACTATATAAGAGATTTAATTCTAAAGACTTAAAAAGGATCTCAAAAGTTCTTAATATTAAAATCACTTATAATAAAAAGAATAAAGCGATTTACTTTAATTAAGAATAATATCTCGACTCAGTCTTAAAACGGTTTAATATTACTTAAAGCAAGTATAAAAAGAAGTATATTTTATTAATAAACTACTCTCAATTACGTCTTATTCAATCTGATAATAAAAGGACTGATATAACAGAATATTAATAAATTATTAAAAGCTTAATATACGCTATAGTTCACATATAACCAGATATTGCGTTTACGCTTAAAAAGCTCAATTAATATATAAAAGACTTTGCCGATTTCTATATAAAAGCAGTGAAGAATCTAATGTGATATATCCGATCGACAATTATATATAAAATGAAGTATAATAAAAGGGTTAATCTTATACTATTATTATACTCAGACGCAGACTGGATAAAGCAATTAATTAACTGTAAAAACACTTTTAAAAGTATAAAAATACTTTATAATAAAGTGATCACTTAGTCAAATAAAATATAAAGATCAGTAATTACATTTAATATTAAATCAAAGTATTTAATAATGTTAATGACAATTAAAATAAGCCAATAAATAATATAAGTGCTTAAAGACATAAGCTATTCGTTATATATCGGGGACTTATAAATAAAAGTTGATATTTGAGCGGATAATCAAAGAGTAATTACTTTAATTAAAAACCCTCACTTATATGACCGATCAAAGTATATTAATATATATTACTATTATATTTAAGACTTTTAAGAGCGAGAAAAGATCTTTATAATATATATTTTAATTGATGAAATGATTATAAACGGTTTTACGAAGTCATTATAACGTATTGCTTTTATAAAGTTCAAGAGCTTTTTAAGAATAAATATCACACTTTTAGATTAAGAATCTTAATTAGTCACTTTGATCGCTGTAATAACTGATGTCGCTATAAAAGCTAAAGTCATTATAATTGTTATAATAGAACTGGCCATAGTTATTTAAGCCACTTCGGCCACTTCGATTCTTATAACCACTTTAATCTTAATAATTCCCGATCTCGTCAAGTTTGATCTCGTATATTCCTTTTTAATCTCATTAAGTTATTATATAACTTAAGTATATTTAGTTTTAATTATTTCAATACTGTTTTGAGGCATATCTAATACGTAATTCAAAGACGGTCACTCATTATATAATAGTCAGATCAGATACTTTATACGTATTAATTGTTTTAATTATATGACACTCATTTGTTTTACTATTATGCTTTTAGTCCGACAATATTAACACTTTTATTGTTTTCTTTTATCAACGTATTGAGTACGTATTTAAAGGGGTAAGAGGAGTGATAGCTAGTTAGACTTAAAGAGGAGTATTGAAAGGGTATAGCTTTAACTGAGGGTTAAAGAGGATTAAGTAGGATCACTTGTTATAGTCACGTGATCCTAGTTCTTGTATATATATGGGAACAGTACGGTCTTCAACCTTCACTCTAATAAATCAAGGCTATATTACTTATACGTTTATATGCACTCTTTAATATTAATTAATCACTTCCGTATAGCCTTTCAATAAAAAACAATAATTCCGACTGAGATTAATTATTTAATTTATAATAAAGAGATATTAATTATTATATGAACTTTAAAGGCTTAAAGATTAAAGTTAAAAGATATATTAATTCGAATACAGATCATTTTAAATTATAAGGCTTTAAAATACTTTATAACAATTAAAGCTTTAATAAATAAATAAATACGATGAGTTAAAATACTTTCGCGATTTAATTTTATAATTATATATAAGTTTAATAATTAAAATAAAACTAACCCGCTTATTTATAAAGACTAAGAAATAAATAATTAAATAATTATAAAGATTTCAACTTATATATAAACGTTTTTATAATTTGAAAATTTAAACTTATAAATTATTATAGACTTAAACCTCGATTTAATAATCGATATTATATTTATAAGTTTTATTAAAGACTTTTATAACTTAATCGATGATT
>Ga0302221_10002420_pt1 | contig 11633 bp, 1 predicted proteins | sample II_Palsa_E2_1_FD_193517 | JGI IMG/M metagenome (GOLD analysis project Ga0302221, IMG submission 193517) | Peat permafrost microbial communities from Stordalen Mire near Abisko, Sweden - II_Palsa_E2_1 | ecosystem: Environmental > Terrestrial > Soil > Palsa > Peat permafrost | place: Sweden...
AATAACAACTTTACTACTTTAGCGTTTAAATCTCTAAGTCGGATATTTTAATTTTGTTATTTACATCTACAATTTTTACACTTAAACTTATAACATCTTCATTTTTAATTTTTACCTTATCCGACTAATTAGAATTTTTATTAAAATCTTAACTTTCTTCTTTATTAGACTTGTTTTCGCCTAAATCTTTATTAAAATTTATAGCTAAACCTTTAATATTTTTATCTTTTATTTGCTCTTTATCAAATCCGTCTCTATTAAGGCCTTTATTAAAATTTATAACTTTTATACCCTTATATTTAATATCCTTATCTTTAGTTTCTTTTTTATACTTATCGATATAGTTATTATCTTTTAACTTTAATAGCAAAGTATTATTATCAGCAAGAAACTTTAAAGTTATACAACTTTTAAGACCTTTAAAGCTTACTTATAAGTCTATTATCGAGATACTTAGTTTATTTATATTGCTAGCAACAAGATATAATATTATTAAGTTAGCGCGCTTTTAGTAAAACTAAAAAGGCAATTTACCTTTTATATTAAGCCTTACTTAAACTAAAAGTATATTAAAGTTAATTAAGCAATTTATATTAAACTTTGCAATATCGACTAATAAATGTCCCCTTTTCTTTTATACACGCTTTTTATTATAAAGATTATTCTATTCGAATAAAACATCTTTATTTACAAGTAAAAATTTAAAGCTACCCTTATTAAACTAGGCTTATAATAAATCGTTAATATAATGCCACGAGTAGCTATATCTTTTTATAATGCTTTATAACTTATAAAGCACCTTTTGCTTTAATAATACTTCTATTTGTAAAACTTGTCGCTTTACTTATAGTCTAAAGTCGCGGGGGGTATTATCGTAATGCATTACGTCTTAAAGAGGTAAATTAGCTATTATAAAAGATTTAAAGCTTTGCTTAAGTTAAAAATAAAAAGAAGAAAATATTTTAATCTCGACTATTTTTGCATTTTAGTTTTAGATATTAAACACTTTATATAATATTATTATAATAGTTATTAAATAGCCTTTAACTTTAAGTATTATTATTACTAGTAAGTCCGTTTAAAAGGCACTAAACTTTAAAGTAAGTTCGGAATTAGTTATTACTAATAATGCCTTCAACTTTAAGTATTATTATTACTAGTAAGTCCGTTAAAAGACATTAAACTTTCGAGTAGCCTTTAACAGTTCAAGATCTCGGGTAAATAAATAAATCGATTATTACTAATAGCGCTTATAGCTTTTAAAAGGTTAGGAGCAACTAATTTAAACCCTTTAAAAGTATAAACGCTAATCTAAGTTAACTATATTAGCAGGTTATAATTAGCTGCGACCTTATTATAAGGACCGAGATTATTACTTTTACTTTTTACTAGCTACCCGCATTATGCCTTTACCGCTTAATAATTTTAATTATTTATAATATTATCGACTACAAATTTTAAAACCCTCTATCTTAGCTCCTTATTTAACTATATAAGCAATAAATAGCGTCAAGTTAATAAGTCTTTAATTTACGACAGGGGTAATTAACTAAAATACTAATATAAACTTTAATTAGCAGCTATAATACACACGTTTAGCTATTAATTATTTCCTTTATAAATAACTTATCTTAACTTACGATATTTACTCTTATATTCTTTGCAATCTACTTTACTAGTATTTTTATAGCCTTATTTATATTTACCGATTAGCGCAAAAGCTTTATATAATTAAATTTTATTATATATAACTCCGACTATATTATTTAATATTGCCCCTTTATTATTACTAGCTCCTTATTATAATTAGTCTATTAGCCTTAGCTTTAAAGAGGCTAAAGTACAAAAGTAGTTTTCAAAAATGATAAATAAGCGAAATACTACCCTATCTACCCCACTATACCCCACCACCCTTCCAAATACCCAAATTACTAGTTTATAACCCCTCCTTTACATTAAATGACTTGTTAAATACGCTTTAAGAGCAAATTAATCCATTTATTTAAGTAATCGATAGTTAATTCCTTATCCTAAATCTCTTAAATTGCCTTAATTATTTGAGGCAAGGTTTACTTATTATATAGCTTCCTATTCTTTAATCTTTGCTTAATAAACCGCTAATAATGCTTAATTGGGTTGAGATCTAGTGATTTTAGAGGCTAATTAATAAAATATATCTTATATTTTAGCTATGCTACGTTGCAAAGGCCCTTGTTACCCCGGGTAATCTTTTTTCTATAAACTTTGCTATTATCCTTAATATAAAAGAATTCTGACCGCCCCTTGCTTATTTTCTTTGCTTTTGCAATCTCGGCAAGCTCTTTATACAAGATTTGACGCTTGTAAGCCTTTTAATTAAAGCCTTTTTAGTTTAGCTCTTTTATAATAAGAACTAATTTTGACTTGAAATTATATCTAATAGCTACTTACGCCGAGATTAATTAATAGCCGGAATAAAACTTGAATTAAATGCAATCGAGTCTTTAGCGTTCCCTTTTTTTTCTTTAAATCTTAAGGCGATATAGGATTTGTGTGTTAAAAGTAGACTTGTCGGTATAAATGCCCCTTTGCCAAAACACTTTTATCTTCTTTTTATATTTGCGAGCAAAAGAAAGACGTTTATCCTTTGTCTTTAGCGGAATTTACTCTTTTATTTCAAGCATATGCTTGTAAAAGCCTCGTTTTTCAAGTGCGCGACAAAGGGTTATTAGAGAACACTCGAGGTTAAAGTGTGTAATAATGTCAGTAAGGTTTTGGATTCGGTAATTATAAAAGCCTTTAAACTACTTCTTAATCTTATTAAGAGTCTTCTTATCAAGTATATAAGGTCTTTTACTTTTAAACTTCCTTATACGGCGATTTAAGTCTTGTTTAAGCTATCGACTAGCCATAAGTTAAGAGACTTTAATACGACAAGCAGCTACTTCTTGTATTTCCCCGGCATCTTAGACTAAAGCTTTAAATCGAGCTTTTTTCGGTGTTTAGTGCTTAACCCGACTAGTTTTAGGGACTTTAGCTATAGCTAAGTGGATCTTTAAAGCTAGTTTTAATTAAAAAGGAAAAATGGAGTATATAGGTGCAAAAAATTAGGATTAGTGGGGTAAAACCCCGCGCTAACTAAGATTTTATTTATTAATTTTGAAAACATCTATTATACCTTTTTACTTCTTATAACTTGCTATTTATAAGTAAGCGTTAAAAGAAATAATATAATAACTTACTCCTTCTTAATATCTTAAATTACGCTTAAGTCCTTATAAAGTAACGTGTAAATTTGGAAAGCGGGCTAACTTGTCGGAAAAAGCTTATTATTTAAATTCGATAATAGCTTTTAGTTATTTATAGCAAGGTTTTAAATGCTTTAAAGTGTCTTGATATTATCGGTAAAGTTTGCTAGGGTATACGGGTTTATAGCCCCGTTTAGCGTGCCCGGGAAAAACATTTAATTCTAATATTTAATATCGGATAAAGTTATTTTAAATATTATACTATTAAAAAGACTTTAAGTATCGTTACTTGCAAAGTTCTTTATAGCGTTGTTATAATCTATATAGCATTGCTTGTGCGCGCAAGGACCTTAAATATAAGGTTTAGCTATAGCGTTAAAGTTTAAAGGCTTTAAGAATATAACCTTAAAAATTATTTTATTAAAAGTAGCATTATCCGATAATAAATAGTTTAACCTTTATAAGTAAGTTTTATTAGATATAAGTGCAAGAGAAGAGTCTTAGCTACTTTATAAACCTTCTATTAGCTTTAAGGATAAATTAATAAGGCATAGCTAATTATTAAAATTAGAATAGTTTTAACTCGTTTTTATAGTCGGAGCACTTTTTTAATTAAGCTCCCTCCCTTATAATAGTAGTACTTTAGCAAATCCCTAATAGCAAGCTAAAACTCTTAATATAAAGCTTTAAGCTTAGCCCGGGGTTCTTGTTACAATTATATATTTAATTTGCAAACTTTGCCTAAATTAAACGCTATAAATTAAGTTAGCTATATTTAACTAATAACTTGTCTAAACTAAAGACGAATACTTATTACTAATTAGTACTCGATATAAGCTACCGGAGGCTAAGCTCGAGGATCTTATAAATGCTTTTAACAAGAATTAAAGCAATAAACGAAAAAGGTCTCTTATTATAATAAAAGCGAAATTAAGACTTTTAAGCTTATAAAGTAAACTAAAATGTTAATGCCGTAACTCTTCTTATCTTTATTAAGCTAATTATAAGGATAGCTAATATTAGACTTCTAATAACGCTAGCGAATTTAAGGGGTTTAAAGCTATTAAATCGATAAAAAAGTTTATATAATACTTTATTTTATCTTTATAAAGCTAATTATATTACTAGTTAATATTAAGCTTCTAATAAAGTTAGCGAAATTACTTAAAGAATCTTAATAAACTTATATTCCCCCGCTTATAAGAGATTTTATTTCTTATATATAGCAAGATGCTAATATTTAATTAAGCATAATATAATTAAAGTATATTAAAGTTAAGTTTCTTCCTTTTACTTTATCCTCTTATTATAAAGGCTCGATATTATATAGCTTATGCATAAACGCCCGGGTATTACAAAGACTTGCGCTTAGCATTATTATAGCTTATAACATTTAAAGCAAATAGCATTTCGAAATTAAAGTATATAAAGAAGGATAAACTTATATTATAATAATATATAAACTACTTTACAAGTTTAAGATTAAGCTTATTAAAATCGAATATATTAAAGTTTACACTTATAAGAGGAGATAATAAAGGCTAAAGTATTTAAAGTGCAATATATTAAATATAATACGCAATAGTTATTTATAGAAATATATATTTAAATTATATAATTGCTTTTATTTAATAGTACGCGCCGCCTTTTAATAGCTAGCTAAAAGTTAATTTATAAAGCTATATGCTTAAAACTGTTATTATAACTACACTTTGCAAATAAGTAAATTATAGCCTTACAAGTAGCAAAAATAATTAATTAATTATAACTAAAATGCAAGTTAAAGAATAAATCGAAAGTAACTACTCGAGGAGTTTACATATAAAAGGCAATTTATCGTCTTATATCGCAATATAAAAAGCATTATATTAAAGAGTTAAAAGAATTATAAATTTTATTGCTTAATATATTACTTTAAACGCAAAAACTTTTTAATATCTTAATAAGGTTACCCGGTAAGCGCTTGCATTTATACGTATAAAAGCAGCTATTAACTAATTTTAAGCAATTATTACTTATTATAAGATATATATAAAGAGATCGATATAAGATTTCTTATAAGACTTTTACTTAAAAGTAAAAATAGCAAAAAATTACGCTTAAAGGCTAAAGAAGGATTTATATAATACTTAAATAGCTCTTTATTAGTACTAATTTGCACTTGCTAAATATATAATATCTTTAGCCTCTAATTAAGAAACACTTAATAAAGAGCAACTAAACTATTAAGCATATTAAAAAGCCTTTGCGTTTAAAACCGAAAGATATAAAGAGATAATAAAATTGCTTAACCGCATATTTAAGGACGTTATACAAAGTAGCGAGGTTGCGGATTTTCTTAGTAGTCGGCATGCAATAGCCCCCGAACTTGAAGCCTACTAAACGGTTCCGAAACTTAAGGGTTCTTTAATAAAGGCTTCTTTAAATAAGAAGACTTTAAAAGTAAGCAAATTTACTTTTATAAGCTAATAAATTAAGTTAATATAATAATAATTAATATTAGTTCCTTTTAAGCTTTATTAACTAAGCAAGCACAAGAGATAAACTGTTATTATCGCTTATAGCGCTAAAATATTAAACAATTATTAGCTTAACTTTAGCTTTACCTTTTTATTTATAGCTACTCGATTATAAAAAGTCTTTAGCGGCACGGGATTTATTTAAGTATAAAATAATAAGCAAGAATTGTCTTTTATAAGTATAACTTAAAGTAGTCGTTAATCGAATAAGCTATATTAATAAGGTAAGCGGACGCTCTTTTATAAAAAAAGTGCTTCGGGTTCGATATTTTCTTAGTAAAAAGCCTTATAAAATAATAATAGTTTAAAATAAAGTTTTATTTAAAATTGACATTAGCTGCCGAGGTTCACGTAATAATTATTTAAAGACCTTATGTTTTGTTTTAACTATTATATACAAGTATTTTTGCATACTTCTTTTATCTCGACTTTTCAAATATGTCTATCTTTATAATAACTTTCTATTTATATACAAGTAAAAGGTCGTTGCTATTACAACTTTCCCCACTTTCCTTATCCTTATAAAAAAGGCCACTATAATTAAGCATCTAAGAAATCTTAATAATATTAGCCTTAGCGAAACTTAATAATAATGCGTATACTTCGATATAAGATTTAAAACTTTAAAGCAAAATTAGTATCTTTACAAATAGAGGGTATTATATAATAATAAGTTTAATTGTTTTAATTTACTACTAACCTTGTCTCGATTATAAGCTATCTATATTAGCTTTCGACTAGCCTCTATTTTCTAATAGTCGGAGCAACTTCTAGTCTTTAGTAGGTATAATAACTTAATTTAAATCTTATTACAAATTTACGCCCTTTTCTTATATACTTAAAATTGAATTAAGCTAAGTTAATTAAGGATATTTTAACTATTAAGTTTAAGCGATCTTTTTAAGTCGAGAGCACTCTCTCTTATTATCTTAACGCACTTAAAAACCCTAAGTATTAATAAGCTTAATTATTAGATTTGTCTTTATAATAAATTAATATTAATCTTCGAGCTATCTTCGCAATAGCTTTAGCTCGCAAAACAAAATCCTCTTATAAGCTTATTAGTTAAAGTCGAAGAGCTTACTAGGGAGTTAAGCCACTTCTATTAAGAGATTTAATTTTACCGGGAAAGCGGCTTTAAAAACTTGTAATAGCTATGCAAATCCGTTTATAATATCTCTTAATAGCTCTTTATTGCTTATTACTTTAACTAAGATGTTAGCTGTTTAAATAAGATTATAGCCTAGCTTCGGAATGCGCTAAAAGCCTTTAGGCGACGTGAGTGTAAAGCAAAAAAGGCTTAGATAAAATTTTAAAAGATAAATAACATTGCATAAGAAAGGGACTTAATTTAAATATAATACGGGATATAGCAAAATTCTTTGCTTTAAAATAAAGTTTAAGGGTATTACTCTCTTATTTTTGTCCGTTATCTTAGTTTACCTTGCATATTATATAAAGTACTACTAACTATATAATAAATCTTAGTTTTACTTGATAAAAGCATTCCGGTTAGCTTAATAAATGTTAGCAAATTTATTATTAAGTTCTATTTTTGCTTTATATTATTTAAAGTTTTAATTTATAATAAGCAAATATAATTAAGATAATTGGCTATAAGTTTATAATTAATTAATCGGGTCTTATAATCCGAGTATCGCATATAATAGTAATCGAGAAGCTTGCAAGTGCTATTGTTTAAGCAAATAGTTTAAAAATTATTATAATAATAATAGCGTTAACGCTATAATATTATTATTTATAATAAGAAAGCTCGATAATAAAGCTTATAAGAATATAGGACTATTTGTTAAGGAGTCACGAATCTAGATTATATAATATTATAAAAAGAATACTTGCCTTTAATAAACTATTAACAACTACTTGCGAGATTTATCTTTCTTTAATAGTAATTTAACTTAAAATAGGTATACTCGAAGCTTGCAAACATTTAAAAGTAATTACTAGTTTATAAATAAGGGAACTTATTAAGTAATTACTAAATAATTACCTCCTTGTCGGAATATAATAGTCGGACCGACTAGCAAATACCTAATTCGTGTTATATTATTATTCTATTAATTATAAAAGCAAGCAAATGTTAATAATATATAGCCGAACTATTAGTAATTTATAGTAAAACTATTAATAATAACATATAATAAAACTATTAATAGTGCAAGGGCTTATATATTAGCGGCATAGCTTGTATTAAATTAGGCTTAAAGCCTTAATAGTAGTAATAGAAGCGTCTAGACTGCTTCTTAGCAAATTTTAACTATTAAAATATAAATAAAATCCGCGTAATATTAAGAAAAATTCTTTATATTATAGTAATTAGTTTAACGATTTATTTTATTAAAGCCCTTGCTTTGTTATAAGGTCCCTTAGCTTTAATTTTAAATTGCCTAATATAAGAATTGCAGTTTTACCCTTTATATTTGATTTTATATTAGTAAATAATAGTTACCCCGTCTTTTGCAAGGACAGCTAAAAGTCTAGCTTAACGAGGCGCACTTTATTATTTATTCTTTGTTAAACTTCCTTATAAGCTTTGTCGGCTATAATTCGGTTAGCATAAACTACTTAATTGTTAGTAAAAGAGCCAATAATATAAAGAGCAGCTCTTATAAGATATTATAACTTTACTTTAATAAGCTTTAAATTTAGTCTTAAGTACGTTACTAACATTTAATAAAGCAAATATCTTCTTAATCTTAAAATAACTACTATATTCTAAATCCTTCTTATTATAATCTTAAATGTAAAAGCAAACCTCGAAGATTTATAAAGTATTAGCAAGCTTACTTAATTAAGTTAAAAGCAATTATATATATCTTGTATTATTATCTAAGAGCTTATTTATTTAATCTTTAACTTATTACTCTTAGCTTAATACAAGTTAAGATAATACTAGATTTGAAATGCTTCCCGACTTACTCTCTTTATTTATTTGCTAAATAAAGAGGATATAACAAGTCCTTATCTTATAGTTATTATATCTACTAATAAGATCTTTAATATATAAAATATAACTAGCAATACTAATCCTAGTAGCAAATATTATTACTATTTTATAGTCGCTAAACTTATATTATATCTTATATAATCTATTAATAAATGCATAAAGCGTTTTATTAGTGTGCTTGTCTAGCTTTATAATAAAACTTGTCCTTGACTTTATTAAAAGGGAGATTGTTATCCCTTTTTAGCTTTAGTCTTACTACGAAATTATAAAAGGGTGCCTTTATAGTCTTATAAAGACCTTAAATTTAAGGATTAAAAGGAAGATATACTAGCTAGCTTTAATTTGCTATTTTTTAAGAATAGTAATATTAACTTGCAAAACGTTTAATAAATTAATAAGATTGGACGAGTAGCTATTTAATAGACAAGTTATTACTACTATTATAAATAGCTTACTAATAATAAAGTTTTTAAATGCAAATAAGGACTAGTTTACTATTATTATACTAGCTTATAAATATATACTAATTTGCAAAAAGATCTTTGCTAGCTTTTTCGAGAATATATAAAGACTTATAGCAATTAATACCGCAACCGAGAAAAGCAAATATAAGTTAAGAAACGATTTGTAAAAGACCCTCCTTATAAGACGGATTAAAAAGAGAAAGATTAGTCCGATAATAAAGCTCCCTTATTATTTAAATATTAGCAAAAATTTATACAAGTAGCTAATATAAATATATTATAACTTTAAAGGTATTAATCCCCATTTACTTAAATAGCTAGCTATTAGTTAATAAGATAACTATATATAGCAAGATCTTAGCAATAGCTATTTTGCTAAACTATTAATAAGTTCTAATACTAATTCAAAGCGAAATCCTAAGCATTTCCGTTATAAGACTTAATTGCGGACTACACAAAAGCAAAATTAAGTTAATAATTAATATTATAATAGCATAAGTGCTTATATTTATTTTAAACTTTACTTTAATTATTATAATAAAGAGGATATTAGTAATAATATATACGAATGCAATTAAAACCTCGAGGCGTATTGCTATCCTTATAAAGGGAATTCTTAGAAGGATATAAGGATATATAAAGTGTTTTAAAAAGAAGAAAGAAGTTAAGAGCTATTTGGAAGTAATTATATAATAAATAGTACAAAGGAAAAGCTATATTATAAGGATATATGCAAAAATAAATAAGTATTATAATAGTATATTTATCTCGCTAATCTTAAAAAACACTAAACGTATAAATAATAAAAACGATATAATTAATAGTATTAAGTAGCTAAAATTTAAAATATAAACAAAGATGTAAAATATTAACTTAAATAATAAAGGCTCTATTATATAATTATAATATGATCTTAGCTATTAAGAGTATAAGGCCCTTAAAAGCGATCGTCTAAGAGGTAATTACTTAAGTAATTACTTAAGTAATTATTCAAGTGATTATTTAAGTAATTATTTAAAAGGTAGCTACTTAATTAACAAATCGAAAGTAGTATACTAGCTTGTTATAAGCGCTAGCTATATAATAACGGGTAAAGCTTATTGCAAAGAGCGAACTTATTACCTATTATTAATTTAACTTTAATTATAAATAAAAGGGCAAAGTTAAAGCAATTTCGGAAGAAGAGAAATAACTATTTCTAAAAGGGTCATAATATTAAAATTACTTGTAAAATAGACATGTTTGTCCTCTTTAAGAGAAATGACAAATTTTACACCTTTATAAATATAAATAAACTATTAAGCTAAAAAGAATTTATAAGTAAGATAAGTTTTAAAGCAAATTACTTTAAGTTTAACCCTTTTAAGCAACGCAACTTAGTAATTTCTAAAATAGCTATAAACTTTGCAATTATTTCTTATGCGAAAAAAAATGCTTGTCGAACAAATAAAATAACTTTATCTCTCTTAAACACATTTAGTAATATATTTACCTTTTTTATATTAAATATAAAAACCCTAAAGTCGCTATAGCTAAATTTATTATCTTAGCAAGGGTTAAAGGGATAAAAAGAGTTTATTATTAAATTATGCGAGGTTAATATAAAGTTAGCTAAATAGATGTTAATATTAGTTTAAATAGATAATATATAAAGTTCTAAGGAGATTAAGTAACTTATAGCTATAAATTTATATAAAGTTTATATTATATAGCAAGCTGCTTTTAGTAATAAAGATTTAATATATATTAGTCCTTCGAATAGCAATTAAAAGAAATTTGGGGAAAATCTCTTTTAAAAGGGAAACTAGCAATTATTAGTTAATATAAGGATAATTAATTAACTTTTCTATTTCTTAACTAAATATTTATATTTTATTTAAGCAAAACCGCCCTTAACTATTACTAAAATCCTTCTTGTCAATTTAGCTAAAGCAATAATATAATAACTAGTAAAACAATAATAGCAATTATAAGCAAGTTAATATATAACGCAAAGCTAAAACTAGTATTAAATAAAATAATGCTAAAGGCGAAATATAATAATAGCGCACTTATATCGACGATAAGGCTTATAAAAAGCGCAAATATGTAGTCGATAGTTAATATATATATTAAGTCTTTAACTTAATCCTTCTTTTTAACGATATTAGCGACTGTCTAAGATAAGAGGCTAAGTTTAAAGATTAGTATCTAAAGACATTGCCGATTTTGATATTACTTATAATAGTTTTATTCCTTTTTTACAAATTTTAGCGAGTATAAAATGAAGATTACTATTAATGCTATTGCAAGTAAACCTTTCTTTATTTTATTATTTTTAAAGTATTATAAGATCTTAGATAAGTCGTATATTATCTCTCGAGTAGCTTTAAGTTATAATTTTTAAAGCAAGATTAGTGTTATAGCATTAAGGAGGCACTATATTCTAGAAACTTTAAAGAATTTTGTCGGATTT
>Ga0302221_10002421_pt1 | contig 11627 bp, 8 predicted proteins | sample II_Palsa_E2_1_FD_193517 | JGI IMG/M metagenome (GOLD analysis project Ga0302221, IMG submission 193517) | Peat permafrost microbial communities from Stordalen Mire near Abisko, Sweden - II_Palsa_E2_1 | ecosystem: Environmental > Terrestrial > Soil > Palsa > Peat permafrost | place: Sweden...
TCGCCTGCATCCCGGCGTCGCCGAACTGCTCGAGCGGACCCAGCCAGTGGCCCTGGGTGGCCGCCTGCGCGGTGTGCAACCACCAGAACATCACGACTTCAGCGAATTGCGCGATACGCCGCGTGCTCTGCGCACGTGGTTCGCGGAAAACGGCTGGAGTCACATCGTCGCGTTCCAAACGCGTAACCCGATGCATCGCGCGCATCGCGAACTGACCCTGCGTGCCGCACAGCAGGTTGGCGCCAAGTTGCTGATCCAACCGGTCGTCGGACTGACCAAACCGGGTGACGTCGATCACTACACCCGCGTGCGCTGCTATCGCGCCCTGCTGCCGCAATATCCGCAGGACAGCGCAAAACTATCGCTGCTGCCGCTGGCGATGCGCATGGGCGGCCCGCGCGAGGCGCTGTGGCACGCGATCATCCGCAAGAATTACGGTGCCAGCCATTTCATCGTCGGCCGCGATCACGCCGGCCCCGGCAACGACGCCAGCGGCCGGCCGTTCTATGGGCCGTTCGATGCACAGCAGTTGCTGACTCAGCATCAGGACGAACTCGGCATCCAGATCGTGCCGTTTCCTGCGATGGTGTACGCGGCCAATCGCGATGAATATCTGCCTTCCACCGAAGTGACGGCCGGCGACGACGTGCGCGATATCTCCGGCACCGAACTACGCCGCCATTTGCACGAAGGCAGCGAGATCCCGGCATGGTTCAGTTTTCCGGAAGTGGTGGATATCCTGCGCGAACGTCATCCAGCGAAGGCGGCGCGCGGTTTCGCGCTGTTCTTCACCGGCCTGTCGGGCTCGGGCAAATCGACCATCGCGCAGGCGGTGATCGCACAGCTGCTGGAACGCACCAGCCGTCCGGTCACCGTGCTCGACGGCGACGAGGTGCGCAAGCATCTGTCACGCGGACTGGGCTTTTCACGCGAGGACCGCTCGGCCAACGTCACCCGCATCGGCTACGTGGCCAGCGAAATCGTGCGGCACGGCGGCATTGCCATCTGCGCGCCGATTGCACCGTTTGCTGATGATCGCGCCACGGTGCGGGCGCTGGTCGAGGCGCACGGCAACTTCGTCGAGATCCACGTTGCCACCGCCATCGAGGTCTGCGAAGCGCGCGATCGCAAGGGCCTGTATGCGCAGGCACGCGCGGGCAAGATTGCCCACTTCACCGGCGTCAGCGATCCCTACGAGGTGCCGGATCGACCCGAACTGCGGGTAGATGGCAACGCGGCGGAGCCGGCGGTGTTGGCCCGGCAGATTCTCGCGCTGCTGCGCAATACGGGATTGATCAACGGCTGATTCTGGCTACTGTCTGCCAGATGACATGCGAGCCGCGGCGACTGGCGCAATGATGGTTATTACGCCAGTCGTTGCGCAAATTGATTGGCAACGATTACCCATGGGTAGCCGTTGGTTGTGACGCAAACCTTTGCGGAAGGCTCTATCAAAAATGATTAGACGTCTGCACGTCTGTTTGAACGGATATGACACAAGCGGCATATCAGACATAACCGCAAGGCATAAGCCAGGCGAAACAAATCATTTGTCTTGCCTTGGCGCGCCTCGTAGCGTGGTCGATCCACTGAGGTTAGTCACCAGGTGACGATGAAGCTGTATCCGCTGTTCGCCGATCTTGCCCACCGCGCTGTGCTGGTGGTGGGCGGTGGTGCCGTGGCCGAACGCAAGATTGCCGCCCTGCTCGATGCACAAGCACAGATCACCGTGCACGCGATCGAGTTAACGCCGCAGCTGCAGGCCTGGGCCGATGAAGGACGAATCATTCTGCGCAGCGGGCCGTTCGACGATACGTGGCTCGATACGGTCTGGCTGGTCATCGCTGCCACGTCGGACAACGCATTGAACAAGCGCGTCGCCGCGCTAGCCGAGTCGCGACGGATTTTTGTCAATGTGGTGGATGACTCGGCGCTATGCAGCTTCCATGTGCCGGCGGTGATCGACCGCGCGCCACTGACCATCGCCATTTCCAGCGGCGGCGATGCGCCGATGCTGGCGCGGCTACTGCGCGAGCGGCTGGAAACCCTGCTCGATCATTCACTCGGCGCATTGGCGTCACTGGCGGCAAAGCTACGCAAGCGCATTCGCCTGCGATACCCCGACCTGGCCGGCCGACGGAGCTTCTACGAGGATCTTTTCACTGGCCCAGTGGCAAGACTGCTGCGACAAGGGCAACCGGATCGCGCGCTCGAAGCCGCAGAGCATCTGCTGGCATCGACTCCGGCGCGCGCCGCTGGATCGGTGGTACTGGTTGGCGCCGGGCCCGGTGATCCCGGCTTGCTGACCCTACGCGCGCTGCGTGCGCTGAACGAAGCAGATGTGATCCTGCACGATCGACTGGTGAGTGCCGAGGTACTGGATCTGGCACGGCGCGATGCTGATCGCATCGAGGTGGCCAAGCAGGCGGGCAATCACCACACCACACAGGATGGTATCCACGCACTGCTGCTCGAACATGCGCGCGCCGGCAAGCGTGTGGTTCGCCTCAAGGGCGGCGATCCTTTTGTATTCGGCCGTGGTGGCGAGGAGCTGGAATTTCTGCGCGATCACGGCATTCCTTATGAAGTGGTACCCGGCATCACCGCTGCTGTGGCCTGCGCTGCGTATGCCGGCATACCGCTGACGCATCGCGATCACGCGCAGTCAGTGCGTTTCGTCACCGCGCACTGCCGCTCATCGATGGACACGCTCGATTGGCCAGCGCTGGCGCAGGAGCGACAGACGCTGGCGGTCTATATGGGGGTCGGCGAATTGCCGACGCTGCAGGCCAACTTGATCGCGCACGGCCGAGCCGCGTCGACACCATTCGCACTGATCGAAAACGGCTCGCGCGCCGACCAGCGTGTGGTCACCGGTACGCTGGCGCAGCTGGCCGAGTGGGCAACCACGCATGCCGTGCGCTCGCCCGCGCTGCTGATCCTCGGCGAGGTGGCTGCACTGGCAGAGTCGCTGGCATGGTTTGGTCAGGCACCCCTGGGCGCGGCGGTTGCGTCGATGCGTGGCAAAGCGCCGATCAAAACGCTCCCGGCCCCGGATCGGCGCATGGGCGGAAACCTGCTGAGTGCGATTCATCATCGATAACGAAAACGTTCGCCAAGGCGAGCGATGATTCCTACCCCCTATCCATCCACCGGAGTCACCATGATCTACGAAAGCATTCTCGACACGATCGGCAACACACCGGTGGTGAAGCTGCACCGACTGGCACCCAAGCATGTCGAGATCTATGTCAAGGTGGAGGCGTTCAACCCGGCTGGTTCGGTGAAGGATCGGCTCGCCCTGGCGATCATTCTCGATGCCGAAAAACGCGGTGTGCTGACACCGGGCCAGACCGTGGTGGAAGCCACCTCTGGCAATACCGGCGTCGCCCTGGCCGCCGTCTGTGCGGCTCGCGGCTATCCGTTTGTGGCGGTGATGACCGAAACATTCTCGATAGAGCGGCGCAAGCTGATCCGCGCCTATGGCGGCAAGGTGCTGCTGACGCCAGCCGCCGAACGTGGCACCGGCATGGTACGCAAGGCAGCCGAGCTGGCGCAGAAGCACGGCTGGTTTCTTGCCAATCAATTCGACAATCCGGCCAACCCCGCCTACCACCGCAATACCACCGCGCCGGAAATCCTACGCGATTTCGCCGGTCGCCGGCTGGATTATTTCGTCAGCGGCTGGGGCACCGGCGGCACGATCACCGGCGTGGGTGAGGTACTCAAGCTAGCCCGACCGGAAGTAAAAATTATTGCCACCGAACCGGCCGGCGCCGCGCTGCTGTCCGGCAAGGAATGGCAGCCGCACAAGATCCAGGGCTGGACGCCGGACTTTCTGCCGGGCGTGCTGAACCGCGAGATTGCCGAGCGTATCGTGCCGGTCGATGACGTGCTGGCGCGCGACACCGCACGCGCGCTGGCGCAGAAGGAGGGCATCTTTGTCGGCATCTCGGCAGGAGCCACGCTGGCCGCTGCGCTTGAAGTCGCCCGCGATGCGCCGGACGGTTCGGTACTGCTGACGATGCTGCCGGATACCGGTGAACGCTATCTGTCGACGTTCCTGTTCGAAGGCGTCAACGAAGGCTCGGACGAGATCGCCTGAATACCCTGCCTGTGTTCGATGAGCATAGGCATCGACGATAAAAAACGGACGCCGAGGCGTCCGTTTTTTGTTGCGACTTCCGTCGAAGTCAGAGCGAGTAATACATCTGGAACTCGACCGGGTGCGTGCTGGCACGGTAGCGGGTGACTTCCTTCATCTTCAACTCGATATAGGCATCGAGGAAGTCGTCGGTAAACACGCCGCCGGCCTTGAGGAAATCGCGATCCTTGTCGAGCGCTTCCAGTGCCTGATCGAGGCTGGAGCAAACTTGCGGGATGTTCTTCTCTTCTTCCGGCGGCAGGTCGTACAGATCCTTGTCGGCCGGGGCACCCGGGTCGATCTTGTTGATGATGCCGTCGAGGCCGGCCATCATCAGCGCGGTGAACACTAGGTAGCCCGACTGCATCGGGTCGGGGAAGCGCACCTCGATGCGGCGACCCTTCGGGCTGGCCACGTACGGGATGCGGCAGCTGGCCGAACGGTTACGTGCCGAATAGGCCAGCATCACCGGCGCTTCGAAGCCTGGCACCAGACGCTTGTAGCTGTTGGTGGTGGAGTTGGAGAACGCGTTGATCGCCTTGGCATGCTTGAAGATGCCACCGATGTACCACAGCGCGGTCTGCGACAGGCCGCCGTAAAGGTCACCGGCAAACAGGTTCTCGCCGCCTTTGCTGAGCGACTGATGCACGTGCATGCCGCTGCCGTTGTCGCCGACGATCGGCTTGGGCATGAAGGTAACGGTCTTGCCGTTCTGATGCGCGACGTTCTTCACCACGTACTTCATGGTGATCAGCTCATCGGCCTTCTTGACCAGCGTGTTGAACTTGACGCCGATCTCGCACTGACCGGCGTTGGCCACTTCGTGGTGATGCACTTCGACGGTTTGACCGAGCGACTCCAGCACCTTGCACATGTCGGCGCGCAGATCGCCCAGCGAATCGACCGGGCTGACCGGAAAGTAGCCGCCCTTGATGCCGGGGCGATGGCCGGTGTTGTCGCCGTCGTACTTGTACTTGGAGCTCCACGCGGCTTCCTGCGAGGTGATCTCGTAGAAGGCATGCCCCATGTCGTTCTGCCAACGCACCGAATCGAAGATGAAGAATTCGGGTTCCGGCCCAAAGAAGGCCGTGTCGGCGATGCCGGTGGATTTGAGAAACGCCTCACCGCGCTTGGCAATGGAACGTGGGTCGCGGCCATAGGCCTGCATGGTCGACGGCTCGAGCACGTCGCAATGCAGAACCAGCTGGGTGTGTGCGCTGAACGGATCGAGATAGGCAGTCTCCGGATCGGGCAACAGGACCATGTCCGACTCGTTGATGCCTTTCCAGCCGGAAATCGACGAACCGTCGAACATCTTGCCGTCTTCGAACGTCGAATCGTCGATCGCGTGGGCGGGAAAGCTGACGTGATGGTGGACACCGAGGATGTCGGCGAAGCGGAAGTCGACGAACTCGACCTCGTGTTCCTGAATTAGATCGAGCACTTTCTTGGCGGACATACGAACAACCTCGGATGGTGAGTGACAGGCAGCTTTAGCAAGCGTCATGCCATGGCGTGAAACCGCGATTTCATCCGCAGTTGCGCCATTGGCGACGGCTGCAGCGTGACGTATCGCATCATACACGGGCAATTCTGCACGTTATTTGCACCATTATGAAGCAATGCGGTATGGCAGACCCAGGCCGAGCAGGCGTGAACCTGCCATACCGATATGTCGGATAGGTTAAGCCTCGTATGCGCTCTCGCCATGCGAGCTGATATCCAGACCTTCGCGCTCGGCTTCTGGGCTGACGCGTAGTCCGAAGATCAGCTTCACGATCAGGTAGACGATCACTGACACTACGCCGCTCCACACTAGCGTGATCGACACGCCGAGCGCCTGCACACCCAACTGCTGGGCAATCGTGGTGTTGCCGGTACCGAAGCCGGTACCGCCGAGCACCGGTGCGCTGAACACGCCGGTGAGCAAGGCGCCGACGATGCCGCCGATACCATGGACACCGAACACATCGAGCGCGTCGTCGGCCTTGAGAATCTTCTTCAGTCCGGTCACGCCCCACACGCAGAAGACGCTCGCCAGCGCACCAATCACCAGCGAGCCCATCGGACCCACCGTGCCGCAAGCCGGAGTAATGGCGACCAGGCCGGCAACAGCGCCGGAAGCACCACCGACCATCGACGGCTTGCCTCTTTTGACGACTTCGACAAGTAGCCACGACAGCACCGCAGCCGCTGTTGCAAGCAAGGTGTTGATGAAGGCCAGGGCGGCACCGCTGTTGGCTTCCAGGTTGGAGCCAGCATTGAAGCCGAACCAGCCCACCCAGAGCAGGGCCGCGCCGACCATGGTGAAAGTCACGTTGTGCGGCTTCATCGACTCTTTGCCCAAGCCCAGTCGCGGACCCACCATGTAAGCACCGACCAGACCGGCGATACCGGCATTGATGTGCACCACGGTGCCGCCGGCAAAGTCCAGCGCACCCTTGGCGAACATGAAGCCGTCAGGCCCGAACCAGACCATGTGCGCGATCGGCAGATAGGCAAAGGTGAACCACAGCGCGGTAAACGCCAGCACGGCGCGGAAGCGCATGCGTTCGGCGAACGAGCCGACGATCAGTGCACCCGTGATTCCGGCGAAGGTGGACTGGAACACGATGAACACGTACTCAGGTAGCGACACGTTGGCGGTGAACGTGGCCGACAGCGTGTCCTTGGTCACCCCGTGCAGGAACACCTTGCTGAAGCCGCCAATGAACGCGTTGCCCTCGGTGAACGCCAGGCTGTAGCCATAGATGACCCACAGCACCAGGATCATCGAGAACACCGTCATCACCTGCATCAGCACTGACAGCACGTTCTTTGCACGCACCAGGCCGCCGTAGAAAAGTGCCAGGCCCGGCACCGTCATCAGCAACACCAGCAAGGTCGAGGTAAGCATCCAGGCCACGTCGCCCTTGTCGACCACCTGGGCCACAGGTGCTGCAGCGAAAGCAGAAGGTGCCAGCAGGAGCAGACACAAGAACACGAATGACGCTATACACCCCGGCAGGCTGCGCGAGTGGCGGATCAACAGAAGCTGTTTCATGGAAACCTCGCAAGGCAGGATTTATAGGGCGTCGGCGTCGAGTTCGCCGGTTCGGATGCGGATGACTTGTTCGATGGTGCTGATGAATATCTTGCCGTCACCCACGCTGCCAGTTTTCGCCGACTGCTGAACGGCTTCCAGCACCGTATCGAGCAACTCGTCGGCAATCACCACCTCGAGCTTGAGCTTGGGCAGAAAGTCCACGACGTATTCCGCGCCGCGGTAGAGTTCGGTGTGGCCTTTCTGCCGTCCGAAGCCGCGTACTTCGCTCACCGTAATGCCACTGACACCGGCATTGGTCAACGCCTCACGCACTTCGTCCAGCTTGTAAGGCCGGATGATGCAGCTGATCAATTTCATGCCTATCTCCAGACGTTGATGCCGCCGTGTTTACCCACTGCGGCTGGTAAATACCTCTTCAAAAAGCTAATGGTTCAAAAGTACCTTAATTAAAAATTTTCGATTCAAAATGATTTGCTGAGCGTGAGAATCCCGGTGGTACGACCGACGAAATGTCCATCGGCGTTGGTGTAAGCGCTGCGTTTGGCATTGGTGTCGTAGTAGCCGAGGCCAATCGAATAGCCATTGGGCCAGGCGCGCGTCACGCCCACCCTCCAGTCGGTATAGGAAAAACCCGGCGTGTTCGAAACATCCTGATGCCCGACATGCGAGTTCAAGGTCCAACCGGGACTGAACTCGTAGTTGTAGGACAGATCCACATAGCCGCTGTTCTTGCTATCCGGGAAGCCGAACAGGTTCGTGAGCGCGTACGAGTACTTCAGCGCAATACCTTCCCAGGTCAGCGACGCATAGGCTTCCGTCGTGTACGGACGGGTGAAGTCCGAGGGATAGGTACCGGGGTAGTAGTACGTGTACAGACCGACGTCATAAGCCCAGTCAAGACTCAGATTGCCGCGATAGCCGGTGTAGATATCGATTTCCAGGCTGCTGGAAATGCGCGCTTCTGGCGTTGACGCATCGGACAACCAGCTGATGTTGCTGCCCCAGATGCCGACATACCAGCCGCTGGCATCGTCGTACTCGACACCCGGCTGGAACGCCGGTTTGCGATTGGTTTGCGACAGGCCGCGGAACAGATAATCGTTCGTTGCCGTCACGCTGCCGACGAACTTGTCGGCAGGCGCTTCAGGTGCATCATCCGCCAGCGCAGCCATCGGATCGCTCAACATCACCGCACTTGCAAGCAGCCACTGCGTCGTTCGCCTCATCGGGTTGCTCCTAGGCTTATGTATGAAACGCAGATCGCATGGACGTCTGGACGTCCATAACTTACCGCGACTTTGACAAAGTCGACAAGGCGATCCGCCTGATGTGGCTTACGCATCGGCAACGAAATAGCTTCGGCGGTGCTAGCGCGACCACACGGGAAAACGAAGTTTTGATGATTCGACAAGGGGTTTTGTTCGACGAAAACTGCCAAGGCGCTGGCGACTTGTCGTAAAAGCACCACTGCAATCCCGGGCACCGTCCACGATGCAAGCGACGGCATGTTCAACGGGACGATGGCTCAACAGTCGGCGCGGCAAAACCGGACAGACGCGGTTCCATCGCAGCGCGACAATGCACCAATAGTTGACTGAGATCCCTGCGGCGAGAGATTTTCGAACGCTGCTGGCGCGTCAATCGACGCTGCCGCACAGGACGTTGCAAACCTTGCTGACGACTTGATCCTGCCTCAGTTTTTTGTGCATTGCAATACTGTGACGCAATTATTTTCGACTTATTTTGCTTTGGGCCTATACGCCTGCATGCCTGGACCGGCATTGAAGTTGCCGTCACTACAACGGCGGCGGCGACGGCTTGGCGAGATGAATAGCACGTTTAACCTTGGCGCATCGCAGCACGCGTTTGGCCAGCAATATCGCCCTGTGGCGGCCGCGTTTGGACAGATTTCGCGAAGCGCTTGCACCTAAGCTAGGCTGCCTTGTCTGCGGCCGCGCCGCGTCATCGAAGGCTCGCTTCTCTTGACTGATTTGATCCACGTTATCTTGCTTGGCATCATCGAAGGCATCACCGAATTTCTGCCCATTTCCAGCACCGGCCATCTACTGATCGCGGAGAAATTCGGGCTGGGCGCGCGATCGGATCTGTTCAACGTCGGCATCCAGGCGGGCGCGATTCTCGCGATCACTTTCATTTACTGGAAGCGCATCTGGCAGCTGTTTTCGCAGTGGCGCGAACCGACCAATCGCGATTATCTGCTGAAGCTGATCGTGAGTTTTCTCATCACCTCAGTGCTTGGCGCCATCATCGTGGTGCACTTTCACTTCAAGCTGCCTGAGACGATAACGCCCGTCGCTTGGGCGCTGGTGATCGGTGGCGTGTGGATGATCGTGGCCGAACAAATCGCGGCGCGGCAGGTCGATCGCACACAGGTGACCTGGCGTGTAGCGATTCTGGTTGGCATGGCGCAGATGGTCGCTGGCGTCTTTCCCGGCACCTCACGTTCGGGCGCAACCATCTTTACGGCGATGCTGGCCGGTACCAGCAATCGCGCCGCCGCCACCGAGTTCGCGTTTCTGGTGGGTATCCCGACCATGTACGCGGCAACCGGCTACGAGCTGCTGAAAGTGCTGAAGGATGGCGGCGCCGCGAATGAAAACTGGAACGCGTTGATCGTCGGCTTCGCGGTATCACTGATCGTCGGCTTTGTCGCAGTGAAGTGGTTGCTTGGCTATATCCGCAGTCATCGCTTCACCGCGTTTGCGATTTACCGCATCGTGCTGGGCCTGGCGCTGCTCTTGCTGGTGCCGGCGGGCGGCTGATAGCGCCTGCTGCCGGTGGCTCAGGCCGCGGCGGCGATTCGCTCGATCTCTTTCGTCGCAGCATCCGCGGCTAGCCGCGCATTGAGCAGACACTGCGGTTCGCAAGTGCGCTGGAACAGCTCGCTGACCCATTCGATGAATGCCTGCACGCGCGCGGACAGATGGCGCTTCTGCGGGTAGACGATCCACAGCGGTGAGCCGGTGGAAATCGTATCGGTCATCACGATTTCCAGCTCGCCCTTGGCCAACGCGGCCGCGGCCAGACAGTGCGGTACCTGGATGATGCCCAGGCCGGCGACCGCCGCCTGGATCACCGACTCGCCGTCGTTGATCAGCATATGCGCATCGATATCCAATTCGACCCGACCGCTCGGCGTGTCGAACTGCCACTGATACGCCTTGCCAGTGCTCGGAAAAACGTAGTTGATGCAATGGTGCTGGCGCAGATCGTCAATCGTATTCGGCACTCCATATCGAGCCAGATAGGAGGGCGCAGCGAGCAGCACGTTGTTGAAGTGGCCAAGCTTGCGCGCGATCAGGCTGGAATCTTCCAGCACGCCCATGCGGATGGCGCAATCGTAGCCTTCCTCGTTGAGATCGAACGGGTAATCGCACATCGCCAGTTCGAGCCGGATATCCGGATAGCGCGCCTCGAACTCGACCAGATTCGGAATCAGCGCGGAGCGACCAATCGCCGAATGAGCGGCGACGCGCAGCTTACCCACCGGATGGATGCGCGCGTGGCCTAGGGCTTCGGTCGCTTCGGCGAGATCGGCCAGGATTTCCTTGCAGCGGGCATGGAATGACGCACCGTCGTCGGTCAGCCGCAGCGATCGCGTCGAACGGGACAACAGTCGGGTGCCGAGCTGGGTTTCCAACCGGGCCACAGCACGACTGACCCCGGAAGGCGTCATGCCCAACTGGCTGGCGGCAGCGGCAAAACTCTTGGCTTCGACCACGCGAACGAAGGTCGATATGGCTGAAAAGTCTTCCATAGCGCGGTTTTCCCGTTGATTCGTGATTCTGGCTCACGAGTGTAGTGCCTGATGAACGGATTATCTATACCGATTGGTACACCTATTCTCCCCAGCCTTCGCTGACGGCCCTGCCGCCTGCGCCCTGTTCTGGAGATTGATGATGTCAACGAACCACACCAAGAAGCGCTGGATTCCCCTCGCGCTGGCCATTGCGCTGGTCATCGGCAGCTGGGCAGTGCTCGGCGAACACGGCCAGAGCCACGCCGAGAGCAACAGCGCGCCACCAGCGCCATCAGTCACCGTCGCCCAGACCCTGGTACGCACCATCAGCGATGCCGATGAGTTCACCGGCCGCCTGCAGGCCGTCGATACGATTCAACTGCGGCCCCGCGTCAGCGGTTATGTCGATAGTGTGCAGTTCACCGAAGGTGCGCTGGTGAAGAAAGGCCAGCTGCTGTTCCAGATCGACCCGCGCCCGTATCAGGCTGAAGTCGATCGGCTACAGGCCAACCTGGGCCAGGCGCGTGCCGAACTGGTGCTGGCCGATGCCAACGCCCAACGTGCGCAGAAACTGCTCGATCAGCATGCGGTGTCGCGCGAAGAAGCCGACCGCATGAGCACAGCTTCGCAAAGCGCGAAGGGACAGGTTGCCGCGGATAACGCTGCGCTGGAGACCG
>Ga0302221_10002424_pt1 | contig 11610 bp, 3 predicted proteins | sample II_Palsa_E2_1_FD_193517 | JGI IMG/M metagenome (GOLD analysis project Ga0302221, IMG submission 193517) | Peat permafrost microbial communities from Stordalen Mire near Abisko, Sweden - II_Palsa_E2_1 | ecosystem: Environmental > Terrestrial > Soil > Palsa > Peat permafrost | place: Sweden...
AGGCGAAGGAACATGCGTGGCGTATTATTGTAGATGCTCTGAGGTACTCGTAGTGAGGGCGTGGGTATTATATTTGGTTTTGAAATGAGATTTCTTATTAGAAATATTTAGGCTCAACTATCAAATGTCTTATTGATTAATTAGACGCTGTTGATAACTAAGATGATTCATTTATTATTAAGATAAAGTGATCTTTAGGGTCTCTTACAACTGACCAGCGGAAGAGGCCTGTGCTTATAGCGAATAAACACCCCCTGACCCCCTCCACCTCCCATATATCTAACCAAGCTCTTGTCGCTCTCAACTCTCCTATTCTTTTATCGTGTAGCACTCTTTACTCGTTATATATAAGCTCTCGTCCAGCAATTTACCGTCTTATAAACCCTCGTGGTATAGCCTCTCGTCGCATAAAGTTGCGGTAGCTAGGAGAGCTAAATTAATAGAAATATCAAGAAAGTGGGTCTCTAAACTCACTTAATTATAGGGGGACGTACGCTATGAGTATAGGCCTTTTATGCTGAAATATCTACGATCGTCGACAGATTTATAGGGGAACGCAAGTTATAAGCACAGGCCTCTTACGCTGGAACATCAGCTGTCGGTAGTCTAGAAGATCACTTCGTCTCAGTGACGACTCATCAGACGTATAAACCATCGATTGCGTCTAATTAGACACTAAGACAATCTTGTAGCATATTACTAATTAACAGATGAATGATTGCTTAACCTGAACAGATGGCGCTTCAGGGCTGATCGACCGAGAAAGGCTGGTTAGTATATGTACGTATCTCGCTGAACCAATTAGGGACGAATTATGAATTGGTAAGCACATCATGCGTCCATAATCGGAGCAGTGAAGACGCCCAGCACTTCGCTTCTTCCTCCAAAGCCTTTAAGACCATTATTGAAGCCTCCTTATCTTCGCCCCCTCAATCCAAGACAAACTCAAACTATAATCTATCCCAAAGGCAAAATGCGCCAAGGAACCAGAACCGTAGTGGGCAAAATGCTCTGGCTCGTCCCTCGCTACGTCGAGAAGCAGGGAACATTGATGAAGTTAGGCAGCATCCTCAAGGACCCCGAGAACCTCGAATCCTCCCTCAACATCGACGCTATTCCGGCCATCTGGCCCAGTGCCCGCCGCGACGCGACCCCACATGTCCGGCACTATGTGCACAGTGAGCTGAGCGACAGCAACAGCATGCTCGCCAAGGCAGTGCCGAACCTGCCGCTCTTCAGTGCCGGCGTGTCAGCTAACGGACTCTGGACACATGGTGCTGAGACGACGGTTCAGGCAATGGATGTGAAGGCTGAGGTCTTCATTCCCGATAAGGAGTACATGCAAGAGGCGCTGAAACATAAAGCTATCATTGACTATGCGAAGAAGGGGCTATTCGCCACGCCGCTTTATATAATTGTCGGTGTTGCTACCGCGAGTAAGTTATCCGTCAAGGAGAAGCAGGGCAGTGAACACAGTGCTGCGGCATCAGCCCACGTGACAGCCCCTGGTGGAGCGGGAGAAGGAGAAGTGGGCTTTGAGCATGAGAGTAAAACGGCAGTGGAGTCGGAGCTGGAAGTTGGAGAGGCGTGTGATTTCGCGTATAGAGTTCGGGAGTTCATCTATACTAGGATTCGCGGGCTGAAGGATAAGGGGGACCGCGGCGAGGGTACCATGTTTGGGCAAGGAGGGAGCGGAAAGGCCACTGAGGCTGCGCGGAAGGAGACTGAAGATTTCCCACAGTTTCTATATTTTGAGAAGGTAGATGTTGATGTGCCGGATCTAGTGGTGCTTGCTGTCCCGGAGGAGGAGCCTGCTTGAGTAAAACATCCCTACGCACAATGCAATGATAATGATGACAATCCGGGAGCATCTTGGGAGACAGTTCTGGAGTTCTAGTAAAAGCTGAGTAGCAGACCAGCTGCCTAGCTTGCAAGTACTTCCCATTCAACCTAAACTTGCCGTATCTTTGTCCCAGCGTTTTAACCCTCCAAGACCTACGTACCACCCTCTCCCATACCATCAAACTGCGCCACGCCCTCAACCCCATCAAACCCTTTGACCCAACTAGCCCGGTCCTTCGTAAACTGCTCCACCCTCGGGTACAACTTCATCTCATGCGGTGTAAAATTATCTATAGTCCTAATCCTCATAAAAACCTGACCCTCAAACCTGTCACCAATCCTATACATCAATCCCCCACACGTCTGACAGAAGTAATTCGTCATGTTCTGATGGGAGCCGATGGTGTGTGCTTGCTTGAAGGTGCACAGATTTTCTTGTCCGCGCAGATGACGGAGGTGAGAGGCGAGGACGGTAAAGTTGGAGGCGAACATTGAGGCGGTTATTTTGCGGCAGTCGGTGCAGTTACAGATGAAGGTTGTCACGAAGCCTGGATTTCCGGGAAGGGGCTGGGCTTGTCAGTAATGGGAAAGATATGGATCGTTAAGAAAATAGAGAGAAAGGGTGACAAACGAAGGCAAGTTGTACGGCGCCGCAGAGGCAGGTTGCTGTTGCTTCGTGGTCATTGGACCAACTGTGAGAGTGGGTTAGTATTGTCTCTTGAGTGAGAATCTTGAGATCTGAAAAGAAGAACTCGTCCTTGAAAGGAAGTTCATGCTGAATGTGTGCACATACCCCTCATGTGCCAAGCTAGCAAGAGGGAAATACGGCTTCTTGATGGTATGGACCAAAGCATGTGGGAGCTCATCCTCGACCAAGGGACTGTCATGTTGGAGGCTGCAGTTATACGCCGCTGCTCACCAACCCGAATTACCGGTAATTATTATTATAATAATTATAAATATTAAATTAAAAATAATAAATTAAATTTTTTAAATTAATTATATTATTAAAGTTTTTTAGTTATAATAAAGTATTTTAAATAAATTTTAATAAAAAGAAATTAAATAATTAAATAATAAGAAATATAAACTTTTATAAATATTAAAAATAATAATTAATTTATATATATATTTTACTTAAAATAAAAAATTATTAAATTTAAAAAAAATAAATTATAATATTAAAATTATATAATAAATATATAATATTTAAATTTTAATTTATAAAAAAAATTATTGTTAAAAAAATTATAAATAATATTATTTATAATAATTAAAAAATAAATAATTTTTTTTTATAAATATATATAATAATTTAAATAAATTTTTTTAATAAATTTTTTTATTTAATTATTAAGTTTAAATATAATTTTTATTATATTTAAATAAATTTTATAATATTAATAAAAAAGAATTTATAAATTAATTATATTTAAATATTTTTTTAAAATTTAAAAAATTATTTATTAAGAAAATTATAATGACTGGCGTTATTACAGGATCTATCGTGCTTCAAGATACTTAATGTCTTGACATAAAACTAATTAAGCTAATAAAAAAAATATTTAAGTCAAGGTTCTCCTCTTGTCTTTAAGCTTTAGTTTAATATTTTTTAAATATAACTAGATTATATTAAATTTTATATTTTTTTAATCTTTATAATAATTTTATTATTATATAATATTAAGTTTATTTAATTTAGTTTATAAAGACGACTAATATATTTTTAATAAAAAATCCGGATTATCTTTAAAGTATAAAGAATAAAATATTATATTTAATATTTAATATAAAATATATAAATAATTAATTTTAGTTTATTAATTTAAAATAAAATAAAATAATAATTAATTTTTTATTAACTTAAAATAAAATAAAACTTATATTCTTTATAATTTAATTAATCTTAAAATTAAATCTTTAATTAAAATAAATAATATTATTCTTTATAATTTAATTAATTTTAAAGTCGGACTTTTAATTAAAGTAAATAATATTTCCTTAAAATAAAATAATTATTAATCTCTTTTTATTAAATTAAAATAATAAAGACTTTAAGTTAATTTTAGTCTATTAACTTAAAATAAAAAAAAATAATCGTTAGTTTTAATTTATTGTCTTTAGACTAAAAAATTAATTTAAAACTTTATATTAATTTTAGTTTATTAATCCCAAATAAAAAAAATAATAAATAATTTTATTTTATCTTTCTTAATTTTATTATAATAAATATTTATTATAAGCCAAGTCTTAAAGAAGTCGGGCTTAATAATATTTTTTAGTTTATTATCTTTAAATCTAAAAATAAAAAATAAAAATATATTAAGATTAAAGATATTAAATTTAATATTATAAATATATATTATTATAAAGAATATCTTAACTTTGTCTCGATAAAGAATATTATTAAATTATTAATTAAATTTAAGAATTAAATAATTAAAAAAAATTTAAAATTAATTTAATTAATTTATAAATAAAAAATTTATTAAAAATTATTTATTTATCTTAAAAAATTTATTAATAAATATATTAAATTTAATTAAAGATTTTATTAATATATTAATTAATTTATAAAATAATTTAATAAATAAAATTTTTTTATTAAAAATTATTATAATAAAAAATAATTAATTTTATTAAATATAATAAAATAAAAAATAAAATAAATAAATCTTTAAATAAAATAAATTTTTTTTTAAAAATATTATAATTTAGTCTTAAATAAAAATTTATTATTTTTTTTATTTTTATAATTAAAAGTTTTCTCGAATATTAAAAATTTATTAAAATTAAAAATCCCGTCCTCTTTACGAAAAAGAATAATTATTTTATCGATAACTAGATTTTTAATATAAAGAATAAATTAATATAAAATTCTTATAAATTTAATAATAAGTCTCTTAAAATTATTTATATTACTTACTTAATATCTAGTAAAGCTAAGGACTTTATCAGGAATTAACTAAAGCTTAATTTAGTTAATCTTATTTTCTTAATTAATTAAATCTTTAAAATCCTTTAATAAACTTATAATAAAAATAAAGAAATAGTTTAACAGGAGACTAAAGAAGGATATCAAAGACTTAAGTAAAGAAATAAATCTTTCTTAGTCTTTTAAATAAATTTTAATCGTTTTATGACTAAGCTAAATAAATCACTAGCGAATTAATATAATAAGTTATTAAATAAAATAAATCTTAAATTATTTAAAAGCTTAAAAGACAAGAAATTTAATATAATTAAGAAATTAGTCGAGTAATATATAAAATAAAAAAATAAACTTTTTTTTATTAAAAATTAATAATATATAAAAAAAATATTAAATTAAAAATATTTATTAATATATAGTTTCTTAATTAATATATATAAATAAATTATATAATATTTTTATTATTATTTAATTAAACTTTTTTTAATTAAAAAAATTATTTTATTATAAATTTAAGAATAAAATTAATAAAATAAATAAAATATATTATTATAAATATAAAAAAAAAAAATATTAAAAAAAGAATTATTTAGAATTAAATAAATTAATATTTATTAAAAAAGATTAGTTTAACTTTTATTTAAATATTTATAATAATAATAAACTAGATTTTAAAGATAAGAATATTAATTAATATTTATTAAATAATAAAATCTCTAATAAGAATATAAAAAAAATTTAGCTTTAAGTCTAGAGATAATTATTTTAAAGTAATATCTTTATTAAAGATTTATAGACTTAATTTAATTTATTAATAAAAAATAATTATTCGTTAATTATAAAATAAATTAAAGACTTAAGATTAAGTTCTTTAATATTTTAATAAATATAAAAATAAATATTTATACTTTAATTAATCAAAATCTTATTTATTCTTTAATAAAAATATTTTATATATTAATATATAAACTTAAAAAATTAATCTTTTTTTAAAAATTTAATAATTAATTTAATAAAGTTATATAATAAATTATTAAGTTAAACTTAAAGTTTAATAATTATAAATAATCTTAATAATATTTTTTTATTATTAAACTTAATTTTTATAATATTATATTTAAAAGAAAATAATTTATAAAATATAATATTTTATTAAATTATTAATATAAATATTTTTATTAACTAAAAAATTATAAAATAAATTAATAAAATTTAGATTATTAAGATTAATTCTTTAATAAAAATTATTAATAAGAAAATAAAACAATAAATATATTTATTTATATTTTTAAAAATTTAAATATAAAATCCCGACAAGAAATCAAGAAAAATTAATTTAAACTATTATTTAATAATCTTTAAATATAAAGAATAAAATATTAATAAAAAAAAAATTAAATCTTAATATTATAAATATAAATAATTAAAATAATAATATTATTTATTTAATCAAGACTATTATATTTTAAAGAAATATAAAAAAAATTAATAATTATAATAAGTTTATAATTATTAATAAAATTAATTATGCCTTCGAGAAAATTAAATAAAAATCTTTTTTTAATAAAAAATTATCTTTAAATAACTAAAAAAAATTTTCTTTAAAGACTAGTCAATAAAATATTATATTTTAGTTAAGAATATAATATATTCTTTTAATAAAAATAAATAGGATATTCTTGATAATATTATAATTTTAGATATTATTAAAATTAAAAAGTTAAAGACTATATTATTTTTATAATTATATAAATTAATTAATATTTTTTTTAAAAAAAATTATTAATATATTTCTTTAATCTTAATTATTTAATTATAAGTTAAGATTTAATAAGCCGGAATCCTTTATAATAATAATTTATTTATATAAAATAAATATCCCGGAGCTTAAAAAAATAAAAAAATATTTAATAAAAAATCTAAAAAAAAAATTTATTAAATTATCGGACTTTTTTTATTTATTATTTATTTTATTTATAAAAAAAAAGACAAAAGCTTATATTTTTATATTGATTATTATTAATTTAATATCTTGACTAAAAAGAATTAATATTCTTTATTATTAATTATTAAAATCTTTAATTAATTAATTAATTTATTAATATTTATTAAACTCGATATAAAATATATATTTAATTATATATAAATAAAATCTAAATCTATAATATAAATAATATTTTAAATAAAATATAGTTTTTTTTTAAATTAATTATTTTTTTTTTTAAACTATATAATAATTTAATAATATTTTAATAATATATTAATATAATTTTTATAAATTATTTAAATAACTTTTACTTAATATATATTAATAATATATTTATTTTCTTTAAGAATAAAAAAAAATATTAATAATATATTAAAATAATTTTATATAAACTTTAAAAAATAAGACTATAAATTAATATTTATAAATATAAATTTAAAATTATTAAAATAATATTTTTGGACTTTATAATATTAAATTATAATATATAAATAAATTTTATTAAAATCATTATTATATAAAACTAAAAAATACTTTTAATAAAAAAAAAAAGTTTAATTATTTTTAGAATTTTAAAATTTTTATTAAAGATTTATTTAAATATATAAATATATTTTTAGATTTTTTAATTATTTAATAAAAAAAATTATTAAAGCTAAAATTAAACAAAAAATAATTAAATATTTTTTGTCGATTAAAAATAATCTTTATGTCGACTTTTATATTTCTTTATTTTTAGTATAATCACGAAATTAAGATTAAGATTAATTACTCGAATTTAGTTATTGCCGGAATAATTTTTTAAAAATATCTTTAAAATAATAAATAATATCTCGTTATTTTTTATTTAAAGATTTTTTAAGAAGTAAAGACTTATTATAAGATTTATAATAAAGAAATATTTATTATTATTTTAATATTTAAAAAATAATAAATAAAACTTATTAGTTTATTAAATTTTTTAATTATTATTAATTATAAAATATTAAAATATTTTAAAATAAAATTTTTTTTAAATAAATAATAAATTTAATAAATAAATTTATTATTATATTTTTATTATTAAATTATTTATTACTTTAATAAAGAAAATATTATTATTAATATTTTATTATAAAAAAATAAATTTATATTAATTTAAAAAATAATAAAAAAGATTAAAAAGATTAGAATAATTTTTTTATTAAAAATAATTTTAATATTAATTAAAATAAAAAATAATAAAAAAGAGAATTTTATTAAACTTTATATTAAAAATCTAAGAATAATAAAGGAGATATTATAAATAAATTATTTTAATCCCGAGTTAAATAAAGAATAAATAAAGACTTAAAATTATATTTTTTCTTAAAAACTAAATAAAAAATTAATAATTTTTAATAATTATAATAATCTAAAAATATAAATCTTTTAATAAATTTATATTATAATAATAATATATCTGGAAAGAAATAAAATAAAATAATTAATTAAACTTTATTATTAATAACTAAACTTAAATAATAATATTAATATTTATATAATAAATTATTATATATATTAATAGTTTTATAAATTTAAAAATAAGATCCCGGATATACTTTATCTCTTGCTTATTTTATTATATATATAAAACGATTTATTTATAAATTTTTATTTTTTTAAATTTATTAATAATAATTATAATAATATTTTTATTATAATAAATTAATTATTTAAATAATATATTAGTCTTTTTATAAATAAAAATATAATTATTAAAATAATAATATTTTTATATTATTAATATATTTAAAGATTTTAAGATTATTTTTTAATAATTATTAATAATTAAAGACTTTAGTTTATCTTTAACTTTATAAATAAATTATTAAAGCTAATAAGAATAAAATTAAAACTCTCGATAATAAAATATATTTAAACTAATAAATAAACTAAAATAATTAATTAGATTATTAATATTTACTTAAAATAATTAAACTAATTTCTTATTTATATTAAATATTACCGGGATTATTTATATTTATAAATTAATAAATTTATTTCTTTTAATAATTAATTATAATTATAAGTTTTACTTAAACTTTAATTAAACATTAATAATTAATAAATTCTAAACATTAAAAAAAAATTAAATAAATAAAAAATATAATAATAAATAAAAAAAATTAATAATATTATAATATATATTAAGATATATATAAAATAAGCCTAAAAACACTAAGTTAAATAAATTAATAAAAAATAATAAAAACTTAACTTTAATTTAAAGAATTATATTTATATAATTAAAAAAATATAAAAAATTAATTAATTATTAAATAAGTTTAATTATTCTTTAATTAAATTATTCTTAATCTAAAAAATAAAAAAATATTTATATTATTTAGAATTATTAATATTTTATAAAATTTAATTAATTTTTTATATAAATAAATTATATAAAGACTTAAAGGATTTATTATTTAATTAAATTAATCTTAAACTAAGAATAAAGAAAGTCAATAATAAATTAAAATAAAAGATTAAGAAAATATTATTTTTTTTAATTATTTTATAATAAACTATATTATAAAGTCGAGTAAAGAGAATAAGATCCCGATAATTAATAATATTTTATTTTTAACTTTAAGAATATTATTCTTGAACTTAAGTATTATTATAAGTAAAATTCCGATAAAGCTAAATTATTAATTAAATTTAATATCTAAATTTATTATATTTAAAAAAATAATTTTAATAAAGATTATAAAAATAATAATAAATTATAATACTTAAACTTTTATTAATAAAAATAAAAATAAAACTAATAAATATTTTAAAGATTTTATTAAAAACTTTAATATTTTTTTTTATTTTATTATATAATTATATTTATTAAAAAAAATTTATTTAATGTCTCTTTAAGATTTTTATTTTATATCTTAATTCATGTATCTTTAAAAATAAATTAATAATAATTATTTATTTTTATTTTTTAAAAATAATAATAATATTAGTTTATAATAATTAATTTTAAGTTTAATTTATTTTAAAATCTTTAAAAAAATAAATATTAAATATTTAAAATATAATAAAAAATTTAAAATATTATATAATAAAATTTATTAAAGAATAATTAATATCTTAATTAAATTAAATAACTTTAATTATTTAATCTTTATAATAAAAATAATTAATAAAAAAATATATATAATTAATTATTTAAATAATAAAATTATAAAGAAAATAATTTAAAAATAATAAATATATTAAGCTTAATATAATAAAATCTTTAAAGTAATAATTAACGAGATTATAATTAAAAGAATTAAGAATAATAATAATAATAAAAAAGAATTAATTATCGTGATTTTTAAATATAATAATAATAATAATAATATTAAAAATAATAAAGATTATATTTTTAATAATCTTAAAAATAAATCTAAATTATTTAATAATAATAATAAAGTTATAGCTATTGATTAAAATAATAAAAAAATTATTATTAAATATAATAAAAATATAATTTTTAATAATAAAAATAATAAAGAATTTTTTTTAATTAATAAAAAATTAATTATATTTATTAGTCTTTATAAAAAATATTAAAGTAAAATACTTATTTAAAAAAAAATTATTATTATTATTAAAAAAAAATTATTTTAATAATATTAATTAAATTATTATAAATTATTTAATTTATTAAAAAAGAATTAAACTTAATATTAAAAATATTAATTATCTTAAATATACTTTTTATAATAATTTTTTTTTAAAGATTATCTAGTTTATTATTACTAAAAAAAATTATAATAAAGTTAAAAGAAATAAAAATAAAATAAAAAAGAAATATAATTAAGAATATTAAAAAATTATTACTTTAAAAAAAAATTAATATTAATAAAAAAAAATTTAATAATTTAAATAAAGATTTAATAAATTTATTATTTTAGTCGCGAAGAAGTTTATTATAAAGAATAAAAAAAAAGATTATAAATATAATTTCGATATTTTAATTAATTTTATCGTTTATTCTAAATTCTAGAATAATTATTATAACTTTAAAAATAACTAAATTATTTATTATATATATTAAAATATTATTAAACTAAAGTATAAAAATTATATATATAATAAATATAAAAAATTAATCGGATTAAATTATTAATTAAATTATTATAATAAAAAATTACTTTAAGATTAAATATATTTAAATATTATAAAAAGTAATAATTTATAAGTTTCCGGCATTAAGATATAATTTAAATAAAGATATTTAAATTTTCTTTAAAAGAAAAATAATATAATAATTAATATTATTATAAGATTTATTATATTTCAAGATATTTAATATCTTAATATAAAATTAATTAAGTTAATAAAAAAAATATTTAAGTTAAGATTTTTAAATATAATTAAATTATATTAAACTTTATATTTTTTTGACTTTTATAATAATCTTATTATTATAAAAATAAACTTTTAAATATATATTATAATTATTTAATAAAATTTTTAAAAATAAATTAAAATTAAAAAAAATAAATTTTTTATTTATATTTATAATTAAAATAAAAATATTATATTTTTATTATTAATAAAAAATTTTTTAAAGAAATTTAAATTTAAATTTTATAATAATAATTTAATTTTTATAAATAAACTTTATATTTTAAATATTTATTTATATATATATAAATATTAATTAAAAATAAATTTTTTATAATATATTTTTTTAATTAATTTAATATTTTAAATTTAAAAATAATTATAATATATTTTATAAAAATAATTTTATTTTTTAATTTTTAAACTTTTTTATTATTATTATAAATTTATATTAAATTATTTTATAATATTAAAATTATATAATATTAAAATTATA
>Ga0302221_10002433_pt1 | contig 11586 bp, 13 predicted proteins | sample II_Palsa_E2_1_FD_193517 | JGI IMG/M metagenome (GOLD analysis project Ga0302221, IMG submission 193517) | Peat permafrost microbial communities from Stordalen Mire near Abisko, Sweden - II_Palsa_E2_1 | ecosystem: Environmental > Terrestrial > Soil > Palsa > Peat permafrost | place: Sweden...
CTTCATAGTCCTCCAGTCTGAACTATGGGCCGGTACTTATCCCGCAGGTAGCCTATTTACAGAATATCCTGAAGGGAACAAGAAATTAAGAAGATTTAGAAATGTCCTCTGCGGTCGGAAGAACAAAGCGCCGATTTTTGTTAAACACATTAGGTAGGTAGGCACCTAGGTACCTAATCAATGGTCACTTGACGTCACACCAGAGAGCATGAGTAATCAACGGAGCTTCAGGAGCTTATTTTACATTCGTGGCTACCACTGACGGTAGCTTCTCTACTTGCGCGTTTCCCAAATGCCCCCATCATGGTCATTCATGGCGCTCAAGAGTAACCAGGTCCAGGTCCGAGAAGCAATGACTTTCGCGAATCTCAAACCATTGTGCAAGCTTCGCAAGATTCAACGATCCAAGCACCCGAAGCGAAGTACAGCCCCTTGAGCGGGGAAGCAGCATAGGCTCGAAACTTGCAAAAGCATACGCCCGAGGGTCCAGTTTTCTAGACATCCTCAAACTCCATATCTTCCTCGCTTTCGTCTTCCTCCTTCGGCGTTGGCTCCTCGATTCGGACTTTCTTCGCTGGCCTACCATCTTCATTGGGTGTACCAGGTCCTGTTACCGGACTTGTGGCACCAGTGCTAGTGCCACTTGCAGATACACTACCACTCTTCTTCAGCACTCCTGATAGTCCGGAGGGAGCTGAAGTCGGTTTGACATCACCAGCCGAGCTGACTGGAGTAGCCGCACCTGATCCAGTACCGTGAGGAGCAACGTCCTCAAAACCAAGATCTTCCTCATCCTCGTCGTCGGTCTCATACTCTTCATCCTGCTCACGCTCGGCCTCTTTTGCCTGTTCGGCCTTTAGACGTGCGAAGTAATCGTCGATTTCAGCGCCGTCACCATTGACGGAAGGAGTATCGAGGTCGAGGGTTTTCTTGTTGGGCTCGAGAGATTGGGAAGCTGGGAAAGTCGGCTGTGAAGTGAATTTTACCTGCTCACCACTAATTGTGCTGTGTGTGAAATGCACTGGCATTGCATTTTGGGCAGCAATCTTCTCCTTCCGCGCCTGCTCGGCAGCTATATCGGCCTCGGTGGGACCCTCGGATTTTGTGATTGTAACATTGATCGAGGATGGACCAACGTTGACCATTCCTCGAACGGCTGTTGGCTTTGAAGCTGAGCTGTCCACGGGAGCCGTATCGTTGGCCGGATTGGTCTCATCTCGGATGACCTTTCGTGCTGAGACGAGCGCCTTCTCGAAAGTATTCTCAGGAATCACAACCTCGTCGATTTTTGGCAATAAATCTGTGATAAATCTGAACTGAGCATGGTATCTTGTAGATTGTTCATGGCCTCCACGATTGTTGTCTGGATCGTGCACGAGGACGAAGCCACATTTGTGACATAAGAATCCCTCGGGTCCGCGCTTGTCCAGAACCTCTAGCACAGTCCACTCGGATTTGCATCTCCTACAGAAGTACTCTTTTCTTTCGGATTCAGGTATGGTGTTGCCTTGGACCTTCTTATTCATTTGATACACACGCCACTTGATCGCATCGATGGTTGCACGGTAGTCGATGTAGTAATAGGTGCGATTCATCGGCCTCTGCTGACCTTCCTTCGTTTCGGGTCTCGTATGTCTATGAGATCTGATTTCAGACACGGGAATAAGGACACAGGGGGAGAATCTTACACTGCGAGGAAACGGTCTTCCCTCAATCGCCCACAAAGCTTATGAAGCTCTTTCGTATTCATACCCATCAAGTATGCCATATCGTCATCGCGCAACCTGTCTGTCTGTCAAAATCATCATTTGAAGGCACTAACTACCGACTGAGAAACATACGCTGAATGAATAATGAGGGCATCAACAACCAGGATGTGCTTTGTATCGTAGAATGAGCGTACGCATGAGCGTACAAGGCTCTGTGCCAGTTCCATGGCTGAGAACGATGAAAAATATCCCTAGACGACTGCTTGCGAGTCCACCCAGAGTTCGGTTGTGAGCCCAAATGTTGTGTCGAGTTGTGAACGAGACAAGACGGTTGTGAGAGCCTGGAGAAAGAGTTGACAAGCAGACAAAGAACAAGGAAAAGTGTCACCGAGCTTCGAGGGCGCCCATTATTCACGTTAGACAGCGGCTGCCAGAGTGAATAATTATTGTGGAAGATAATCAAGCGTGCTTGATTAGAGAAACAATAATTGAGAAGGAAATAAATGTTATGTATGGTTCGTACCTACCTACCTATTGTTCTTCGAAGGCAGCTAGCTGCAGTCCACAAGGCTGACTACGCTAGATTTTACGCTAAGGCTTACGAGGTTAGTGAGGACTAGGTTGTCCAGACCCCTCATAAAAAATCATTTCGAGTCAACATTAAGGGTCAATTGAGGGCTATGAAAGTCGTCCGACAGCTCCAACCATGGCCGACACACCTCCTCCAACACCTGCTTCCAACCAGGACAGTGCGGCTTCGGCAGTTGGCCACAATGCCAGGAGTCAGAGAGGAGACCGGAATAGAGGCGGTCGGGGCGGACGAGGCAGAGGCAGAGGAGGACAGAGTAAGGGCAGAGGACGTGGCTTCGGCTCCAAAGACTCAGGGGAGCGTCATAAGAAGCGCGATATGGGCCGAGGCGAGTGGAAGTACGCAACCTGGAGGTCCTTTATCTTGCCTGACTAACTAAACAAAGTCGCAATAATCTAGACCGACGCGCTCGAAATGACGAGGAGCAAGAAACCAAGAGACGGAAGACCGAAGATGGTGGAGAAGTTGCTACATATTCTACGCCGTTTAGCAAGGAAGAGATTGAGGCCGAGACTCGCAAACCGAAGCGCAAAGTCGCCGTGATGATAGGCTATGCAGGATCGGGTTACAAGGGGATGCAGATAAATGCGCAAGAAAAAACCATTGAAGGGGATCTGTTCAAGGCATTTGTAGCTGCAGGCGCTATCTCGAAAAACAATAGTGACGACCCAAAGAAGACGAGCCTGGTTCGTTGCGCTCGGACTGACAAAGGTGTGCACGCTGCTGGGAATGTTATATCATTGAAGCTCATTGTGGAGGAGCCCGATATTGTGCAAACTATCAACGAGCATCTACCTCCTCAGATTCGAGTGTGGGGGATCGAGCGCACGAATGGTGCTTTCAGTTGCTATACGACTTGCGATTCCAGATGGTACGAATACCTGATTCCAACATACTCTTTTCTTCCGCCCCATCCGCAAAGCTTCCTCGGTAAAAAATTGGTCGAATCCGCGGAGGAAGAAGGCGTTTTTGAAACCTACCAGTCCCATCAGGAGGATGTGGCGTCTTTCTGGAAGGATGCGGAGGATGCTTATGTTAAACCAATACTCGACAAGCTCGATCCAGAGATGAGAGACGCTGTGATTGCAACGATCCACAGCTCTGAAGAGGAGACTGATAATCAAAAGAAATTAACGAAAAAGCAAATAAAGGAGGACAGGAAATCAAAACTTGAGGCAATGGATGGCGTCGCCGAACCAGACGTCGTGGCACTGAAGGAAGAAAAACCAGAACCCGAATCTGTATCAATTCTTACACCGCTTGAAAAAGCTATTAAAGAGGTCAAAGCAGCTTACGTTAATGCCAAAAAGGCATATCGGATCTCGGCATTTCGCCGACAACGAGTCCAGGAAGCTCTTGATTGCTATGTCGGAACTCGGAACTTTCATAACTATACAATCCAGAAGACATTCTCGGACCCTTCCGCCAAGAGAGTTATCCGGTCATTTAAGGTTGGGCCAAATCCAATAATCATCAATGATACTGAATGGCTGTCTTTGAAGGTACACGGGCAGTCGTTTATGATGCATCAAATTCGGAAAATGGTAGCAATGGCAGCGCTTGTTGTTAGGTGTGGTACTTCGAAAGACCTAATTATAGACAGCTATGGCCCAGCAAACATTAGCATTCCAAAGGCGCCTGGCCTAGGATTGTTGCTTGAGAGACCTGTATTTGACAGTTACAATGAACGTGCAGTGCGGGAGTTCAGTAGGGAGAAACTCGATTTTGACAAGTACAAAAAAGAAATGGATGAATTCAAGCAGAGGGAGATCTATGACAGGATTTTTAGAGAAGAGGAAAAAGATCACCAGTAAGTCCATTCCAGTTTGGGAGAGCTTTCATGGATCAATTTTTAATTATTTAGGTTCCATGCCTTCTTCCATCACATCGATCATTTCCGAACAGATTATTTTCTGTGGGTCACAGCAAAGGGAATATCTGCTGCAAAACAGAGCAAGGCCCCGGCTAGGACTAACGACTTGAGTGATGATGAGGTTGACGTTAATGGCGAGGAGGGTTGAATATACGTTTCGTCACAGTTAGATGTTTATGAGCTTTCACTCGGAAAACACCTTAGCACGGCTCGCATACAGTGGCTGCGTGAAAGAAAGGGTCAAGGATGTGGATAACACATCAAGATCCGAACCAATTAAATATTGGTCTCCAAGAGCGTTCGAGAATAGACGTAGGGTTCATAACTGAGTAGTCCATTAGAATGGAATGATCGTGAAATTTAAAAGGGTCGACTCTTCCCATTCCCATTGAAAGAAATCTTACTCGAAATTTCACGGTCCATAAGAAGCAAGTGACTTTCGTCGATCCCTAATAAGAAACTAGGCAAAATGTCAGACGAGGCTGTTGATGCCAATGGGCGTCACTCATCGCTGTGACGAATTGCGTGCTCAAGAAATATCCTGGTTTCATGCAAAGCCTGGTGGCCGCATGTCCTGAGTACAGTAATCATGGGGCTCGTTCCGTGCCGCCAGCCCCTATCAGCACTGTACTGTATAAATAAGAGGCCCTCCAGGTCCACTGCGTCGCAAAATCTTCTTCCACATCCAGCAGCCGCTGCGCTGTGTGTGGTTGTGATGTGATACGTTGCACTACTCAACCGCCGGCTGCGTCACCACTCACGAAACCAACCCCCCCCAGGTCCAATTCGAACAGTCTCCAGCTTCGATTCAAATATTCCCCCGGCCAGGTTAAGTATTCAGCATGGGGAGTATCATAGGACAAAAGGCAATCCAGGTTGCCATTGTGGTTCGTGTCGCGCTTGGAGTCGGGCCACGGAGACATTGCTTCGGCCTCGGGACGATGTTTCTTCCTTCCTTCCTTCTTTTGCCTTCGATTCAGTTTCAGAAGCTCATTTTCTACCTAGCTTCTGGCCACTTCTTCCCTCCCTCCGTTCTCCAACTTCTATTTCTCCCCCCAATTCCCACGACTTTTCTTCTCAAGTCGCATTCTTCAGGTCAAAGCTTTCATTTGCCAGCAACCATACATTTTCCGCAGAAATGACGACCCTCACCATTGATCCCGCTTATGGGTAGGTGCTGAGCTTCATGGGATGCTCGTACGAATAGCTAGCTGATGCATTGGCAGATGGGTTCTCCTGGCAGCAACGTCTACCTTCTTCCTGAACACGTATCACTCCATCAACACTGGCAACTACCGCAAAAAGGCGAAGGTCAACTACCCGGCAATGTTTGCTCCAGCTGAGAGGACTGATGAAGACGCCCACCGGTTCAATTGTGCACAAAGAGCACACGTCAACTACATCGAAAACCAGCCATCGGCTGTAGCAGCTCTGTTACTCGCCGGCATCCGCTTTCCCATAACCAGCGCTGTGATGGGTGCGGCCTGGACGGCCTCGAGATATATGTACATGGTCGGGTATGTTTAACGCGGACTGAACAGCTTAGAAATATGCTAATGCCAAGATAGATACAGCCAGGGAGCAGAGGGTGGAAAGGGACGCTATAAAGGCATTTATTTCTGGTTTTTTCAAGCTGGATTGGCCTCCTTAGCAGTTTATAACGGTGTTGCAATGATAATGGGGTGGTAAGGTGGAGGAAGAGCTTTTAAGGCGGAGGTGGTTCAGACTCCCGTTCGGTCGAGATTGCAGAGATAGAATTCATTCCTTTTTGCAATGAAATTTTGGCTTTAGACAAGGCCTTCTCGGAATTCCTTCGCTTTGTGTTATGCGGTAATCAGAATCTCTAGAAGCTGCAAGTTCAAGTGAACCCGGGTTGACTCAATACACCTTACACTCTACTTGAATGTGAGATGAGAGTCTTAAGTTTGTTTTTGCATTCTCTTCGCCCTCATTCGCAATCAAGCTTCGGTCTTTAGTTCTGTAGCGTCTTTTCAATTCTGTCTGCGCTGATCTAGGACTTAAGGATGGCCATTGCCGTCCTGATCATCCGAGTATCCTCTTTGGTCTCCTGAACTTGTGGAGTTCTGGCCTTAAATCGAACCTCCCACAATCAGGGATACATGCCCACTCTCCCCACTTTCTGATCTCCGTCTTCCATGTCAACTGTCTCCCCACGCATCGGTCCATACTGCAAAGCGCTGTGGAGTCTCGACATCTGCCAACGCTATGACTTGTCTCGTCTTAAATAGACAAAGAGAATAATTCCTAAATTCTTAAGTGGACTTCGCTCTATTTTTGAGCAACGCAAGCAACGCAGGGGATGATTGGCTTGGTACAGTTTCACTTGCTATTTGGAATCACAGCAATCTTGAGTGAAGTGGGCTGGTGAGAGCAGATTAGTAGGCGTAAATCATTGTTTCTAGAAACTTCGAAAGGGTTACGGTCAACTTCGTCTATCAGTCGAGTTCTTGTTGCAATTTTCTTCAGAACGCTCTTCCCTGAATCATCACCAGCCTTTCGTACGTAGTAATCTTACCATCACTCAATTCTTCTTTCAAGCCTCGTTCCCCGGTAATCACAGCTAGCATTGGTGATATCTCCTGGGCAACACGGAGAGGTTTAAGCCAGGCAAGATCCGGAGTTCAAGATGATAGTCGTAGCACCGTCTGGATCGACTGTAGTGGTTGTACAACATATGAAGTCATAGGAACAATCCGTTCGCACATCAATAATGGCGATAGGAGAAATATGTGGCGAAACGTACAATGTATCTTAAACACGTTCCCACGGTGGGGCACACTGAGATCTGGGCCGCGACTGAGCAGAAAGCACAGGCGGCGAGCATAACAGAAATAGTTGTGGGGCGCATACCGAGAATATATTTCGGAGCATTTTTGAGATGATAAAGGGTTGTTATAGGGCTGAGAATTTTTCTTGGTGTTTCGGATCCTATTATATACATCGGGGGGGAATGGGACAGGCTTTTTCGATTTTTGAATGGGGAAGCCTCGGTGACCTTTGAACGCAAATGCGACTGTTACTATGAGCCCAATATGCGAAGCCTAATTTAGAATCATTAGTTCAATCTAAGTTTCTTTTTACCCTTGGCGGCATCGGTAGAGGAATCTTCTTTTAGGCGTGCCATTTGGATTTTAGTGTTCGGGTTGCGTTTTTGTTTCGGTGCTTGATAGTCTACCTGAGAACGACCCATTTCAGGTCTCCAGGATCTGGTTCGGCGTTACTCTTAAGCTGCCATATATTGAACGTTAAGAAAATAAGCTGGATTGAAGTAAGAACTCAAAATCTCAAATTGAACTTGTATGGCTGTCTTACGCGTAGTAGTTGTATGCTTTCCTAGTTTTGCATCCCTGGGCAGTACTCAAGCAATATACAGCGGCAAATCTGTTTCGCAATGGCGACCGTAATGGAGGTCCAATTCAACTACTTGGGGAGGGTCGGTGCGCTCAGGATATATAGCAAATATGTCCAAAGAGTGCACATTCTGCCCCTTCCGAATTCCATCTTTCGCAGACAGCTTCCATCTCTAAGTAAGCTCCCACATCACGCTGCCCATTGACTTCCCCGGCTTGCATTGGCCTTTACTATGGATCTCAGCACCTAGCTCGTTTTCACATGGTGTTCTCTAATTTCACACCCAGAAACACCATATTCCTCTGCTAACGTCTCCATTGCAGCTCACTGGTGGCAAATTGCGATACTGTGGGTAGATAACAGCTTGTGCCTGACTCAGAGAACCGTCAAGGTTACATGCTCCTCGGCGGATCCAAACATATATCTTCTTCGTGATATCTCCTGCGCTCCTTTCACGCCCCAGGTTCTAGGCAGCTTCAGCAAACATGCGTGCAAGCTTTTCTGACTTGGTGCTGGATGTAGATGTGGAGCCCCTTGAGAACATGGTGTGGCTGTCTGTTTTCTGGCCCCGCATGCTATACCTCGTCAACTCAGTGCCTCGGAGGATCTCTAAGGTAAGGTTGAAGCTCATTTAGGAAAGGTAGAGTCCAGTTATCCAAACAGTTTAGTCTTGGCGGAAAGCATTTCAAACTCTTGCTACCAGAGGCAACGGCGATCCCCAGTTGAACGATCTGTAGGTGACGATATCGTTCTGAAGGTGATTCGAGCCAAGTTCTCTCTAGCCAGTATTACGTTCACCGGTCGGCTGTCTAAACATATGGCAAGTATTATGGACCTTACGGACAGCTGGACTTGGGCTATATAATTTGTCGTCACAAATCTTGACCTTGAGCTTGACGAGATATATGCCTTGGGCAGCTTAACAATATTTGAACTTTTTACCAGACACAATCTTCTCCTCTGAGTGAGTAAAATCGCTCGAACAATACGGCGGGGGGTCAAGCTCTGTGTGCTCTGGGTATTTGCATCATACGGCAGAATCTGGAAGCCTGCAGTTAAAGGTTACCGATGTCAAATGCAGCTCAGGAGATAGAATCTAGGTAGTTGACATTGTCAATGGTATAGCCATGCTTCAGTCACCAACTACTTACAGGCTATCAAAGCCGTCAAATTTGGGCGTTTTGGGTTAGAATGCCCACCCCGTCCTGTTTGCGACCTGGTATCACACAAACCATAGCTAAATCCCTCTACTCACGCCGCATTCATCGGGGATGTAAAACAGTTGGGACTCTCTTGGACTGACGCTGAAATAAAAGGCTTGAGTGTGGTGGGGCCACCAGGATATTGTCTCCGCTGTCCTGGATGGAGTATGGCACAATCGGTGTACATCCTGGGCTTGATCGCGGAAAGCTCGACTCTCATTTGGTCTGTTTTGGTGGCCGCTATGTGAATTAGCAGAGATGCAAAGTACCTTCTCTTCTTATGGAAGCTCGTAGTTGTGCCTGGCAACTCGAGCGAAACAGAAGGTTGCATTAGATTAGGAGACGAGAATATACGACTGCCTATGGGCGTTTCTTTCCCGGCATTCTAAACAGATAGGTTTATGCGGCTCCAGAGGAAAAAGTTTGACTCTTCTGTGTGATCAAATACACTTCATATGAGGTAGCGAGTAGTCAACTCTTCCTCAATCAAAATGTGCGTAGTCCATTTTCCAATTCTATCCTAGACCCGTGAAAATACACCATATACTCGTGCCTTAAGTGTAGAGTTTAGCACTGAAACTCGATGCTGAAAATAGAAAATAAGAGTCAGACGGTAAGATGATTCATTTTTGTGAAAGGAGGCTGACGTTAAGAATTGCTTCGCTGCAGAAACTGGTTGATTAGAGCGGTATCAACATCAAAGTATCTGCGACAATGGTCCTCATGTCCTGCATCTTCTTATGCGGTTGCACTTCTTGTCGTTTCCTTCCTCTTCCACCTGTAGCATGCGAGACGAACAGATGATGAATCGTCCTCAACCCTCCTGCATACTTGATATATGGCCGCTGCGTATCGCTCAATGGGTTTTACAGAGCTCAAGCATTGAGTGGGATCTATTGTGCGACGTTGCGCCTGGTGTAGAATCAGATTGTCTTTAAGTTATAAGATTGATGTTCGCTTAGCCTTCGGATCATTTCAGGGGGTGGCTGGTTGAAGCGAGGTTATGTGGCTCAGCAGGCGGTGAGCAGCACTGCCATAATTACCCCACTTTCTTGACACTTGAGCAAGCTGTCATGCCTCGTAGGGTAGGTACATCTCATCTGATCCAAGTCGATCCATTATCGCTGTATATGAGCTGAAGGAGAATGGCGGGTCAGCCCCTGCACACAATCCCCGAGCCCCAACAGGCTAGGCCAATCCCAGGGCCTAAGTCTTTCAACAAAGAGCTTGAACTGAATGGAGATGATACACACCCTCCAGCCAAGGTAAGGCCGACGCTCTCTCGGCTAGTCTTTCTTGCTCACATTTTCAGTACCCTCACTATCTCCCTGTATGGCCAGATCAGAAATATCCTCCCCTCGAGCCATTCGAGTATGTTGAGCGCGGCAAGGGAGCGGATCCCAATTTCAGGGATTTGTTGTGCGAAGGGACCAGTGTCACTAAGATGACACCGTCCATCGGATCTGAAGCCCTGGCCTTGCAGCTTAGCCGCTTGGACAACGTCCAGAAAGACCAGCTGGCATTGCTAGTAGCCCAGCGGAAACTACTTGTTTTCCGCGATCAAGACTTTGCTGAATTGGCAATTCAGGAGGCTATAGATTTTGCTGCTTATTTTGGCCCGCCATACAGTATGCTTGTCTGCTTTATTCAGTCGTCCAAACTGAACGTCCTCTGAGCCGTGTGATGTTCGACTTTCGGCGGCAGCCGTTTTTGCTCTGCAAAGGAACTGAAGCAATATATGACTGACTCGACCAGTACATCTTACCAGTGGGTGTCCTGAAGGACACCCTGAAATCCATCTCGTTCATAGGGGAGCTGGCGACAAGGGGGCGAAGAACTTCATGTCAAATCGAGTAAATACAATCGGATGGCACTGCGATTCGTCATTTGAGGAACAGTGTCCGGGCATCACAATGCTATATGTCCTTGAGCACTCTACCACTGGTGGTGATACACTTTTCGTTGATCAAGTTCAAGCTTATAACAATCTTTCACCGGAATTCCAGAGACGGTGAGACTCGCGATCACTTGAACGGCTATACTTAACATGTGCCTTTTCTGATTGAGTGATTAGACTACATGGGCTGAAAGCGGTTCATTCTGGGAAAGAGCAAGCTCAATTCAGCAGGAATAGAGAAGGAATCGTGAGAAGAGATCCAGCAACAACTGAGCACCCAATTGTTGTACGTTGGCACTTCCATCATTTTATTCTCTAATGTTTAAGTCTCCTCTATATAACATTCACTCCTCTAGCCCGAAGACTGCTGACTGGGATGATGAAGAGGACACATCCTGCCACGGGCGAGAAGGCATTGTTTGTTAATAAGTCTTGTCAGGCCGCCGTGACCAGCTCCGCTCATTAATTGCTGACATGGCTATAGTCACTCGAAGCATAGTAGGATATAAAAAGGAAGAAAGTGATAACCTGCTTAATTTCCTATATGATCACATTGCTTTGGGTGCGGACTTTCAAGCCCGTGTTCAATGGAAGCCAGGAATGGTGATATTCTGGGATGTAAGTCTGTTGCTGGTAGGCTCCTCCCTAATGACGAATGCTGATCACCCGAGCAGAATAGGCTCGTTGCGCACACTGCAACCATGAATTGGTCCACGGGCGAAAGACGTCATCTGGCTCGCATTACACTACAAGCAGAGCGACCTTATGAAACACCTTATGAATAAGATTAGTTTTGTTACTTAAGTCTTATCCCCTCTGTGACGGCTGGCGTACGCCACACGTCACCTGGCGACGACACACGTCGCATAACTGCCGCACCACATGCCGCACCCTAGTTTCAGCTAAGGACCTGAGCTAAGGAGACGTCGGGTATAACTCACTTC
>Ga0302221_10002436_pt1 | contig 11585 bp, 30 predicted proteins | sample II_Palsa_E2_1_FD_193517 | JGI IMG/M metagenome (GOLD analysis project Ga0302221, IMG submission 193517) | Peat permafrost microbial communities from Stordalen Mire near Abisko, Sweden - II_Palsa_E2_1 | ecosystem: Environmental > Terrestrial > Soil > Palsa > Peat permafrost | place: Sweden...
TTCCTCTTCTTTAAAGTTTCAGCATAAAAGATTATGCCGATCAAGACCCAGACCAAGACCTAGACCAAGACCTAGACCAAGACCCAAACCCAGACCCAGACCCAGACCAAGACCAAGACCAAGACCAAGACCCAGACCTAGACCAAGACCCAGACCCAGACCCAGACCCAGACCCAGACCCAGACCTAGACCAAGACCTATACCCAGACCAAGACCCAAACCCAGACCCAGACCCAGACCAAGACCAAGACCAAGACCAAGACCCAGACCTAGACCAAGACCCAGACCCAGACCCAGACCCAGACCCAGACCCAGACCTAGACCAAGACCTAGACCCAGACCAAGACCCAGACCCAGACCAAGACCCAGACCCAGACCCAGACCCAGACCATTTATTTTTATAACTTCTTTTTATATGTTTCATTGTACATCCTTTAATTTACCGAAACTTTCAATGCTAGATGTTTGAATATAAAAAATACCTTCATTAAGTTTTTGAGCATCTTTAAACCTTTTATCTGAAAAAGAACCAGTTTCATAAACAATATGAGCATTATTAAGTTTAACAAATGTATCATTTACACCAACTAATTCACCAGCATAAATATAATTCAAACAAAACAATGTCACGCATTCACCAATCAATCCAATTAAACCTTCTCCTTCAACTTCTTCTACTTTTACTAATTTCTTCATTTTCCTTTTCCTTTCATTAAAGTTTCATCTTTTACAATTTCAGTCATAAATAATAAAGCTAAACTTCTAGCTAATTGATTTTTTTCTGTAAGATCACCATACCAAGATGGATGTATATGTTCTAGTCTTAACCTATTATTTTTTCCTTTTTTGTAGCAATTCTTGAGTTTGATATAAATAATAATGTTCACCACATTTACAAATATAAACTTCTATATAATGATCTAATTTACAACTTTTACATTTAACTAATGGTGTTAATTCTGGTATTAATTCTTCTGTATTTTTACAATGAGCGCATCGCATTTTAGTATCTTTTAAATCATCCAGTTTATATTTCATTCTTTAACCTTTATTTATTGACCATTTATTTTTATAACTTCTTTTTATATATTAACCTATTATTTTTAATATTTCAACTATTTATTTACTTTTTTTACTTGACAACTTTATAAAATACCAGTATAATTAATTCTTACCCTTCTTTAGATTTAAAGCGTTCATAAAGAACGCGCCATTAAGGAAAATTAGTGTTCGTTATATTTAAGCACCAGGGTATTCTTAAATCAATTTAAACCATTATTTAAATTCATCAATAATATCCAATACATACATTTACTGCTAGAACTAATTAAAATTTAAGTTAAAGACAATCCGTTTTTATCATATAGTTATGTTCGATTAATCTATAACTTAAATTTATGGATTTAATGTTTTATCTAAACATTTCGATAAGATGTAGTCTTGTGTTTCATTCTTATTGTTTTCTACACAACTTATAAGCATTTGACGACATTGCATTTCAGGTAATGGTTCATTAATTATTGGTAAACCTTGATGTTTTATTCCAGCGCACCAAGTAATTATAAGACTTACAAAATAAGCATTCATATTAATCACTTCCCCAATCATAATCATAAACCATTTGTTTTGCTTGTTCTATTTGTTCTTTAGTAAATATTGGAATCTTATCATGAGTCATTAAATACGCTTTTCTAGCCCATGGTTCTGTAGTTAAATCATATATTTCTTTTGCCTCATCAATAGTCATTATCATCCAACCTTCTTAATAGTCTTATGGTTGCGATAAGTATTTAGATCTATGACTTCACATGGATTAGTGTATAATCTATGAACCAAGGGCTTTTTACGCTTAAATTGACTGAATATAAGAACATTGTTGGGTAATACAATAGGTTGTGGATAAAGTTTATCGATCAATTCTTCATGAACTTTAACAAGATCAAACATTTGAACACTAGTTACATTTGGATCTAGAAATCCTGCTTCGATCTTTTGCTCAACTTCCATAATTTGCTTTTCAACATCAGAAAAGTTATCCATAAAAATCTCTTTAGCAATTGCCTTTAGGTTTTTTAGTATCGTCTATATTCGACATAGTATCTTTTATAATCTTAATGACTTCTTCTTTTACTTCTGGTTTTTCTAAAAGTTGTTCAACTTCAGTTTTAACCCATGATAACATTTCAAGAATATGCATCCACATATCTGAGATTTCTTTTTCTTTATCAATAACTTCATCGCTGTATTCTATTACACGATCAAGAATCTTCTTTACAGCATCTTTTTTAATTTGTTTAATATTCATTGTTTTATCCTCTATTTAACTTATCGGTTTAATTTCAAATAACTTTAGTTTTATTTAAAGATTTTTTCTAATTCCTTTATAACTGCTTTATAATCATTTAAAGCGCCTATTGCAAGTTTCAATTCACCGTTTTTATATTCTACTGAATTTTCAGGCATAACTGGTTTTCCTAAAGAATAAGCAACTTCTTTTTTAGCAAATTCAGCGGCCATTATATAAATATTATGTGTTTGTCGTCTAATGAATACGCATCTAAAAGCATGCGCTAAAGCTTTAGGACTTAAATAAGTCTTAGAATCTTTTATTTTAATTTTAAAATCCATTGGCGTTCCATTATGATTATCGACATAACTTGCTTTAGCATTCATATAAATAGTTGTATTTATACCTTTATTTTCTAATATTTGAGCAATTGCCCAAGTCAAAGCGCCATATTCATCAATTTGTGTAGATTTATAACCTTGATGAATCGATGCATCACATATTAAAGTAACATGTGGAACTGGTACTTTCTCTTTTTTTGTGGCCATGAAAGGCTTAAAATCCCATTGTCTATTCATATCATAATCACCGTCATATTCTGATAAACTTCTTTTACGCTTTGGAATATACTTTTGTCCAGGACTAAGTTTTTTTAACAATCCCTCACTTTTAAGCTTTTCAAGTGATGATTTAAACATAGTCATATCTTTTAAATCTATTGCTTCCTCTAAAGTTCCACCACGGAATTGAATGTTATCATAATCATTAGATAAAATTTTTGATTCCCACATTTTTCTATTTTCAACATTTTCGAATTTACAATTAGTTAGTAAATTGTTTACTTCATTTAATGTAAATTCACATTTAACAGTAGTTTTATCTAATTTAAACATTAGAAAGGTACCTCATCGCTGTCTTTAGTTCCTTTAACTTCTTTAACCGCTTGTTTCATTAATGGTTTTAAATCATCAGGCCAACTTAAACACAAACTTTCTGCTAGAACTTTAAACGTAATGCCGTTTTGCATTAAGTCCCAAACGTTTTTAATACAACCAGTTGAAACAATTTCATTTGAACCAATCTTAATCAATTCTTTTCTTACATTTTGCAATGCTGTTCTAATAGTTTTATCAGGACAAAGCATTTCTTCAATATCTTCGTTATAATCAACTTGAATAACAGAACCAGCGAAACGTCTTAAAGATGCAGCGTCAAGTCTATTTCTACCTGTATAAGTAGCATCTGCTCCTTTTCCGAAAGTATTACAAGCCGCTACCAATACAAAGTCTTTATGTCTATTAATGTTTTCACCATTAATCGGATTAAAACAATGTCCGTTTTCAATGGCTGTATTAATTGATAATACTAAATTAGCATCGCCAGCGTCAAATTCATCAGCAAGAAATACACCACCGTTTTTATATGCCAACCAGAAACTTCCATCAATAAATCCGTTTGGTGTTTGACGACCAAACAACCATGTTTCAGAAGCGCCAGCGGTGAAAGTTAGATTATAAAACTTTAAACCTAACGCTTCCGCAAGTTGCGATGCAGCAGTAGTTTTTCCACAACCAGCAGGACCTACTAGCATTATATTTTTATTAAGTTTCGCACTAATGATCATGCGTTTCAAATATGGAACGGCTTGTGTCTTTAATTCCTTAGTTTCAGATTCATTAATTTGTACTTTTAAAACTTGCGCTGATTTTCGTTTTACTTCATCAAGTTGTTTTTGAACGTCATTAATTAAATCTTTGGCAAGTGTTTGACTTTGTTTTAAACTCATTTCCATGATTTTAGTTGATAAGTCTTGAATATTCGCTAAAGCGTTTTTAACTTCAGATTCTTGATAAACAGCAGGAAGTGTTTCAACTTTAATCTCTTTAACTTCTTTCATTTCTTTTACCTCTTTTACTAATTCAACTTGATCAAACCAAGTTATTATAGTTTCTAAATTATATTCGCCAATATACCAAACATTATTACCATCGACTTTATTAATTGTATATATTTTATTTTTAAGTCTAGCGGGTTCACAATCGGTTAATGATTTAAATTTATCGCCAACTTTAAAATTATGTTGATCTACAATTTCATATTCATTTAATTTATCATAACTTTCAGTGCGAAGTAGATTCATATCGTTTAAATGATTAAAGTATTTGTTATCATATGATTCTATTTCATAGATTTTATTAGTGGTTAAACTATTAGTGCTTTTACCAATGTATTTAAGTTTATAGCCTTTTTTAATGTCGCTTTTCATTGGTTGATTAGGTGTTGGAACTTTAGGAACTTCTGGAACAGGTGTTTCCATTATATCTTTTAAAAGGTCTTTATATAATGAACTAGTTTCAATTATGCTGGATTCTATAAATTTAGTTAATATTTCTTGTTTTCGTTGTGGTGTTGTTTCAATAGGATTTTTTATTAAATCATATTGATCTAAATGTTGAATGCCTTGGGTTTTCATTTCAGTTTCGTGACTAACAAAGTTAGGATTGTTGTGAATTTCATTCACAACGTAAACTTTGTCTTTAATTCTATGTTTAGTTGTTGGTCCTGTATATTTAATTTTTGAACCAACTTTTACTAATGCTCTGTCTTGCTTGTTCATTGTTTTTCCCTCAACTATTAATCGGAATATTATTTTAAAACTTTAGCCTTTTTATAAATTTCTTTTAAAGATTCGGCTTGAAATATTAATCTATCATTTTTATAATCCCATAAAATCCAACACTTATCGTATATTTGTTCTATGGAATATTTTCCACAATGGCTATATCTAGCATTTAACCAATTCTCACAACTACATAATGAAACTGACTGTCTAAATTTAATCATTAGAAATAAATCTCATGTTTAAGACCGGCTTGTGTAAGCAAACGTCTACAAAGTCCAATTGATGCAGTATTGTGATGTGTCACTGCTACTGTTACCGATTCCTTTCGATAAATCATATGTTTACTACTTCTAACAAATATAAAACCATTACGTTCTAAGATTTTGATTAGTTCTTTAGTTTTCAGCATATTATTCCTCATTTTCTTTTAAAAATTGTTTCATATCATCAATATATTTTGAAAAATCTTCATCATGACCAAATAAATCAGATATGCTACTACCATAAGAATTAAAACCATTATTTAATCCTTTTAAAATATTTAGAATTTCATTATATTTTTCTTCTTTTGTTTTCATTTTATTAATCCTTTCCCGCATCTTCATCAAAATGTATCATTGTTTCATCTTCACTTTCACAACACGCGCATATTTCATAAGCAGTTTGATCTTTTCCCCAATCTAAAGCTTCATCTTCAGTTAAATCATAAACTTTTAATCTTTTAGCTTCTTTTAAACCTATAACCATTAATTCGTTATCTGTATAACCTTGTTCATATTTAGTTATAGTTCCTTGTTCCATTGCATTACATTCTGTACAATATTGCATATTATATTCCCCTTTGTGTTTTAATATTTTTACTTTTACATGACCAACAATGTTCTTTTACTTCAGGATATAATTCTTCATTTCCATTGTTTATAAATGATACATGATTACAATCTTGACAATCAATTATTAATGTATCTTTAAATAAAGTATTATAATATTTTTGTTGTTTTTTATTTGATAATTTTTTAAATTTTTTGGCCATTTTTTCAATATATTGTTCAATTTCTTTATCATGTTCATAACATAATTTACTATTTATAGCGCCAGCGCTTACTAAATATTCTGCTAACATTTCAGTTTCAGAATAATCATACATTATAGTTATATCCTGCCATTGATCACTATCAATCCATTTTTCCATATAATCTAATGCATCTTGTTCAGTAAATTTCATATAAAATCTCCTAATCTATTAAATCAAAGCCTTTAAAATGCTTATGTTTTTTGCATCTAAATAACCTTTTAAACCAAGCAATCATTTATTCACCACGTTTTCAATCAATGTTTGACTAACTGTACATTGTTTGAATGTTCCAATTACAAAACAAGTTAAACCGATTAATACAACTAAAGTACTAAGATAAGTTACAATTACGTTTTTCATTTTATTAATCCCTTCTATCAAGTTTACAAAAAAGTCTTGTCTATTGACCGATTACAGCGTTTTATGATTGATTTTCAATTGATTCCTTAATAGTATTGTATTCATTTCCTAAAGCTTTTCTTAATTTCTTAGCATTTTCCATGCATTGACGATAATTGTCAAATGCTTTAATAGAATCATTAGAATAGCCAAGATTATCACAAAAATCATTAAATGATTCTTGTCCGCATGATGCATCTAGAAATAATGATTCTAATACCATGTTTTGAGTAGGTTTTTCTTTAATTCCTAAACCTGTTCTACATTGAAATGATTCACCGTTAACAGTTACCAACCATTCATTATGCGGCCATTTCTTATCATTATTCAATCTAATATGTTTAACTTCGAATTTCATAAAATCACCTATAACCTTTCATAAATAAGAATAACACTTAAAATTGACAAAAACAATGCTGTAATGCTAAAAATAGCAGAAAATTATAAACAACGATCATTACTGTTAGTTGTGTAAAGTTCATGTTATCTCCCCATGTTATCTAAGATTTCTGTTATCTTAGAATGTTTAGGTTTATGTTTCAACCAATTAATCAATTTCTTAATCACTTTTATTAACCTCATAACTACTTATCGCCACATTGCGTCAAAACTTTAGGACTTTTTAATATTCATTTTATAACCCCATATAAAAGTAATTTGTATTGTTTTCTTTACAGTTAAGACAAGCAAGCCACAAAATTCTAGCTTTATTTAATTCAAGATCTTGCAATTCTTCTAAAGTCCAAGCTCCATATTCTTTTAAATACTGTATTGAATCATCAAGACTTACTTCAATATTATAAGTTTCTAATAAATATTCCGCGTAATCATCAAATGGACCTTGATATGGAGCATCATTTATAATATTTTGGGGTAATTCAATATCGGTATTAATTTTAAAAATTAAAGTTTTCATAAATAACCTCATAATGAATATATTAGTTATAAAAACGCGCACTAATAAAACTTTAGTAGTATTTTCTATTATATCTAATTTTATTTGATTCAGTTTCTGTTAGTGCATTGAAGTCAAATAAATAAGAATAACCATTGTAATTATTTGTTTTACGTAAAATATGACTTAAAAGCTCTGTCAATGCGGCTTTTTCTTCTTGAAGTACTGATTCATTAGCCAATCTTGAATTAATAAATTCCTTCAAATATTCAATTTCTATTGTTTTCCGTTTCATAAATCACCTAAACCTTTCAATATATTAATCGTCATATTAGTTTAAAACTTTAACATTATTTTAAAAAACGCGCATAATACATCTAATAATCCTTAAGACTTAGTAAACCCATTGACTATAGCTTTTGCATCTAACCATGCCGATTCCCACTGGTCGAAGTTATCAATATTGGGAGTTCTGATCTTAAGTATAGAACATGCTCTAACATCTAATGCATGACATTCCGTACCTAAATATTGGTTTACTACATGTAAACCGTAACCCGTATCATAGGATGCCTTCGCTTGAGATTGGTCAATGGTCTTTAATTGATTTACTACGTATTCCAGGTATTGAGCCTTGGTTTCATTTACTACGGGTTGAACTTTATTATACATCGCTTCCATTTATATCTCCTTTGTTTAGTGTCTCTATTGTTATATAACTTATCGGTCGTCTTGTCCAGGACTTTAGGTCTTTTTATAATATTTATTTAGATTTGTATAAGATTTAATAGGATGAATTATAGTTACTATTAAGATATAAGGATAAGAAAGTCTTCTCTTCTCTCTCCCCTTTAATAGATTGCAATACACATACCATCTCAAACGTATTAGTCTTGGCATACATCTTGCATAAAAATAAGCATCGCCATAGTAATGGCTGTCCTTTTGCATTAGCAATAACTATGCCATATACATATGGTATACTATTTGTATATATGCAATGTCTATACCATAGTTTAAAGCTATGAGAGGGGGGTAGGGGGATATGAGGGTTGGGTGAATGTTACATACTTGGCACGAATATTTTTTAAAAATACAATAATAGTAACAGCCACTTAACAGTTGTTACTATTTTTAAGATAATGCTCAAATCTAATATATTAGAGTTAACCTAATCAATTGTAATCATTACTATTAAAACGAAGTGATGTTTTTTAAAACTACTACATATTCTAGTAACTGAGTTTTTAACAGTTAACAACTTAGATATATGGGGTTGTTACTAGATCAAATAAAAGAACACTGTCAACCAGGAATTTTTAGACTATTTAATAATAGTAACAATTCATGTTTAATCTTTTATGCTAAAAATATTTCAAAGAAACTTATAAATATAGTAACTACTAGATCAGACTTGACCGATTATAAGTTTGAGGTCTTAGAATATAGTAACTGTGACTTGATTGATCTTAAGATTAAAACCCAGTATTGGAAAGATAAATATAGTAACTTAGGATGTTTAGTATCCAATCCTTTGCCTAAATTTAAACGTCGGGTCATAATTGACTTATTAGACCATTTTAATAAACCGGATGGTAAAGAGTTATTATGCTATGTAAAGATTGTTTCTAGAGGCTCTAAGGATCTTATATTGGGTATTTATAATAGCTATGGTGATGCTCAAGAGTTTATTAATAAGTATTATAAAGAAGGTATAAAAGAGATATTATATGCAGAAAATGAGTTAACTAATGAATACTATAGGTTATTTAATGATATTAAATAGTTTAATAATAATGTTTGCATTATGTATGGGCTTTATATTTGTAGGATTGTTCATTGGTATTTGTGTTGGCCGGTTTTATGATTTTTTAATAGATTCAGAAGCAGATAAAAAACGTAAGAAACGCAAGCATTTACGCGTAATTAAATAGATTTAAGGAGATAATATGGGTGATTTCATATTTCAAGTAACGTTCTTTCTAATAGGGTTTTATATAGGTAGTCTAATCTTTAGACTTATACTTATGGTTACTAAGCATTCAGAAACACCTAAGAAAGAATGTTCCTATCATAGTTGGGAGTTTAAAAGCAATCCAGCAGGTTTAGAATGTTCTATTTGTCATTATCGCGTTAAATATGATAAATAAGTTGACTAATTTATAGTAACTGTGATACTATTAAATTATAAACAAGGAGTAATTAATGGATTCATGTACTAATTGTAAAGGAAATCTTAAGGAATACTATCAAATTGGATTTAAGACTTATTGTAGTTTAATGTGCTATGATGAATATTTAAAAGAACAATGGAATAAAGTAACAGATAAAAAAGAAGTTAAAGTAAAGAAAAATGGCAAAAAGAAAAGTAAAAAGTAAGAGTTTGAAAAAACTCGATTATGCCGGGATTCCAGAAGATGTTTTAAACATGGTTATAGGTGAATCATATGGTCTTGGTGAATTTACTCTTAAAGATGAAATAGATAAATATGGTCAAGATCTAATATTTGCTAGATATAATGTTAAAAATGGAATTGAATGGTTTCAAGCTTGGACTGATAAATTAGCTTTAATAATGGTTAATGATTTATTTGATGATCAAATACTATTAGGAATAGATAGGAATCCTCCAAATGACTGATGAAGAAAAAGATATTGATGATATTGAATGGGAACAACCATATAAATGTTCTTATTGTAATTTAAGAGTTAATTTTGCTTTTATTCTTCCTGACGTGAAATTATCAGGTCTTTGTCCAGATTGTTATTCTAAAAGAGAAGAAATATGATAGAATCAAATAAAAGAGTATGTAAAAATTGTAGATTATTGAAAAATCGAATCCAGCAAGGAATGTTTGATGCTCGTAACAAAAAATGGGTTGATGAGAATGCATGGACTTGGAATGGAAATTTATGTCCTCAGTGCGAATTAGAACGAGTTAGAAATAAAATGGCAGAAAAAAGGAGTAAGAAAAATGTCTGATAGATTAGAAACATTAAGTTATATCTGTGATGAAATTTTAACTAATCCTAATGTAAATGCTCAAACTGTTTTAAATGCAACTAAATTAGCTTCTGAAGATAATTATCTTTATGAACTTATGGTTGATTATGCAAAAGCTACAGATAGTATGATTAGAGATATGTATCTTACTGATATTTTAAGTTATACTGATGAAAAATTACGAATGGTAAAAATCAAATGAAGATTTCTCCAGCATATTTAGCGGGTATGGCAGATTCAGATGGATCATTTAGTATAGCTATTAGACATAGAAATCGACCAAATCCTACATATCAAGCAACTTTTCAATTAACTTGGACTAAAACTAAATTAACAGAAAAATTTATGAAAGATCTTAAGAAACAATTTGGTGGTAGTTATTATGAAGCTAAAAACAGAAATGATAGATTTGCTAATGGATCACCAACAATTAGATATTTTTTAACTAATAAAGGTTTAAAATTATTTTTAAAAGAAGTTTTACCTTTTATTATTTTAAAGAAAAAACAAGTACTAAATTGTTTAGAATTATTAAATACTACAGAATTTGGTAAATATGGATTTGGAAGACCAAAACCTAAAAAATTAAAAAAGAAACATTATAATTTATATATTCAAAATAAAAATATCAATACTAAAAATTCAGGAGATAGAAGAATATATGAAAGTATATAAGACTGATTCAGTAATTACGGTGGACGTTGATGATACGCTTGTAATGTGGAATCTTGCTGATAAAAGTGGAGATATTCCATTTGTTGATCCTTATGTAGAAGGAATGGTTAATTATTTAACTCCTAATGAAAAACATATTGATCTAGTTAAAAAACATCATGGTAGAGGTTATACTGTTATTGTTTGGTCTGCCGGTGGAGTAGAATGGGCTGAAACTGTTGTTAAAACTCTTGAATTAGAATCTTATGTTGATATTGTTCTTAGTAAGCCAGTGAAATATATTGACGATCTTCCATGTCAAGAATGGATGGGCACAAGGTTATATTTAAAATAATGTATTTAACTACATGGTTTAAATTATTAGTTGGATTTTATATAATTTTATTTGTAATAATGGAACTAAGAGATAAATGAATATAATTGGCGATGTTGCTGGTAGATTTGATGAGTTAATGGAATTACTTAAAATAATGCCTCAAGATGAAAAAATAATTCTTGCCGGGGATATTGTAGATAGAGGTCCTAAATCTAAACAAGTAATAGAATGGGCTATGAATAATCCTAATGTTATTGTTCTAATGGGTAATCATGAAGATATGATGTTAGATGCCTATAATAGTTTGAATC
>Ga0302221_10002437_pt1 | contig 11583 bp, 10 predicted proteins | sample II_Palsa_E2_1_FD_193517 | JGI IMG/M metagenome (GOLD analysis project Ga0302221, IMG submission 193517) | Peat permafrost microbial communities from Stordalen Mire near Abisko, Sweden - II_Palsa_E2_1 | ecosystem: Environmental > Terrestrial > Soil > Palsa > Peat permafrost | place: Sweden...
CAGGGCGAGTGGCGCGCCATTTTCGGCTTCACGCAGCGTGAAATCGAATGGCGATTTCGCCTGGGCGTTGCGTACCACCGGAGCCGGTCCGGCGGAACGAGCAACTTCATCGAAGGATTGCAGCAGAAAATCGCCCAGACCGGTGTCCGAGCCGTGGGCCTGGCGCCACACATTGCCGAGCTTTTCGCGGATTTCGCGCCGGTTTGGATCGCCTTTGGCATCGTCGGAGAGCGCGAACGCGCGGGCGTATTCGGCGATGGCCGCAGCCGAATTTTTGTTCATTTCCGCGATCTCGGCTAATTTTTCCGCGGCCTGCGGGTTGGGGACAATCGCGTAACTGGCGGCGAAATCGCGCTGCGCGTAGTCGTCCTGGTGCAACTTCATGAATAGCCTGCCGCGCAGCATCAGCAAAGACATTTCGTCGCGCTTGTGCTCGGCCTCCCAATCCTGCAGAGAGACGCGCGGCGAGCGTTTGTCCGCGGAATCCTGGTGCACAAAGTCTATGACACGCGTGGAATAAGAGGTGGCGCGCTTGAGGGCGGCTTCGTCGCCGTTGCGTTCGAGGAGCTGGATGGCGAGCAGCGTCATGGACATGTCTTCGGGAGAGAGCGCAACGATGCGCTCCGCGTATTCGGTGGCGTGGGCGTTGTCTTGCAGTTGCAGGTCAGCTTCCACCAGGGCGCGGTAGATTTGCGGGCGCTGCGAGGATTCAGGATATTTTTTCAGGAAGGATTCGAGATTGCGGACCAAAGCGGCACGATCGCTGCCGGCGGAATTGATGGATTGCTGGAGTTCTTCGTCCGGCGTTAATTTGGGCGGCGAGGCAGTTTTGGCTGCGGGCGGCTTCGCGGGAGACGCGGGCGCGTCAGTTGTTGTGGGAGCTTGCGAAGTCTGTGCGCGGCCGGGGCAAAAAGTAAAAACTGCGCAAAAGGCGGCGAAGAGCACGGCGCGGCGGAAAAGCGAGAGCCAAGCTGAGCGCACATTCATAAGTTTGATTTTACGGGCTCGCAGGTCAATTGGCGAACGACGGAGGGGTGGCGAACGGCTGGGCGGAATTGAGCCCGTGTGGCGCGGCTACGACGGTTGGTCAGAGCCATGCATGGGAATACCGGCGGAAAACGCGAGTTAGTTGGAGGGGGTGAGGTGAATTTCGCCGGAAATGGAGTGGGCTTCGACACGGCCGCCGCCTGTGCCGATTTGCGCGCGGAGCGAGTGTTTGCCCTGCTCTTCGATCATGATGGGAATGTCGGCGCGAATTTCTCCGCTGGTGGATTCGGCTAGCAAGTGGAAATTGGAATTGGCCGGGACGCCGATTTCCGCGTTGCCGGAGATTGATCTGAGATCCCAGTAGGAGCTTGGCGAGAGATTTCCGCGAACGGTGACGTTGCCGGAGACGGAATGCGCTTTTACATCCACGGTGGCGCCCTGCACGGTGATGTTGCCGCTGGTGTCGCTGGCATCCACGCGGGCGCCGGGCTTGGCGATTTGAATGTTGCCGGACTCGTCGGTGGCGCGGACGTCGCCCTTGGCGCCGTTGATGTTCACGTCACCCGAGAAGCTAGTGGCGCGCACGACGTCGCCCATGTTGGAAGCGGAGACCGAGCCGCTCGCGCTGGTCAGTTGTGCTTCGCCATCGATATCCTCGGCGCGGACGGAGCCCGAGGCGGACTGGAGCTTGATGGGGCCGCGCAGATTGCGAACGGCCTGCGCGCCGGAGGCCGTGCTGCTGTTTACTTCCGTGTCGCGCGGAACTTCCACGGTGTAAGAGATGCTGACGTCATGCAGACGCAGGCCCTCTTTGCCTATGCGCACGCCGTCGGGAGTTTGCTCCAGCGGCGGATTGCCATCGATATTCGCCAATTCTTTGTTGGCATCGGACAGGCTCATGCCCCAAACGCGCACGTCGCCGTGAACGTGGACTTTTCCGTCAGCGCTGCCGGTGACGCTGACGTCGCCCGAAGGCGTGGTGAGATCGAGGCGGGTGTGGCCGGAGACGGTGAAGGTGCGCTCAAAGCTGCCGGTGACGCTGGGGCCGGAGCCGCAGGCGCCGACCCAGGCCAGGACGGCGCAGGCGGTGAGAGCCGTTGCAGTTTGGCGATGGAGGTTCATTTTGATGTCCCGAGTGTTTTTCGCAAAGCCGACACCTTTCAGGAACTAATGCAAGCCTAAGCAGTTCGTGCAAGAGGGGCTCAAGCCAGCGCCCAGCAGACAGCAGCTAAACCCACACTTATAGATACGAGACATATAGGAATTATGTTCAGGATGCAACTTTCGCCGCGCGAGGCGCGGTCAGAGATTCGTTCAGGGAGCCCTGGCGGTAGCCTTCGAGGTCCAGCGCAACGAAGGTGAAACCCGCGTGCTTGAGTTGCTTCGCGATGGTGGCGGCCATTTCCGCGGCCAGCGCCCTGGGCATTTCTTCAGGCGCAATTTCCACGCGCGCCAATTGGTCGTGGAGACGGACGCGGAATTGGCGGAAGCCAAGCTGGCGCAGAGCTTCTTCACCGCGGGCTACCAGCGCCAGGCGTTCGGGAGTTACTTCCGTGCCGTAGGGCAGGCGGGAAGCCAGGCACGCGGAAGCGGGGCGATCCCAAGTGGGAAGGCCCGCCCGCTGAGATAGCTGGCGGATTTCAAATTTCTGGAGTGCGGCATCGAGCAGCGGGGCGATGACGTGATGCTCGGTGGCGGCGCGATGACCGGGGCGGAAGTCGAGGGTGTCGTCAGCGTTCACACCGTAGGCGACGGCAGAGAAATGTTTCTTCTGGGCTAGCGCGTCGAGGACATTGAAGAGCTCATCTTTGCAGAAGTAGCAGCGATCGGAGGCGTTGGCGCGATAGGCGGGATTTTCCATTTCGTGAGTGTCGATATATTCGTGATGCAGATTAGCGGCGGCGACGAATCGATCGACGATGGCGCGATCGTGCGCGGCGAAACTTGGGGAAACGGCGGTGACGGACAAAGCGCGATCACCGAGGGATCGATGCGCGGCCCAGGCCAGGTACGCGGAGTCGGCGCCGCCAGAGAGCGCCACAATTACGGAAGGCAATTCCGACAGGCGCTGAAGGAGGGCTTGCTCTTTTTCCGCGGGGCTGGAATTCGGGCGAGGCGGTGACGGCGGTTTGTGCGGTTGACCTTGAATGTGAATGAGCGCGCGCATGTCGCTTGTGTCCAGCAGCAGGTGTTCTCGCTAGTGCCTGAAATCGAGCAACACGTCCACGGTGCCTTGTTTCGGATCGGTCTGCAACCAGTGTCCCACACTGTCATAGTGCACGGGAAGATCGCCGAAGATTTTTGCCGGGTGAACTTCCAGCTTGGTCAAAAATTCCTCGAAGACGGCTTTGTCAAATACCGCATCCGGCGCGATCAGCCAGGATTGCTTCAGGCGTTTTTCGCCTTCCAGGGAAAGTCCGGAGAGGACAAGCTTGCCAAACCGATAGGCCGGCCCCTCTTCGATGCTGACCGCGTAAGATACGGTGCGCGCCGCGTCATCGTAGGAGGGCACGGCATCGATCTTCACTTCAAGATAGCCTTTTTGGCCGTATTGTTCGCGGATGCGCTCCCACCCGGCTTCGATGTCCATGCCGTTTGCGCTGGCGCCTGGTTTTTCTGCCAGGAGGGCGTCCAGCGCGGTTTCGGAAAGAGCGCTGTTGCCCCGCCAATGCGCGCCCTTCCATTGATAAACTTCTCCCGGATTCACGGGAATAAAAACGGGGATACGCTCCGGAAGCTTCTGATTGGGATTTCCGCTGAGGCGCACCTCCGGGGGACCGAGTTTTGCGCGCAGGTAGCCCTGCTGTAAATAAAGCGGACGAATCTGCTCCGCAAGAAACATCTCGATGGCCGCGCGAGAATATTCGTGGCCTACTATTTCGGCGAGATGCTGCTGAACCACGAGCGAACGCGACAACGCGGGGTCACTGAAGGTGAGGCCGGCGATCTGCATCGAAGCGCCTTGCACGTGGAATTGCAAAACGTCTCCATCACCCAGCGGATTGGGCACGGGTTGATGTTCGATCGCCAAGTTGAGGCCATGCGCGGCGAGCAGTGCGGAGACGGCCGCGCCGGCCTGGTCCAGGACATTTCCGCCAGCGGGCAGACGGCCATCATAGAACGGCAATTTTGCGCGAATGGCGTCGACTAATTCCGAATCGGCAACCCACGGGAGATTATCGAAATAGACCGGGAGGAGCGGGTTTTCCTGTACGTGGTAAACAATGGTGACACCATCGGGGTGGGTATCAAAATTGAAATTGACGGTGGCAAATAAGCCGGTTTGCACCAGGCGATCCGCGCCAGTTTGCAAATCGGCGCGGCCAACCTGCGTGCCCACCGCGAGGCCCGTGAGCGCCACGACCGCGGATTCCGGCAGGGATTTCAGGCCGTCGACGGAAACTTTGCGGAGCGGGGAGGTGGCGGCCGGAGGAGCAGTCTGCGCGGGGGTGGCCGTGCCGCGGAAGAACAGCAAGATCAGAATCGCGCCGCAGAAAAAATCGCGCTGAATGGAGCGAGCAAGCCTCACGAGTTCATTCTAACGGAAAACGGGCTGGTGGAAAAAATGGCCGGCGGCGATAGCGGCCGCGGCGGTACGAGTTATTCGACGGTTACGGATTTGGCAAGATTGCGCGGCTGATCGACGTCGCATCCGAGGCGCACGGCGATATGATAGGCCAAAAGTTGCAGCGGGATGATCTCGAGCAGCGGGACGAGCAGCTCCGGAGCGGGAGGCAGCTCGATGATGTGGTCCGCGGCTTCGCGCGCCAAGCGATCGTTGGCGGTGGCGATGGCGATGACGATACCGTCGCGAGCCTTCACTTCTTTGATGTTGGAAACGCTTTTTTCGTACAAGGTTACCGACTCCGGATCGCGGTCATCACGCGTGGCCAACACCACTACCGGAAGATTTTCGTCGATCAGCGCGTTGGGGCCGTGCTTCATTTCTCCCGCGGGATAACCTTCGGCGTGAATGTAAGAAATTTCCTTTAGCTTGAGCGCGCCTTCGAGGGCGATGGGATAGTGAATGCCGCGCCCGAGATACAGAAAATCGGTGTAACGAAAAAATTGCCGCGCCAGCGTTTCGTAAAAGCCGGTGGCGTCGGCTTGCAACACTTGTTCGATTTTATGCGGGATGCGGGTGAACTCGAGCATCAAGTTTTTTGCGGCGCCGGCGGATAGCTTTCCGCGCACTTCGCCGAGGTAAATGGCCAATAGCAGCAGGGCGGTGAGTTGCGCGGTGAAAGCTTTCGTGGAGGCCACGCCGATTTCGGGCCCCGCGTGCGTCAGGATGGTGCCGGCGGCTTCGCGGGTAATCATCGAGCCCATCACATTGCAGATGGCCAGCGTGGGCGAGCCTTTGCTTTTAGCTTCGCGCTGCGCCGCGAGGGTGTCGGCGGTTTCGCCGGACTGACTGATGCAGATGGTGAGGGTGTTGGCGTTGAGAATGGGATCGCGATAGCGGAATTCGCTGCCGTAATCGACTTCCACGGGCAGGCGCGCCAGGCGCTCGATCATGAATTTTCCCGCCAGCGCGGAATGCCAGCTGGTGCCGCAGGCCACGATGCGGACGTGATCGAACTTGCGCAATTGCTCATCGCTGACTTGCATCTCGCCCAAAAACACTTTGCCGCTGTCTTGCGAAATGCGTCCGAGCAGCGTGTCGCGCACGGCGCGGGGTTGCTCGAAAATTTCCTTTTGCATGAAGTGCTTGTAGCCGCCCTTTTCGACCATGATGGGGTCCCAGTTCACGTGCTGGGTGGGCCGCGCGACGGGGCGGCCGTCGTGGTCCATCACCTGAACGCCGTTCTGCGTTAACACCGCAATGTCGCCGTCGACGAGGAAGAAAATTTCGCGGGTGTGCTCAAGGAGCGCGGGAATGTCGCTGGCGACAAAATATTCGCCTTCGCCGATGCCGATGACCGAGGGCGGTCCCAGCCGCGCGGCCACGATCTTGTGCGGGTCGTTGGCGGAGAGAAACACCAGCGAGTAGATGCCGCGCAGTTGTTTGAGCGTCTGGCGCACGGCTTCTTCGAGCGGAACGCCGCCCTGGGAATATTTTTCCGCCAGATGCGCGACAACCTCGGTGTCCGTTTCCGTGACGAACTTGTGGCCTTCGCGCTGCAACAGCTCTTTCAATTCCAGGTAATTTTCGATGATGCCGTTGTGTACCACCACGATTTGGCCGCTGCAGTCGCGATGCGGGTGGGCGTTTTCTTCGGTTGGCCGGCCGTGCGTGGCCCAGCGGGTGTGGCCGATGCCGTAAGTGCCGTCGATGGGCGACTTGCGAATCACCTCCTCGAGATTTCGCAATTTTCCGGAGGCGCGGCGAATTTCCAGCTGGCCCGCGGGCGTAACCGCGGCGATTCCGGCGGAGTCGTAGCCGCGATATTCCAGCTTTCGCAAGCCTTCAATGATCACGGGCACAACTTTTTTAGGGCCGATGTAGCCGACAATTCCGCACATGCGACACAGCTCCTGGGCGACTTTACCAGCGTAACACGACAGAGATTCGTATTCGGCCAGACGCGCGTGGGAGTGTGACGAAATCGCTCAGTGCCGGCGCGAGCCCGCAGGTTTTCTCAGGCTGAACAGTTACGGTTGCGCGATTCCTAGCGAATCGGCAAAGTAGAGGCGCGTTCCAGGTCGAAGCTCACGAGCTTATCGCGGGCGTCAAAGTGGAAGGTGACGCGCGCAGCTTCCGGCCGCAGGGTCGCGGGGTCGACGTGGTTTACGATGGCGACCAGGGTATGCGGCTCGACGGAGTCACGCTGTTCATAGCCGCGCACGTGAATAAAGTTCACCACGCGCGCCGATGGAGTGCCCGGCGGAAGCTGGGCGGAAAGCAGCGCGTCGATTCCCTGCAAATTTGGATCGTCCGTGTGCGTGTTTGATTTCTTGCAAGCGGCCAGGAGGCAGAGAGCAAGCACACATGCGAACAAGGCATGAAAAAGGCCAGAACCGGCGGGTTTGCGCAAGCGAGACGGGATCATAAGATTTCCGCAGTTACCTCAATCAACGATCTCAAAGCGATATTCTTCGATCACCTGATTGGTCAAAACTTCCCTGGAGATGCGTTCCATTTGCGCTTGGGCCTCGTCGCGGCTCCAGCCGTCCAGTTGCAGCACAAAAAATTTGCCCTGGCGCACGTCTTGGACTTGCCCGTAGCCCAGCCCGGAAAGCGCGTGCTGAATAGTCTGGCCCTGCGGATCGAGGACCGTGCGTTTGGGCATCACCCATACGTGTGCTTTCATGGCGCCAAGTATAACCGGCGAACCGCGGTTAACGAAAGCGTTGAAGGTTGACGCATTTTGCCTCTCGCCGGTGCACATTGCTCAAGAAGTGCAGCAAACTTGTACAGGATAGACCGCTTCGCGGCCCGCTTTGACGATCCTGGTAAGCCCGCGTACTCGTTCTCTTGGCGGATGGAAGCGGATGGCCCGGTCATGGCGGCCCGGCTCCTTAGCGGAAGGCGTAAGTGAAACTCATTTCCACGAGGCGTTCCAGTTCTGTTTTGTCGAGGCCCATCTTCGCGGCGTTTTCGTATTCGCCGGTGAGCGTGGTGTGAAACATGGTCGGATCGTCCGTGGAGAGCACGATCGGGATGCCGTGGCGGAAGAGCTGCGGCAGGGGATGCTGCTCCATGGCGGGAGCAGCGATGCCGAGTTGCCCTGCGAGCGCGCCGGTGCAGATGTTGCTCGCGGGGCAAATTTCCAATGGGATTTGCCGTTCCGCGAGCAGATCCATGAGCGCGGGATCGCGGAATGCGGCGATGCCGTGGCCGATGCGCTCAACCTTCAGGTGTTCGATGGCTTGCCGAATATTTTCCGGGCCGCCCACTTCTCCGGCGTGAATCAGGCGGTGCATGCCGAGCTCCTCCGCGCGGCCATAGACGGCGCGAAAATCCCGCGCGGGAATGCTGCGTTCATCGCCGCCGATGCCGAAGGCCACGATTTTATCGTTGCGGCAGCGCCCCGCAGCCTCCACCACGGCCATAGCGGCTTCGACACCGAACTGGCGCACCGCGTCCCAGACCCAACGCAAGCGCAAGCCGCGCCGCTCGAATGCTTCGGCAGCTTCCAGCATGGCGGCAAAGTTGGCTTGCGGGTCCTGGCCGCGCAATTGCATCACGCCGATAGACAGCGTGACTTCGGCGTAGACGACGCGCTGTGCGAGCAGTGCTTCGGCGAAATCGTTAACGATGACCGCATAATCTGCCGGCTGGCGCAAAAAAGACGTGACCCATTTGAAGGTTTCGATAAATTCCACAAAATCCTGGTAGGCGTAACGACGCCGCACCTCTTCTTCCGTAACCGCGACGCCGTGGCGAGCGGCGATTTTTGCCACCGTGGAGGGCTGCATGGAGCCTTCGAGATGGACGTGCAGCTCCGCCTTTGGCAGGGACGCGATGCGTACGGGAAGCACACTCAATTTGCGGGGCCTTTCGCTCGAAAATCACCGCGGCAAACGAAACCACGCCGGAAAGAATTAGTCGCAGCGCGAGAAAATCAATGCGGCAGTTGCGGCCTGCCCGCATTGATCCACGCGGTGAGCCAGTAAGAGCCGGTGTCGGTGGCGGCGCTCGAAAGCTGCCGGATCAGGATCGCCGCGGATAGATTGTAAAAGCGATCGTAGTATTCGTCGGTGTAAGAAGGCTGGCCCAGGCGCGCATCGCGGTCCGCGAGGAGCACATTTTCAATCACGCTGTGGGAAGCGAGGCAGGATTCAAAAGCGTGGTCCGTCGGATCGCTGATAAAGGAGGAGTCGTTTGGCCGAATGGGAAAAAACGAAGAAAAGCGGTCAACCAGGGTGCTGCCGAAGCGTTCGTCGATGCCGATTTGGCCGCTGAGCTTGCCGTCGTAATTATCCGTGGTGTGAAACGGGTCGTCGGTCTCGCCCACGTAAAACGCCAGGATGGCGGCGTCGATCTTGGCTTCGTCCCAGTGGCCCATCTTCATCGCTTCGGTTAGTTTCTCGCTATAGACGCCCACTTGCCAGGGCAGCAGACCGTTGCCTTCCAGCTTCCATTTGCCAATTTTGGAGACCGCGGATTTGTAACTTCGCGGCAGCGCATCGAAAGGGAAGCGGCCGTATTTATCGAGGTAAAGATAGTGGTTGCGGCGCTCAGTGGTGGACTTGGCCATGGCCTCCAGCGGGTCGGTCACATGCTGCAGCAGCGTGCCGCGGTTGGCTTCAAAGTAGCCGCGAATTTCGGGCGGCAGCGTCTCGATCGCCTGATTGATAATCAGCTTTTGCCCGTTGCGCCCCCAAGCCAGTGATGCCGCGGGAAAAAAAGCGCATATCACGGCCGCGGCCAGCAGCGTTGATAACGATTTCAGCAGCCGGTTGAAAAACCTTCGCGACATCCGGTCATTCCTTTTAAGCGCGGCCTTTACGCGCGATGGGCGGCGCGCAAGGTGCTCTTCCTGCGGCCATAGCAAGAATAAAGCACCAAACCTATGATCATCCAAACGAAGAAACGAATCCAGTTCATGATCGGGAGGCCCGCCATCAGGAGCAGGCAAGTGAGAATGGTGATGACCGGAGCAATCGGACCCCCGGGCGCGCGGAAGGCGCGGTAACGCCCGGGTTCGCGGTAGCGTAGGATTAAGACGCCGCCGGCGACGAGCGCGAAGGCGAAGAGGGTGCCGATATTGGAGAGGTCCGCGAGCGTGCCGATATCCAAAAGTCCGGCAGGAATGCCTACAACGAAACCAGCGACCCAGGTGGAAAATGCCGGCGTTCGGTAGCGCGGATGAACGCGGGAAAATATCTTGGGAAAGAGTCCATCGCGGGACATGGCGAACCAGACGCGCGCTTGTCCTAGCTGAAAGACCAGCAGGGAAGAGATCATGCCCATCAGGGCGCCAATGAGCACGACCAGGCGTACACCCGTGAAATGCAGTTTCTTCAACGTGTTGACCACCGGCGCGGCATCGTCGACGAGTGTGTCCCAGCGAACCAAGCCGGTGAGCACCACGACGACCGCGATGTAAAGGATGGTGCACACAATCAGCGTGGCAATGATGCCGATGGGCAAATCTCTTTGCGGATTTTTGCACTCCTCAGCGGCGGTGGACACCGAATCAAATCCGATATAGGTGAAGAATACGATGGAGCCGCCGGTGAGAATCCCCGGCCATCCGTTGGGAGCGAAGGGATGCCAGTTTGCGGGATGAATCAAACGCGCGGCGAAACTCACGAACACCAGGATGGCCACCACCTTCAGCAACACCATGATATTGTTGGTCTCCGCCGACTCCCGAATGCCGCGCACCAGGACTACCGTCAGCAGCATCACGATGATGAAGGCCGGCCAATTGAAACCAAAGTGCCAGCCGGCGCCGTAAATGTCGTTGCCCTGCAGGTCTTGCAAGCCGGAGGGAAGATACGCGGGCGAAATCCATCGCGGGTCCGGATGCCAGCCGAACCAATCGAACAGATTCACGATGTGCTGGGAAAAGCCCACGCTCACGGCCATGTTGCTGACGGCATATTCGAGGATGAGATCCCAGCCGATGATCCAGGCGATCAGTTCGCCCATGGTGGCGTAGGTGTAAGTATAGGCGCTGCCGGCAATCGGAATCATGGCGGCCAATTCGGCATAACAGACCGAAGCGAATCCGCAAACGACGGCCACCAGGACAAATGAGAGCGCAATCGCCGGACCTGCGCCAGGCCGCCCAAACGACGGGGAGTGGTGAATTAGATACTCGAGCAGCGGAGCGTTCAGGATCGAAGAGGCGGTGAATTTCTGGCCGGCAATGGCCGTGCCCACAATGGTGAAAATACCCGAACCGATTACCGCGCCAATGCCGAGAGAAGTGAGGCTGAGCCAGCCGAGCGATTTTTTCAGGGGAACTTCAGCGTTTTCGCAATCCGACAACAGTTGGTCGATGCTCTTGCAGCGGAAGAGATCTGATGCCACTCAGGCGCTCCGATCGCGGCCGGCCGGCTCGGAAGATTGCACGCGAACCGCCGCGGTTTACGGGATAATTTGAGAGCCTCACTCTATCCTGACCAGGGCCACGACGCAACACGCGCTCCCGGCCACGAAAGCCTCGCACTTGATCTCGTTGGCCAGAATGTTTTCCAGATCACCCATGATTCGCCTGCCGCAAACGGATGCTTTTCGCGCCAAATTTAGAATGAAGCACTCGCTAATCTCAGGCAGGTTGCAGCTGGGCGTATTTTTCGATGAATTTCTTTGTGCCGCGGCCGGGGAAGCTCACGGAGACGCGACGATCGTCGTCGTCCTCGCCTTCGACGCCCACCACGGTTCCGACGCCGTATTCCGGATGGCGGACTTTGCGTCCGAGCATGGGATTGGCGGCGGCGCCGCGCCGCGCGGCGGGACTGCGAAAGGAGCTGGGCGATGAGCTTCGTCGCGGCGCGGGTGTTGCCGGCGCGGATTGTCCGCGCACGCGGCGCAGAAATTCGTCGGCGGAGTAAGAATATTCCGGGTCTGGTTCGTAGCGGCGTTTTTCGCCAATATCGCCGAGCGAGCCACGAACGGTGTCGACGAGCGCGCTGGGGATTTCCGCCAAGAATCGCGAAGCCAGAGTCTGACGCATTTGCTGTTCGTTGCCAAAAATA